>Ga0114980_10000303_pt1 | contig 34958 bp, 49 predicted proteins | sample S_140806_EF_Meta_FD_87018 | JGI IMG/M metagenome (GOLD analysis project Ga0114980, IMG submission 87018) | Freshwater microbial communities from Lake Simoncouche, Canada to study carbon cycling - S_140806_EF_MetaG | ecosystem: Environmental > Aquatic > Freshwater > Lake | place: Lake...
ACTCAAATGAAACAACTAGACTTAGAGTTCTTTAAGACTATGAATGAGGTAGGTAGTGGCAACGAAAGCTATCCTTGGGTAGAAGCTACTGTAAGATTGATGAGGCCTATCATTGGTGTGCTTGTCTTAACTACATGGACTTACACTGTAATATCTGGACACATGTCAGAAGAAGTAAATAACTTTGCATCCGCAGTTGGCTTCTATTTGTTTGGTGAACGCTCACTGTTCTATGTTAAAAAGAAATGAATCTATCACCACACTTTACACTTGAAGAATTAACAGCGTCTGAAACAGCTGACAGACAAGGGTTAGACAATCAACCCAAAGATGTTAAGGTAATGAATCATCTAAAAATTTTAGCTAAGAATTTGGAGGATGTCCGTGAATGCTTGGGAAGCCCTATTCATATTAACAGTGCTTATCGCTGCCTTATGGTTAATGCTCTACTTGGAAGCAAGCCGACAAGCGCTCACGTCAAAGGACTGGCGGCAGATTTCGTCTGCCCAGGATTCGGAACACCTAAAGAAATTGTTAAAAGGCTATCATCTAGCAACGTGGCTTACGATCAACTTATATTGGAGTTCGATCGTTGGGTTCACATTGGATTTGCAGAAGAAGGTTACATCCCTCGTAAACAAGTTTTAATCATTGATAAACAAGGCACTAGACAGTTTAAGTAATGCATGATATCTTAACGATACCTAACTACATGGGATCGTTATGGCTACCAAATCATACAAGTCCGTATTAGTAATATCAGATTTACATATACCATATCACCATCCAGATGCATTCAATTTTCTTAAAGCGCTCAAGACAAAATACAAACCCGATCTTGTTATCAACATTGGTGATGAGCTTGATATGCATGCGATGTCTATGCATGATAGTAATCCAGATCTATTCTCTGCTGGCCATGAGTTGGCAGCGTCTATTGCATACATTCAAACACTAGAAAAGATATTCCCTAAGATGCAGATTGTGCATAGCAATCACTCATCTATGCTATACAGACGTGCATTAAAGCATGGAGTTCCAAAAGGTTATCTTAAACATTACAATGATTTTTTAGGCATTGGCCCAGGCTGGCAATGGGAAGAAGATATTACAATTACATTATCCGATGGATCACGTTGCTTTTTTACACATGGACTATCTGCTGATGTATTAAAAGTAGCTATGCAGTATGGCATGAATACAGTTCAAGGCCACTATCATACTAAGTTTAGTATTGGATATTACTCTAACCCAGATGCATTAGTTTGGGGCATGCAAGTAGGCTCACTTATTAATCAGAAATCTATGGCATTTAACTATGCTAAAAACTTCAAGACAAGATTTATTGTGGGCTGTGGAATGATCCTTGATGGCCAACCAAAATTAATGCCTATGGTTTTAAAGACAGATGGAAGATGGAATGGTAAAATTGTGTAGTGGAAAACCCTACATCAGAACAATTACATGCTTTAGATAAACTCATAGGACGTAAGATATGGGATATCGAGATCGTTGAAGAAGATAACGAAGCTTACGTTAGAATTTTTTTCAGTGAAAATGAGGATGACTTTATACTCATATATGCTCAATATCTAGAAATGTCTATAGTCACACCAAAACCAACGCAATTACACTAAAAATGACCCACAGAATCGCTCTATAACGAACGATCTGTAAGTCACCTATACCATCATATCAACTTAATGCATTGATCGAGCTACGGCATCAGTAATAGTGTCCATATCAATGTTTAATGATTTAGTCACCATGCCAGCTGAAAATGTATCAAATAAGATATCCATTAACTCTTTTGTGATCTCAACATCTGGATGATGCTTTTTAACGATATCTATCCACGTGTTAAAACTATCTTGAACTTCTGTATTTTCCATACTTTGCTCCTTAATAAAATATATGATTGTTAATTACTACTTTTATAGGTTTGCCCCACTGATTAGGTAAAGCTACGCTATGAAAATGTGTGCTACCTCTACTTGTATCTTTTACTTTTCCGTTGAGAATTTTTTGAGCTAAATCTAAATACGGACGCAAATGTTGCATGTCATATTTCTTTGGCTTCAATGTCCATTCAAATTGATATGGCCTGTAAGTTTCATGGCATATATTCTTTGGATCAAACTCTGCTCTACGATAAAGCACGTAACCTACGGCTACTTGCCCATTAACTGGCTCACCACCAGCTTCATGCGCTATCGTTAAAGCCATACACATAAGCGCCGCATCTATCATTTGATTTTACCTTGTAATGTAAAGAACTCTTTAACGCCAAGACTTTCCATTAACTTTCTTTTAACATAGTCTTTGTGATAGCCAGCAATAGATAAACATATATCACGTAAATCCTGTGGCTCTCTCGTTAAAAAACTGACTGCATTGTATCGCTCCAGTGACGTGCATTTAATACTTAATGCGTCATGCATGGCACTTGAGAATAATGCAATAAATAACTTACCTTCCGGAGTGAACCGATATAAGTCTGTTGTGTCTAACACGGCTTGGTCATCTGCATCTAACATAAATTCCCTTTCATTAGGTATCTTTAATGTTTTTCTTTATTGATGAATACATCTCAGTAGACTATGATTATCTCGAAAGGAGATCATCACATGTGGAAAAAACCAACAGCTACTGAAATGCGTTTCGGCTTTGAAGTTACAATGTATGTAATGAATAAATAAGCCAAACGTATACAGATAGGGCAATGCCTACAGAGATCTTTGTTGCTCTCCATACGCGTTGCCTTTTATCTTTTGGTGACTCTAAATTAACTTCGTATTCATAACCATTGATCTCTTTAAATGAGCGTGGAAAACGCCATTCAAAAGCATTGAAGTCTGTTTTAACTGGTTTCATTATTATCCTTTCGTTCTGTTGATCCTAGTGGCTTGTCTGCCTATGTATAGGACCTTCTTATCTACGGGTAAGCGGTCTAGTGTCGGTAAGTTTACTTCGACTAGTGCTTTGAGTTTTGCTACTTTATCCTCTGTTGGAAGGCTAGAATTAACTAGCTGTTCTGACATTGCATCAAAATTCTGCTCCCATGTCAATATATCTGGGCAACTAATTGCATCTTTACCCGGAATAAAGAAGGATAAAGCGTTAGTTTGTGGCTTTTTTGCAACACTGCCAGACCTTTCTGTAGCTAAATTACCATCATCATCCTCTGGGGCTATGCCACAAGTAGCCATAAGGCTATATCTACGGGCATATGTCAATGCACTACCATACCCTTGAGGATCTTGCTTAGGTGCTGGAACGTGTAAGATACCACCACTTAACTGTTCACCAGATTCATGCAATAGGATTGTTTCAATGCGAATGCCGCTCTCACAATCGTGAGTTTGTTGAATCAATGCTATGCCATTGTTGTTTAATGCATCAATAACAGCTTCAATACATCCATCTAATGATACATACTTAGATCTAAAATGCGGATTTGTTGCTGTCTTTAATGCTGGTGCAAACTCTTTTTGTGCCTTCACAAAGGCTGCTGCGATAACTTTCATGTTTACTTATCTCCTTCAAAAAATGATTTAATTTCTACCCAAAATGCTGCTACTAATACCATTAACAATAGGAGTCCACCACAAATACCTAACCCCCATAATGCACAAATTATTGAACTCATATGCGATCCCTTATAGATAATTTAGATTGACGAATGACATACCCTTCTTTTGCTGGCACAGTTTTTGCTGGCTGTGCTTTATACTGACGCATAGGCCATGATATTTTGTAACGTCCAGCATGACATATCTCGGCTTCACGCATCTGATCCATGATGTTACGCTGTAAGCGATCAATAGATTCTTCTGATTCTGCTATGGCTTCACGCAATGTAATAATCTTCTCAGCTTGAATCTCAATCTCTGGGATCTCAACTGTTTCTTTTTCTGCATGGTCAAAAATCCTTGTTGCTTCTGCACTTGTTGCTAATGGATACCAATCAATTTCAGATTCACGTTTATACTTTTGAATCTTCTCATTAAATTCAATGGCCGCTTGACGCACCATATTGACTTGATCTTCATTATACTCATATAGGAATATTCTTAACTGCGTTCCTTTATATAAGACGCAAAGTGCGCCCCATGATGCTTCCATAATGTCCATCTGGCCTTGTAATTGAATGACACCACGATAAACTGCTGGTGTATCTTCAACATCTTGGCCTGTAAGTTTGGCTTCAATGATACCTAAGCCACTGAGTTTAATAGAATCTTTATTCATAACATAAATACCCTTATCAATGTCTGTAAATATAATAGAATCATTACCATTAGCTGTGCCATCAAGACTGCATGCTAATGGAATGTCACGATGAAAGTATGCTTTATCGTGTTCTAAATCATACGATTCGAGTCCGAGCCTTGTTGCTGATTCAGCTAGAATTGTTTTCTCTAGCCTGTTGCCCCAGTCCATAGCTTCGTTGCTATTAAACTCTGGCTCTTTGCCATGTAATGAATCAATAGATACTTTTAATTCATCATTGGCTGTCCGATACTTGCTAAAACCAAGCACGGCCGGGAGTCTACTGCATGACAAAATGTCATTGGGTGTTAGTTTGCCTACCATAGATTGATATCCTTATTTAATTTATGAATGTTTTTCATTAAACGATACACACTTCCTTGACTCCACTTCTTACGCCTATAAGTTAGTATGCCTAATGCGTTAAGATCTTCTGCATACTTCTCAGCGTCAAAGGTTTGATTTCTACCCTTAACTATTTGTATAACATCTATCATGCCAAGTGAAAACTCTGCGGCCTTGCGCCTTGTTGCATCGCCGCCCGCTTGTGAAATTCTTTTAATGTCTTTAGGTGGCGCACCTAACTTGATGCCACGGGCTTTGGCTGCCTGTAATGCATTCTTGGTATTGATTGAGATTTGCCGACGTGTTTCCTCATTTAATACAGCTCTGATATGTAATTCAAAGATAGATGCTTGAGGGCTTTCGGCTACAACGATGCTATTGGGTGGTAATTCTTCCAATAGTTTTGACATCAATGCAACGGATCTTGTAAGACGGCATTGTTTGGCTACCAATAATTTACAACTGCGATCATTCTTTAGCATGTCTAGAGCTACAATTAAATTCACTCTATCATTTTGACTGCCAGATTCTATGTCGGTGAGTTCTGTAACGATCTCGTCGCCTTGTTGCTGGGCGTATGAAAAGCAAATTTGTTTTTGCGCTTCCAAGCCAAGCCCAGATTGGCCTTGTTTGTCTGTTGATACTCTGTAATATGCGATAAATTTCATTGATTATCTTATTCCTTTCATGGATATAAAAAAGACTAGGCATGATTTTACCATGCCCAGCGATAGCGATCAAGCTATTAAAATGGTATGGCTTCTGGATCGTGTGATGCTTCATAAGGTGAATAGCTGTCTTGCATATAACCTATCTGCGCAATAAGATCTTCCAGCGCATAAGCAATATCGCGTGGATCGCTTCCTTTGATCCATTTAACTAGCTGTTTATGATCCAAATACATTAAATCTTCGTATGTAAAAAAATCATAGTCATAATTATAACGTGGCGTTTTACTTTCTGGTTTGCGCTTCGTTGGCAGTTTAATCTTATGCCATTCTATTGACACCATGCGATCTCTTAATGCTTCCAGATATGTTATATCCAGCGTTTCTTTGCTGTTATGCTCATCTTTATAACCAATTGATATATTGCTACATTCACCAATAAGATGCGTATATTCTGCCGTATCCGTATAAATTCCATTAGGATCAATCTTATGATTCATATTAAGAAGATTTATAAAAGCATTACAAAAATCATCAGATGCGCACCGGCCACCAGATTGATGACTGATGACTGATACATTGTCGCGCCGATCAAATGCTATGGCATGGCTGAATGATTTAAGAAAATCTGGATATTCTTCTGCAATTCCAGACGATCCAATGCAACCTTTTTCTTCACCCCTATGAAATACATAAGTTCCGGCCACGTCATTGGCGATCATTTCCAGCAATAACCAGACACCAGCACCATTATCAGCACCAAGACAATCTGATGCTTCATCTACAAATGCCGTTCCAAAATCATCAACATAAACATTTTGTTTGGTGACTTCTGGACGTGTTCGGTGCATGGTGTCAATATGAGAAGACCATAAAATGTTATTCTTATCGCCTTTCTTTTCGATAACGTGCTTATATGCCAAGACTTCACCAGCTTTACTTTTTACCGGATCAAATCCTTTCATATATTTGGATATAAAGTATTTTTCACCTTTGGATTCGTGTTCGCGCCTTATCGTTAAAATATCAAGTAATCTATGATTCATTTTCTAATCCTTTCTGGATTGTTTCGTTAAGTAATTCAAAATTATCTTTATGGCACTTTGTGCCGTCTGGAAGTTCTGCCACGTCATCTTGATGCGCATAATCGTTGCCGTCATTATCTGCATGATCCAGCGCAACAGCATGGCCGTGATATATATAACCCATTGATGTAATGACTAGATCATCAATATGATAATATTCGCCATCATCTTCACAAGCATAAATATCATAGTCACTTAAATAATGCGTATCGTAATAATCATTCCCTATTTCAATAACATTTTCATTTAAAACATAATCATGTTCGCCATTTCTACTATACGCCCATGTATAAGTGTTTTCGCAGTCTTCGCACTCATCATTATCATTCAAATCATCACGATCAAATCCATTATCACAACATTGGCAAGAAGTATAATTATCTTCATCTTCATCATCTTGATCTTCCAGCCACGTTGTGCCGTCTGTATGATTCAATGATAATTCGCCGTCATCACTAACTTTAATATAATGTTCGCCGTCTATTGCTTTATAATCGCCGTATGGCTCATCACCATTTCCCCAATCAATATATGGTGACGCCCAGCAACCAGCATCATGCCACCATGTTTTTAATAAGACGCCCATGAGATCGCCACGCTTATATCCGTTTGATTCCAGATATGATTTTAAATACGTGCCTTCTGCTGATTGATCTGCCGGTGGATATGTTCTGATCCATTGAAGATTGTCTGGATCATCTTCGCGCACTATACAACGCGCCTTTATGATGTCACCAGATTGAAGATATGCAAGGCGCAACACTGATAAACTATGCGCATAAGATCTTATATATGGCTTCGCTTTCGTTTCTGTAGTCATGCAAGACTTAAATTCACAATCGGCATAAACTTTCTGCCACCCGTCTGGATCGTTGGATTCTATGAATTTAACAGCCCAGCCGGATCGTGCTTCTAGTCTGGCGTTATGCTTTTCCACCATGAGTTTGATCTGCGCTTCATTAAGGCCTAATTCATTTTGATACTTGGTAAGATATTTACCTAACTTTGTTTTTACGATCCTATTAAGGCGCAAATGTTCCAGCGTTGGATAGTAAGCAATTAATACCGGATCTTCTACTGATTCATGGATATTATGTAAGACTTGGATATTTTGATGCTTTGATAATAAAAAGCCCTTATCCACTTCTAAATAATCAGCGTATGGAATATGCAACCATTCGCCGTCTTGCCATTTACCCATAATATTAATTAATTGTGGCTCTAACTTCTTAATTAGATAATTATTGCAGTTATATTTAATCCAATTGATATATGAAACTTCTGCATCAATGTTATCTTTTTGGCCTTTTAACTTCGCGATAAATTCGCCAATGTTCCGGCCTATTACTCTATTTTGTTTTATTTCACTCTTATATCTACGTTTAACATGATGTATTGAATCACCGGCATGGATCTGGTCATACATAAAAGTATTAATATCTACTCTTTTCAAGCGATCTTCAAATATTAACTTGCTATAATTTAATAGTCTTGATTCCATATATATATATCCTTTCTGGATTTATTTAAAGAATGATACGATCAATCTGATAATCAGATAGATAGCAACGCCACAATAAAACAAAATGAACGCTTTAACATATTTCATAGGCCGTTGGCACTATATAAAAGCAAGGCCACCATTTCAACGATAAAAAGAATCGCGCCAATGATAAGCCAAGACGTTTCTGGTTTGTGCCATGATTCACGGGTTAATGGTTTGCGCTTATATGATGCTGGATCATAGGGATCATAAAACATATTTATATCCTTTCTGGATTTAAAATGCCGTTATTGGCTATCGGAATATAGCATGATAGCTATTAAAAAGATATATTATTTTGCTATAATGAGATATATGAATATATCAAAAAGTTATGTCATTCCAGAAGCCATTAAACTTAAAAAGATCCGGAATGAAGACCACCGGCATTTCGTTGTCATTCCAAGACGCGCTTTATTGAATAGAAGTATTACCGGTGAAAATTTAAGAGTTCTGGGAGTATTGGCTTCTTATTGTAATAAGTCTGGATATAGTTTTGTATCATTGAAGACCATAGCTGGAGATCTTAATTGCAGTATTCAAAACATTCATAAGCATTTAAAAAGACTAGAAAAGCATGGCATTATTGAATCGTTTAGCAATTACTTTCCACTATTAAAAGGCAATACTAGGCGCATTATCTACAATGAAAAGATCAAGCATGAAGACTTGAAGCATGATGATTTAACTAATGGTGACATTCTAACGATCCAGAAGCATAACACTATATTAAACAGCATTGAAGCGCATCATACTGAATCAGATAAGGTTAAACAATCAGATAATCATAGCATTGATCCTATACTAGCTATTTTTAAATATCTGAAGACTGATGCTGATCTTCTGGCCATTGAAAAGGCCTTGTCGTCTGGAATTGATCCTATTATGCTGGAAGCGCGTCTAGCTAGTGGCCTATCGGTGCATGATGCTGTTATTTCCATAGGCTAATTGTTCGTTTAGCTATCATAAAAGAATCATAATTAATTGAATGATGCCTTGAATCAAGCATGGCAGTAGTGAGATAGCCAGAAAGTGACCTTTTCCCCCCCACCCCCACCGCTTTTATGAGGGGTATGTCACACAATTTTTTGCTGGAAATTAAGGAATAACAACAAAGGACGTCTTTAAGATGGTATGTCTTGGCAGAAACAAACCTACCTAACGATTCCATTTATAAATATATAGACTAAATAGAAACCAAATAGGATTATATCTAAAGACTTGTAGGTAATATAGATTAACATTGAGTATAGTTCGTGCAACAATAGGACCAAACCCGATAATAAACAGTATTGTTTAAATTATCTTACTAACCATTAAGGTTGTAGCTTCTCGTTTATCTAGTCTAGATGTAATGCACTACTTCACATCCCCAGTGGTCTGATCCCCGATACTGTTACTTGATCTCATCCGAGAGCAACTGTTAAGGAGAATCCACCGATTCAACACGTTTATCCCTATCTGTCAGCTACTACATTTAGGAGGGCTGGGTCATAGCCCCGTATCAGTAATATAAGCGATAAATAATTTTAAGTCAAGGTAAGGATGCTATTGACATAGATATCTTAGTGATATATATTATGCGTATGAAATATAACACTGCTAAAGAATGGATGCATGACATGTTTAAAGTGTTTGGCCCATGTGAATACAAAGCAGAAGTTATTACCGATAAAGGTTCAGCAGTATTCAAGTCACCTAAATGGCGTGATGACCCACCTAATCTAAAAGCATATAAAGCTATTGATTGTATATTGCCAGAATTTTTAAGAACTAAGAAACCACAGGCAAAAGATAAAAAGAAGTTAGTCCAACAAATAACCAAGTATAAGGAGAATGTATGAGTAGCGAATTAAAACCATTCCTAGTAAGACTAACACCAGAGAGTGTAGAGTTATTAGATAAAGCATCAAAGCAACTCAAAAGACACAAGGCAGTTATTATTAACCAACTTATTAATCAATACCTATCTGATAGTTTAAATGACATCAATGAGAGATTAAATAAGCTAAGCGCATGATATTAGAACTTCCATACCCACCATCAGTTAATACCTACTGGAGAGCAAATGGCAAAAGAAGATTTATATCGAAAGAGGGCATGCTTTTTAAAACAGCAGTCCAGGCAATTTGTATGCGCGATAAAGTGTCATCATTTGGTGATAGTCGTCTTAATGTGTATATTAATATTCATCCACGTAGCAAGCGAAGATTTGATTTGGACAATTGTTTAAAGGCTATTTTAGATGCTATGATGGCAGCCGGTGTATATGACGATGACTCACAGATAGATCAGTTATCTATTAACAGAGTTGAGCCATGTGTAGGCGGTAAAACAATGGTGGTGATTAGTGAAATCTAAACCAGAAGTTACTTTTGAAGAAGCACCCGTTGGAGAGTTTGGCCACAGATTTTGTTCTACATGTTACGCCCATGTTAAAAGTGATGGTGGCATGTGGAAGGTATCACCGAAGAAAACAAACAGACGCTGGATCTGCGCTAGGTGTCTAGAAAAAAGAGTTAAAGGCGCAGCAGTTAAATAGGAGATTAGCATGGCGGAACAAAAACCAAGAAAACCAGGAACAGGCGTTGCGTTTAAGAATGAAAAGAAAACAGAAGATTGGCATCCAGAGTGGACTGGTGAATTTGCAGACCTTGATGGCAATTTATATTATCTTAATGTTAAAGAAGCAGTGGGCCAACATAGTGGCACACCATATCGTCAAGTAAGCATTAAACCAAAAGTAGCAAGAGCTGCGCCAGTTAATGCAGTGCAACCTACATTTGATGACTTACCAGACGACTTACCATTCTAATGACAGATGAAGTCAAAACCAAAAAGCCCATTCCTTCACTTGCTGGCTATGGTGGTGTCCGTAGCCTTCAAAAGAAGCTTGAGCGCTCGACTACGTTACAGCAGAATCGTGAGGCTGTTAGCTATTCTCTTTTATGTTTGGCGAATACAAAGCTTACTGATGTTATGGAGTGGGACGACCAAGGCAATATTAAAGTTAAACCGAGCAAGGATATACCGGAACACGCCTTGCAAGCTATTAAGAGCATTAAGTCTAATACTAAGACGGATAAAGAGGGTAATAGCTACACAACTCTTGATATAGAATTGTGGGATAAAGTTGGTGTATTACGTATACTTGCCAAAGCTTCTGGTTTGTTAGATAATCCGGAAGAATCAGATAAACCAAGCGTATTAGGTATTAACATACGCGCACCAGAGATTATAGATCATGGCGAAACAACAGAAGCAACAGAAACAACAGGATCAGATCAACCAACTTCTGAGTGAAAGACAAATTACTCATGGTAGTTATCTAGGTAAAGCTATGCTTATCCAAGATATAAAATCTTATATAAGGGATTTTGGATCATGGAAATCAATGGATCCAGATATGCAAGAATCTTTAGATATGATTGTAACAAAAATGGCTAGAATAATTATTGGTGATCCGCATCACCATGATAATTGGATTGACATTGCGGGCTATGCAATGTTAGTAGCAAATCGTTTACAACTAGAGGAGAAAGGTAATGAGTGATTTAGAGCAACGTATTCAAAAGTTACGAGATGCTTATGCATTAAATAACATTTACCAAACGGAAGCACTGCAAATCATTGATGCACTTCAAGCACAACTTAACGTTCTTAATCAGTTATTGATGCTTGAGATTAAAGATATAGATGGCTAATAAAAAAGAAACATCTCAGAAAGCCATTCACGGCCCTGGGATTGATTTAGATTTTAGCACCGCACCAACAACATGGAACTTCTTACAGTCAGATGCATTCGTGCGTGGACTGATGGGTCCTGTTGGCTCTGGTAAATCCTATGCATGTGCCGCAGAGATTATGATGCGAGCAGTAAGACAAAAGCCATCTCCAGTAGATGGTATTCGTTATACACGATTTGTCATTGTTCGTAACTCATATCCAGAATTAAAAACAACAACGATTAAAACATGGCAAGATTTATTTCCAGAGAATACTTTTGGACCAATGTTATACACTCCCCCTATTACTCATCATATCCGTTTGCCATCTCGTGGTGAAGCAGCGGGTATTGATTGCGAAGTTATATTTTTAGCATTAGATCAACCTAAAGACGTAAGAAAACTTTTATCACTTGAATTGACTGGAGCGTGGGTAAATGAAGCTCGTGAACTTCCTAAAGCAGTTATTGACGGACTTACGCATCGTGTGGGTAGATATCCGACTCAACGTGATGGAGGACCTACTTGGCATGGCGTGTGGATGGATACTAATCCAATGGATGATGACCACTGGTGGTATCGATTAGCTGAGAAGGATAAACTTAATGGCAAGTATGCATGGCAATTCTTTAAACAACCTGGCGGTGTTATAGAAGTATCACCCGGTGATCTACCAGAGAATCCAGAAGCTAACGATCATATATTTTCTGGCGGCCGTTGGTGGAAAATAAATAACAAAGCAGAAAACGTAGGAAATCTACCAGCCGGATACTATATGCAAATGCTTGGCGGTAAGAATTTAGATTGGATTAAATGTTACGCAGAAGGTAAATATACATACGTTCAAGAAGGTAGACCCGTATGGCCAGAGTATGATGACAGTGCCATGAGTGGTGAAGTTGAATACGACCCAGAGTTACCATTACAAGTTGGTTTAGACTTTGGTTTGACTCCAGCCGCAGTTGTTGGACAAAGATTAAACAATGGACGATGGATTATCTTAGATGAGATTGTTACATTTGATATGGGACTAGAAAGATTTGGTCAGCAGTTATTAGCAGAGCTTAATGCTAGATACCCTAAAGCACAAATGCTAATGTGGGGAGATCCAGCGGGTATGCAACGAGATGCTATTTACGAAGTGACCGCATTTGATTACTTACGCACATTGGGATTAAGAGCGCAACCTACACCATCTAATGATTTTAAAGTAAGACGAGAAGCAGCAGCTGCACCTATGCAAAGACTTATTATGGGCAAGCCTGGACTTATGATTGCAACTAAATGCAAGATGATACGTAAGTCATTAGCGGGCGGCTATCATTTCAAACGTGTAGCAGTAGGTGCTGGACAAGAACGATTTAAAGATGCACCAAACAAAAACGAACACTCTCACGTAGGTGATGCATTTGGATACTTACTTCTTGGCGGAGGAGAACATAAACGACTAACCAAGAGTCCATTATCAGCATCAACTATAATTGCACAAACTGTAGCAAGTAATGACTTCAACATATTCGATTAACCCAGAAGTATTAGAAAACTTACCACACGTAAAAGGTTCATACTTTTTACCATTTCACGTAGATCATTTAGATGAATTAGATAATCTTGATGAATATATACAATCTTTCGGGCTAGAAGGATTTAAAGCTCAAATTGCTGGACAAGCAACACGTGGTCCAGTCATTACAGCATTTCTTTATGGTAAGCCAGTAGCAATATTTGGATGTGGATTACTATGGAATGGAGTGGCAGAAGTATGGTCTTTGCTGTCAGAGCAATCTAAGCGATATCCAATGACCATGATTCGCGCGTCAAAAGCCTTTTTCGATATCTGTTGGATAACATTTAACTTGCACAGATTGCAAATATCTGTTAAAACATCTGATAATGTTGCTATGCGCTTTGCTCTAGCGTTAAAGTTTGAGCCAGAGGGCATTATGGCTAAGTATAGTCCGGCACAGGAAGATTTTACTTTATTTAGGAGATTATAATGGGTGGACTATTTGGCGGAGCGCCAGACACTTCTGCTGCCGAAGAAAGTTTGGCTATGCAACGTAAGCAGATGGCAGATGCAGAAGCAAAAGCATTAGAAGATAGACGCAATTTAGAAGAACAAATGGCTGGTAGACGTAGATCAAGAGCAGCAACTGGATCACGTGTGCTACTTTCAGAAGCAAGACTTAATCCAGAAACCGGCATTGAAACGCTAGGAACTGAAACCCCACCAACAGGAGGAATGTAATTATGGGCGGACCATCATCACCACCACCAGCACCACCACCACCACCAAAAGATTTAGCACCAGAACGTAATATGGCAGCAGAATCAGCAGCAGCTAAACGTGCGCGCCAAAGACGATCATCATTAATTTCGTCAGTTGCTACTCCAGATGCATTAGGATCTGATGCAACTTTAGGCACTGGGGAAGGTGTTTAATGAAACAAGATAAAATGCAAGCCAAAGTTAAAAAAGTAATGAAGGAATGGAAATCTGGAACACTTCATTCTGGCAAAGGTGGGTCAGTAGTTAAATCACAAAAGCAAGCCGTTGCTATTGCAATGAGTGAAGCTGGAATGGCTAAGAAAAAATGAAAGCTGGATTATATGCAAACATTCATGCCAAGCGTGAACGCATTGAAGCTGGCTCTAAAGAAAAGATGCGCAAACCTGGCTCGCCTGGCGCTCCTACTAATGCTGCATTTATTAAATCTGCTAAAACAGCAATGAAACCTAAGAAGAAATAATATGGAAAATAGATCATGTCCACTTCCTACGCATGATATTGAGGTTAATTTAAAGAACCGCAATTATGCATTTGAACATTATGGTTATGGCCCAGCTAATCCAGAAGAACCTAATAAAGTTTTCTGGCTTAAAAAGGCTATTATGTATAACAATACAGAAGAAGAAGCTAAAACTTTAAGATGTGGAAATTGCTCGGCTTTTATTCAAACAACTGCAATGCTTGAATGTATTAAACAAGGATTAGAAAAATCTGCTGATATGGAAGGTGGATACGATGAAGAAATGATTGCATCGGCTGATTTAGGCTTTTGCGAATTATTTTCTTTTAAGTGCGCAGCTGCTAGAACATGCGATGCATGGTTAGCTGGTGGTCCAATGGATGATGCACGTTATGAAAAAGTAGATAAAGAACTTGAGATGCGTGATAATAGCGAGCAAGACTAATGGCTATTAATATATCTAGAGAATCAGACACTACAAAATCTAGGCATGTTAATCCAGCTTATGTAGATAAAGATGGCATAAGTTATATTGCTGGATCTGATAGACCATTTCCTATTTTAGATATTAATCATCTACGCTTGCATGAAGGTAGAGCTTTTAAAGCATACAGAATATATCCAGGTGCAACAAAATTAGCAAATGGAGCAAGTTGTAATATAGCAGTTGCATGGGCTAGTGGCGTATATGCACATGTATTAGTTGATGCAAGTTGTGGTGGAGATGCTGAACTTTACATGTATGAAGATGCAACTGTATCTGGAGGAACATCATTTACAGCAATTAAAAGAAATAGAACAAGTGCAACAACAAGTCAATCAGCAATATTGATTAATCCAACTGTAACAGTAACTGGAACTGAAATAGATGCAGAAATTATTGCTGGTGGATCTGGTAAAAAATCTGGTGGCGCTGGATCTAGTGCTTTAGAAATAGTATTAAATCCATTAACGACATATTTATTTAGATTAACTAATGTGAGTGGGGCTTCTCAAATGGCTGAATTATTTTTAGAGTGGTATGAATAATGACTTTAAAGAAACATCAGAATCCTAAAGGTGGATTAAATGAAGCTGGTAGAAAATACTTTGAAAAAAAAGAAGGTGGTAATTTACAATCTCCAGTAAAAAATGGAACTAATCCTAGACGCGTATCTTTTGCTGCTAGATTTGGTGGAATGAATGGTCCGTTAGTAGATAAGAATGGAAAGCCTACTAGATTAAAGTTAGCATTAAAGGCTTGGGGATTTGGTAGTAAAGAAGCAGCAACAAACTTTGCAAATAAAAATAAGAAATCATAGGGATTAATATGGCTGAAATGATGAGATTATCTGCTGATGATGTTTTAAAAAGACATGAAAAAGCTCTAACAAAAAAAGAAGATTTTAGATCTTTATACGAAGAATGTTATGAGTTTGCGTTACCACAACGTAATCTTTATGACGGCTATTATGATGGTAAAACATCTGGCCAAAAGAAAATGAATCGTGTATTTGATGCTACTGCTATTAACTCTACACAACGATTTGCTAATCGTATGCAATCTGGCATATTCCCACCACAACGTAAATGGTGCAGATTAGAGCCAGGCACAGATATTCCACAAGAACGTAAAGCACAAGCTCAAGCATCATTAGATGTTTATGCAGATAAAATGTTTGCTGCACTAAAGCAATCAAACTTTGATATTGCTATTGGTGAGTTCTTACTTGATCTATCAGTAGGCACTGCTGTAATGATGGTGCAACCTGGTGATGATATTAATCCAATTAACTTTATTCCTGTGCCACAATTCTTAGTATCATTTGAAGAAGGTGCTAATGGTCAAGTAGACAATGTATATAGACGTATGCGCATTAAAGGCGAGTCTATTATGCGTCAATGGCCAGATGCAAATATCCCAGAAGATCTACAAAGAAAAATAGATCAAAAGCCAACAGACGATTTAGACTTTATTGAGGCTACTATTTTAGATCAAAAACGTGGTGATTTCTGTTATCACGTTATTCATAAGGAATCTAAAACAGAGTTAGTCTATAGACGTATGACTAGAAGTCCATGGATTGTATCTCGTTACGCTAAAGTAGCTGGTGAAATTTATGGCCGTGGTCCATTAATTACTGCATTGCCAGATATTAAAACTCTTAATAAGACATTAGAGTTAGTGTTAAAAAATGCTTCATTAGCTATTGCTGGTGTTTATACAGCAGCAGATGATGGTGTATTGAATCCTAATACAGTTAAAATTATTCCAGGTGCTATTATTCCTGTAGCACGTAATGGTGGCCCACAAGGCGAATCATTAAAGCCATTACCACGTGCTGGTGACTTTAACGTATCTCAAATCATTATGAATGACTTACGTATGAGCATTAAACGTATTTTGCTTGATGAGTCATTACCACCAGATAACATGTCAGCTCGATCAGCTACAGAAGTTGTAGAGCGCATGAAAGAATTATCACAAAATCTAGGATCAGCATTTGGTCGTTTAATCAATGAAACAATGATTCCATTAGTTACCAAAATATTAGGTGTTATGGATGATCGTGGCATGATTAACTTACCACTTAAAGTTAATGGTCTTGAAATTAAAGTATCAGCAGTAGCACCATTAGCACAAGCTCAAGCTATGGAAGAAGTGCAGAATGTATTGCAGTATGCACAAATAGTTCAAGGTGCTGGACCACAAGCTCAGTCAATTATTAAGATTGATGCTATGATGGAGTTTATAGCAGATAAGCTTGGAGTGCCACAACGCATTCTAAATACAGCAGAAGAACGTATGCTTATTCAACAACAACAAATGCAAATGGCTGCTATGGCAGCTCAAGCAGCACCAGAAGCAGTGCCAGAGATGGTTAAAGGTGCTATGAAACAGCAAGGTGGTATGTAATGGCTGGATGGGAAGATTTAGAACAAGCATTACCGCTTGATGTTAGAGATGTTAGTCAAGCTAGAGAAGATCTAGACAGACTAGCATTACGTGTATTAGGTGATGAAGATGGAAATAAATTGATGGATTGGTTACGCCAATCTGTTTTAGAGCAACCAGTTGCCTTGCCTGGTAGCGATTCTAGTTATGCTTACTACCGAGAAGGTCAGAATAGTATAGTCAGAGATTTAGAAGCAAGGTTAATTCGCGCAAGGAAAATAAAATGACAGACGACGTAATCGAGCCTAGTAGCTCTGAGGAATCTTCTCAAGACACTGGCCTACTCGATAATGTAAATGTAGAACCAGCGGCAGAAGCAGACTCAACAAAAACAGACATATCACATCTTGATAAACCAGAAGATGATGGCCCATTAGAAAGACCAGATTGGTGGCCAGAAAATTTCTGGAAAAAAGATGATGCAGAACCAGATTTAGAAGCGATTGCAAAATCGTGGACAGATCTTCGTAAGCAAATTTCACAAGGCAAACATAAAGCTCCAGCAGATGGAAACTATGATTTGGCTGCATTTGGAGGAACTCCAGATACAGATCCAGTCAAAAGCCATGTAGTATCATGGGCTAAAGAGTATGGCGTAAGTCAAGTAGCTTTAGATGCTTTAGTTTCAAAGGTAGTTGAAATGAATGCCAACTCATCTCAAACAGCAACAGTAAACTTAGAGCAAGAACGTAAATCACTAGGGCCTAATGCAGATGCTCGTATTAAAAGCGTTGTTCAATGGGGAACTAGCCTTGTTCATAAAGGCGTATGGGGTAAAGATGACTTTGAAGAATTTAAAGTTATGGGTGGAACTGCTAAAGGGATATCTGCTTTAGAAAAGATTAGAGCTGCTTATGAAGGTAGAGTTCCAACAGAAAGCGCACCAGCAGATGGAGCGCCATCTAAAACAGAGTTATATGCTATGGTAGGAGATCCAAAATACAAAACAGACCCAGCTTACAGGGCTAAAGTAGAGAAAATGTTTCAATCTTCCTTTGGAAGTTAATCTATGTAATAAACTAGGCCCACTTAATTGTGGGCTTTTTTTTGCATAAAACACTTGCCAAACACTTAAAAATCTGTTAAAAACTGCTCAAGGCTCATTGCATTCGCAACCCTTCACACAAGTTGTCTTGTCGTTTGGCTATCGTAAATAGCAAGCACTGGCCCAGGCTTTATCTGGCTAACCAAAGCGATAAACTTTATTTTTATCAATTCTAGGAGAATAACATGGCTATTGGATTATCTAATGCTTTTGTAACGCTCTTTGATGCCGAAGTTAAACAGGCTTACCAAGGTAAGGCAGAATTAGTTGGTGCTGTTAGACAAAGACGCGGTGTTGAAGGCTCAGTAGTAAAATTTCCTAAAGTAGGCAAAGGTGTTGCTACTTTAAGAATCCCACAAACAGACGTAACACCATTAAATGCAACATGGTCACAAGTAACTGCTACGCTTGCAGATTGGAATGCAGCAGAATATTCTGACATTTTTATGCAACAAAAAGTAAACTTTGACGAAAGACAAGAGTTAGTGCAATTAGTAGCTAACGCTATTGGTAGACGTCAAGACCAAATGATTCTTGATGCACTTGCTGCTTCATCAACATCATTAACAGTGTCTAACGACATTGGCACTACAGACTCTAACCTTAACGTAGCTAAACTACGTGAAGCTAAACGTCTATTAGACAAAAACAATGTTCCACCAATGGATCGCCATATTGTTTTACATGGCAATGGCTTGGCTTCATTACTTTCAGAAACAGCAGTAACTTCTTCTGACTTTAATACAGTTAAAGCACTTGTAGCTGGCGAAATCAATACATTCTTAGGTTTCACATTCCATGTATTGGGTGATCGTTCAGAAGGTGGTTTAGCAATTGATGGCTCTTTAGACAGAACAATGTTCGCGTTCCATAAAGATGCTGTTGGTTACGCAGAAGGCATAGCTCCTCGCACAGAAATCAATTATGTTCCAGAAAAAACATCATTCCTTGTGAATGCAATTTTCTCTGCTACAGCAACAACAATTGATGCTGAGGGTATCGTTCAACTCACTTGCCGTGAAACTTAATCTAAGGAGAAAATATTATGGCATTTTCAAGCACAGCGTTTCAACCTATTGGCGGACAATCAAAAGCTGGTAATGCTCCACAAGTTTGGAGTTATACCACTACTGATTCTGCTGCAACAGTTGATACATCAGGTTATTTCAATACAGTAGCTTCACTAGTAAAGGTAGGCGACATTATTTGGCGCGTAACTACTTCTTCTGGTTCAGTTTCAACAGCTGGTCAGCACGTTGTAATGTCTGTTTCAGCTGCTGGAGTTGTAGATGTATCTGATACAACAGCATTAACAGTAACAAATACAGACTAAAAAACTGTATCGTAGTAAGTAACTTGGGTAAGGTGGGTGTTTTGGCACTCACCTTATTCTCACATCTGGAGATAGAGTATGGCAGCTGGAGATTCAGCATTATCAGTTTGTTCTGATGCACTAATATTATTAGGCGCAAAGCCTATTTCTTCATTCACAGAAGGCACTGATGAGTCATCTACTTGCGATCGTTTATATTACGATATAAGAGATCAAGCATTAATGATTTATCCATGGTCATTCTCATTTAAAAAAGTTCAATGTGCTAGACTGGTCACTACACCGGTTACCGAATATACATACGAATATCAATTACCATCAGATAGATTAGGCTCACCAAGAGCAGTCTATGATGCTAATGAAGTAGGATCTCATCCAAGAAATGATTATAGAATCATGGGTGATAAGATTCTAACTAATTACGAAGAAGTATGGGTAGATTATCAATACTCTGTTACAGAGCCTAATATGCCTGTATATTTCATTCAATTACTTAAATATCTATTGGCATGGCATATATGTGTGCCTATTACAGACCAAGTAGATAAAGCTCAATATTGGCAAGGTGTAGCTATAGGATCACCAGGCGAAAATGGACGTGGTGGTTATATGCGTCAAGCTATGAATATTGATGGCCAAGGACAACCCATAAATGCTATACAAGACTTCTCATTGATTAATGTGAGGTATTAATGGCTCGTTTTGTTACAGTCCAAACAAACTTCACTACAGGCGAACTAGATCCACTATTAAGAGCGCGTATTGATTTAAAGTCTTACGAGAATGCATTAGAAACAGCTCAAAATGTATTCTGTCAGCCACAAGGTGGAATCACACGTAGATCTGGCACTCGCTATATTAACTCACTTCCAAACACTAGCACAGATTCTGCTGCTAATGGTGTTCGTCTAGTTGCATTTGAATTTTCAACATCAGATAGTTATATGCTTTGCTTTACGCATAATCGTGCATATATATATAAAAATGGTGCATTAATTACCAATATTAATGGCACAGGAAATTCATATCTATCTACATCTGGCGTTAGTTTAACATCAGCTAAATTAAATGAAATGTGTTGGACTCAATCTGCTGATACATTAATAATTACGCATGAAGATATTAATCCAGTTAAGATTGTTCGTGGCGCATCTGATTCATTGTGGACTGCATCAGCATTAACTTTTGATAGTATTCCTAAATATGCATTTACATTAGCATATAGTAATCCAGCTGGAACATTAACACCATCAGCCATATCTGGAAAAATTAAAGTTACAGCATCTACTGGAACTCCATTTTCTGCTGCATCAGTAGGTCAATATATTAATATTACGCCACAAGGTCGTGCAAAAATAATCCAATATTTATCTGGCACAGAAGTTAATGTAGTAACAGAATTTCCATTCTTTGATACTACCGCTGTTGCTACTGGAAATTGGGAAATTGAATCTGGATATGAAAGTGTTTGGTCATCAACAAAAGGATGGCCAAGAACAGTATCTTTCCATCAAGGTCGTTTATATTTTGGAGGATCTAAGTCAAGGCCATCTACTATATGGGGATCTGTTGTAGGGTTATTTTTCCAATTTGAACCAACAGAAGGGCTAGATGACGATGCTTTAGAAGCTACGTTAGATACTAATACGTTCAATGCCATTACAGATATTATTTCTGGACGAGATCTTACTATCTTTACAACTGGTGGTGAGTTCTATGTGCCACAAAATGGTCTAGAACCTATTACTCCATTATCATTCTTTGTGCAGTCTACTAGCCGTAATGGAAGTAAACCTGGCATACGAGTGCAACAACTTGAAGGTGGTGTTATATTTGTGCAAAGACAAGGTAAGTCATTATCTGAAATTGCATATTCTGATACACAGCTTACTTATGTTACATCAAAGATATCTCTATTATCTGGCCATCTATTAAAAACACCTAAACGCATGGCATTAAGACGTGCAGTAAATACAGATGAAAATGATTTACTTCTTATTGTAAATGGAAGTGATGGGACATTAGCATCATACTCATTAATGAGATCACAAAATGTTATAGCTCCATCAGAACTTGTAACATCAGAAGGATCATTTATTGATATTGGTATAGATCTTACTACAATTTATGCTGTTATTAAAAGAACTATATCTGGCACAGACCAATATTATGTAGAAAAAGTAGAGCAAGGATTATTAACAGATAGTGCTAAAACTGGTGGTGCAGCAGCATCAGTATCTATGAGCCATTTAGTTGGTAAAGAAGTTAATGTTATTCTTGATGGTATTGTGCAAGCTAACCAAACAGTAGCAGCCGGTGGAACAGTAACATTTCCTAGATCATCTACAATTTCTTATGAAGTAGGATTGCCAATTACAGTTCAAGCTACTACAATGCCTATAGATTTAAAAATTCAAACTGGAACACGTTTAGGCTTTAAAAAACGTATTGTTGAAGTTAATGCATTGGTATTAGAAACACAGAATATGGTAGTAAATGGCATTGAAGTCCCATTTAGATCATTTGATACACCATTAACATTAGATGCAGATGTTCCAGAATTTACAGGGACTAAAGTATTGCACGGAATTCTAGGGTATAGTAATGAAGCTAAAATTACTATCACTCAGAGCGCACCATTAAAGTTTACCTTATTAGGTATGGAATATAAAGTAGCAGTTCACCAGGGGACATAGTATGAGTTTCTTATTACCAGCAGCACCAATATTAGCAGAAACAGCAGCAGCATCAGCGGCAACTACCGCATTTGGATCTACAGCTTTTTGGGCTGGGACAGCAGCAGCTGCTCCTATGGCAGCAACAAGTTTTGTGCCATCATTATTGGTATCATCAACACCATCATTCTTTGGTAGCATTAGTAGTGCTTTTAATACTATTAAACCATTTATGGATGTTATATCTCCAGCAACTCAAGTGCTTAGTGGCATTAACTCTTTAAATGCTGGTCAAACACAAGCAAGCATGTATAAGTTACAGCAATTGCAATTACAAGCAAAAATTCAAAATGACAGACTTAATCTTACAAGGCAAGGTAATGATGTGTTAAGAAGGTTAAACCAGTCTAATGCATCAGCAGCAGCACGTGGCTATGCTGGAGGCGTCAAAAGCTTTGAAGGATCAAGTGCATTGCTTATGGATATTAATACAAAATATGCTGGTCAAGATATGGAAACTATTCAGCAAAATATAGCAACATCATCAGCATATGGTCAAATACAAGACAGCATGCTAACAACAGCATCAGACAAGGCTGTGTCTGGATCTTATGCAGACTTCTTTACTAGCGTAGGTAAAGCAGCTTATTTATATAGCAGTTTAAAAACAGTTTAAGGAATAGTTATGGCAGACAGCCCACGTTATCAAAGAGCAAATTTAGTCTATGCTGATATGCCTAATATTCAGCCAGTAGATCTACAGGAGCAACTTAACTCTAATAGACGTATTGGTGCTGCATTAGATACTATGACTAATATTACTACTGACATTGGTAAAAAATATGCAGTAGAAGCAGCGGCTAAATATAGTCTTGATAATCCTGTTACTCAAGAACAACTTATTGATGCCCAAAAGAACAATAGTAATCCAATTGCTAAAGATTTAAAAGGCGGCACAATATTTAATGAAACGCTCAAGAAAGTTTATGCTCAACAAGCATCAGCAGAGTTTACTAACATTGCTTATACTCATTTTGAAGATGTAGATAAGCGAGTTAAAGATGGTGAACTAACTAATCCAGATGATATTAAGCAAGCACTTAATTCAGTAATTCAACCACAGCGTGATGTATTAAGCCAGATAGATGTAGAAACTGGGTTATCTTATGATGCTAAATTAAAGTCATATGCTAACACATACTATAAAAGCGCTTTAAATGAGCTTGATAAAAAAGCTAGAGAACGTATAGATTTAATGGCTGCTGATACAATGAAGATCCAAACTAAAATGTTTGAGAGTGATCTTGCTAATCAATATGATCCGATTGTAATAAAAGGATTATTAGACACAAGACTTCAAGATGGAGATACTACATTCAAACAAGGATCTCACAGAGAAGCATACAATAACCAATTACGCAAACAATTAGACTATTCAATTAATAATAAGTTTGCAGAAGATATGGCTAATACTTTTGGAAATGAAGGCGCTGCTATGCAGTCGTTAGAAAAAGGTAAGGCTGGCAAATGGACAGCATTTTGGAAAGATAAAACTGCTGATGAGCAAGATGATCTTAGACAGTTTGTATTAAAAGAATTGCGCATTAAAAATGCCGGATCAGAAGAATTTGATCGTCAATATGCATCTAAGTTAAGTGCAGCTAATGATATGCTTACAAATGGATACCAGCCAGATGCAACATTATCTCAATGGCTTATCAATAATAGTTCATCATTAAAGCCAGACAGCGCTACAAAAGCATCAGCAAGTGCATTTAATCTTAAGCTAGATCAATTCAACAAACTTAATGGTATGAGCATGGGTGATAGACAAGTATATGAAGATTCTGTGCTTGCTAAGATTGGCCCTAATATGACCGCTGAAAATTGGCAAGTATATTCATTTATTAAGAAGTCTAATGAAAAATTTAATGAAAACATTAAAAAAGACTTTGTATCTACAATGAAAACTCAGAATGCATTTAGAGCTACATCTTTAAACTTTGCTGCACCAGATGATGTATTTCAAGGACAAGTAGATAATAGAATTAAACTTACTAAACAATTTGGCGCAATGAATAATGTTAAGCCATCATTTTTAGATGAAGGTGAAGTTGAATCATTAAAGATGTCATTAGACAATGCAAAGCCAGATGAAAGAATTGCAATCACAGGACGCATTGCCAAATCATTTGGTAATGATTCTCTTAGGGTATTTGAACAGTTAGCACCTAAAGATCCTGTTATGGCTCATATGGGAGTTCTTTATGCTAATCAATCTAATGATGACATTATTCGCAGACTAGCCAAAGGCCAAGATATTGTTAAGTCTGGATTTAAACCAGTAGAAGAAGCAACTATGAAACAAGCTTCTATTAAAGATAGCATTGGTGATTCATTATATGCAGCTCCACAAAGTTATAATGCAGTAGTTAAAACAGCAGATACGTTGTATGCAGAAGAAGCTATGCGTAAAGGATTAACTTCATTTGATGGTGCAATATATAGCGAAAAGTTACAAGAAGCATCTGGAAGATCTGTGGGTGCTAATGGTAAGTATTATGGTGGTGTTATTAAGTATAACAAATCAAAAGTTATTATTCCAAATTCAATACCACAAGATGACTTTGAAGATATTATGAACAAAGCCACTATTAATGACTTTAGATTTTCATCTGACAATTTTGCGCAACGTGCAAATACTAACCAACTTATTGCAACAAATGGCAAAGAATTCTCATCTGATAAGATCAAAGATGCTAAGTTAGTTCCGGCTGGCAGAGATAACTTTATGCTTACTATTGATGATAGACCATTCTTGCTTAAAGATGGATCACCTTTATATATTAACGTAGATGTTCTATATAAGAAGCTTAGAAGCGAGAAACGTATTTAATGAGCATTATCTATTCAGACATTAATATACAGCCGTATAAGTCAAATACACCAGTTCTAGGTGGTGAAGATACTGGTTTTCTGGAAAATATGCAAGCTGCTTATGATGCACAAGAATCATTTACAAAAGGAAGCGCATCAAGAACTATAGCATTTGATGACATATTTGCTCCTATTAGACAAAAAGTTATTGATAGATCTAATGTATCATCATTAGATAGAGTCAATATGTTTGGTGCTGATTCACGTAATCAATATGCATGGGCAGACAGAGATTATCCTAAATACGTCAATAATACACTTGACTATATAAAACAAAATCCAAGTCTTTTTCCAGAACCAGAGTTTCAAGGGTTAAGTTATGACATCCTTGAGGGTAAAGCTATTGAAGGATCTAAAAAGAAGATAGAAGATCAAAAAGAAGTTGGAGCAAGACAAACATTCTTTGGTGGCGTTGGTGAGTTTATAGGTGATATTGGTGGTAATTGGTCCACAATGGATACATTTTCATTGGCAGTTCCAGAAGTTAAAGGCCCAGCTGTTATATGGCCTATAGTTAATAGAATGTTTCAAAATACAATTGTTAATACTGGGGTTGAAGCAGCTAAATATCCAGATATTAAAGACTGGCAAGAAAAAGTAACTGGACAAGAATATGGATTTAAAGAATTTTTACAACATGAGAAAGATGTTGCTATTGGAACAATTGCATTGACTGGTGCATTTGAAGGTGCATTTAAAGTTCCATATAAAAAAGGATATCGCTGGACTAAAGATTCAATGCTTGAAGGAGTTGAAAAACTTCAAGATGTATATACTAAGAAATTTGGTGGTGATCCAGCAGCTAAAGCAGAGGCTATGAAAGACATTAATGCTATTAAAACACAAGATAGCATTGATAAATTTGTTAATGAATATAATCCTATTGCAGATGATGCTGGAGATATTGAACATAACAAACGACTTAATCAAGTCAATGATGCTTTGGCTACAGGAAACTTTGATAAGCTTCCAAAAGAAACACCAACAATGAATCCTATTACAGATATTAATCATTTTGATCGCGCCAATCCAAATGTTAAATTCTATAATCCTAAAGATATTAAAGTAGATGCGGAAACATTTCAATTTAAAGCTGGTGGTAATGCAGAAGGTGTTACTGATAGATTACAAGGTGTAACTCAATGGGATCCTATTAGTGCTAATACAGGCATTGTGTATGAAAAAGCTAATGGTGAAACATTTATTGTAGATGGGCATCAAAGATTAGCATTAGCTAAACGTATTACAGAATCAGATCCAGCACAAAAGATTGACTTTATTGCATTTCCATTAAGAGAGATGGATGGGGTATCTATAGAAGAAGCTAGAGTTATAGCTGCTATGAAGAATATAAGAGAAGGAACAGGAACAGCTATAGATGCTGCTAAAGTTCTTAAAATTGATCCAGCATTGTTAGATAAGTTGCCACCAACATCATCATTAGTTCGTCAAGCTAATGGCCTTATTAGACTATCTGACGATGCATTTAGATTGATTACCAACCAAATAATACCAGAACATTATGGTGCTATTGTTGGAAATGTAATGACAGATCCTACAGAACAGATTGCTGCTATTGAGATGCTTAAGCGATTAGATCCGTCTAATACAAGACAAGCAGAACAGATAGTCCGTCAAATGAAAGATACTGGATTTGTTAAGTCTACACAGGAAAGTCTATTTGGCGATGAAGTTATCTCTGAAAGCTTACTATTAGAACGTGCTAAAATATTAGACGCTGGAACATCACTATTCAAGACAGATAAGCTAGTATTCAAGAATCTTATGGAGAATGCAAATAAGATTGAGGAATCTGGCAATATCTTAAATAGAAATAACAACGCAACCAATGAGGAAATATATGCCAAAGCAATCGAAATCACAAGGGCAAACGCCAATATCCAAGGATCCATATCAGAATCCCTTACTCGCATCGCAAGAGAATTTAAAGAAGGCGGAGGCAAAGGTTTACAAGGATACGCCCGCCAGTTCGCAGATGATGTCAAGCGATCAATTGAAGACGGCAGTTACGAAAGGGTTCCAAATGGCGGACTTAGCAGCTTTGACGCAATTGAGAAGGAAGCAAATACGCTCAGCCCAGATGTAAAGAAAGAGTTAAGTTTATTTGATGAAGGCATTGGATCTAAAGGTGAAGTAGAGCAAACTAAAACTTTAGATACTGCAACAAAAGAAGAAATACAAATGGCACCGGAAATGAATAATGCTGTTATTCATGTAGATGATATTGATCCAAATACAGGCATGCCATTTTCTAAAACACTTACCATGAAAGAAATCATGGATGATATTGCTCAAGACGAAAAAGCTATCAATAGATTGAAAGGCTGTATTTAATGGCATTTAAAGATTGTATTGTTAATGGTCTTAAAGATGGTGACTTAACACCAGAACAAGCTAAAGCTGCTCAAGATGTATTTGAACAGCGCGAAGCTTTGCACAAGAATAATATGGGTGACAGTGCAGCAGAAGCTAAAGCAGCACAAGAAACTATTGAAATACTTGACTATGATAGATTACACAAGAAACGTGTATTGCTATTACAAAAATCAACTCAACAAGACATATCTAAAAAGCTATTTGGCCAAGAAGGTTATCGTGGCGGTAAAGATCCAGGCGCTGGTGCTAAAGCACTTATAGCTAAAGGTGATCCATTCTCAACATATAGCAATGTAGAAGCTAGACAAGCATCTATCTTTGGTCAATTCCAATCTCAAATATCAGATGTATTAGCTACGTTCAGAGCAAGAGGATTAGGCTGGCATTCCAATGTAAATACATTGCATGATGTTGTGCGTGAACTATGGGGAACTAATACAGGCAATAGTGCTGCTAAAGAAATGGCAGAGTCATGGTCTAAGGTAGGAGAGATGGCTCGTCAAATGTATAACGAAGCTGGTGGTGCTATTCCTAAATTAGATACATGGAGATTACCACAATCTCATAACATGGTAGCTGTAATGAAAGCTGGCCAAGAAGCATGGGTTAAATTTGTAACGCCATTGTTAGATCATTCAAAGATGATTAATGAGCGCACAGGAAAATCATTTACTCCACAAGAATTAGATCTAGCACTTAACGAAGTATTTAAGACGATTGGTGAAGATGGCTATAACAAGATGAAGCCAACTGGTGCTTTATATACAGGCCATAGATCATTAGCTAAACGCTATATGGATCATAGATTCTTATTATTTAAGAATGCTGATGATTGGATGAAGTATCAAGAGTCATTTGGAAACCCAGATACTTTTGCATCTATGAATCAATACCTACACAGAATGTCACATGACATAGCTATGATGCAAGTGCTTGGACCAAATCCACATGCCACTATGAATTTTATTAGACAAAGTGTAATGAAAGATGCTCAAGAATTAAAGCTTAAATTACAAGATCAAAGCATTGTAACGCGTGCAGAAGAAAATCTTAATAACATGGATGAGTTGTTTGATTTATACAACGGATCATCTTATGCATCAGCAGATCATTGGGTTCCAAGAACTCTACAAGGAACACGTAACATAGTTAATTCTGCATTCCTTGGAAGCACAGCTATTACATCTTTAACAGACTTAGGATTCCAAAAGCATACTGCTACTCAATTAGGCATAGCATTTGGACCATTATTTAAACGTGTATTTAAAAACCTTAATCCATTGAATGTAGAAGAACGTGGAAAAATTGCATTAAGATCTGGACTTATTGCTGAGTCATGGATTGGATTAGCACAGACACAAGCAAGGTTTGCTGGTGAGATGACAGGCCCACAAATTACACAAAGATTTTCTGATGTAGTAATGAGAGCATCTGGCCTTACTGCATGGACACAAGCTGGACGTCATGCATTTGGTATGGAGCTTATGGGTAATCTTGGTGATTTAGTAAGCAAGTCATTTGATACTCTTGATCCTAGAATGCAAAAAGCATTAACTAGATATGGATTTGACAATGCATCATGGGATCTTATACGCCAATCAGAATTATATAACTATAAGGGCGCTACATTCTTAAGGCCAGAAGAAATACGTTTAGCTACTCATATGCCTAAAGACCAAGCACAAGAGTTAGCATTACGATTCTTAGATATGGTAAATACAGAAGTAGACTATGCAGTGCCTACAGTTGGTTTAAGGGCTAAGGCTACACTTACTGGAGGAACTAAAGCTGGAACACTTCCTGGTGAGATTGTAAGAAGTTTTTCTATGTTTAAAAACTTCTCTGTTCAAGTAGCATACACACATTTATGGAAGTCAATGTCAGAAGCAACACTAGCTAAGAAAGCTGGATCATTAGCTGACTTGGCTATTGCTACAACTGCTATGGCTGCATTATCAATGCAACTTAAAGAGATAGCTAATGGACGTGATCCAAGACCAATGGATACCAAAGAGTTTTGGGGCGCATCATTCTTACTTGGTGGCGGCATGGGTATCTGGGGTGATTTCTTATTTAGTAATGTTAATCGTTATGGTGGTGGACTAGAAGATACTATTGCTGGCCCAGTAATTAACATGGCTAACTCAATTAAGAATCTTACTTATGGAAATGTGCAACAACTGATACAAGGCAAAGATACTAACTTTGCTGGTGAAACTTTAAGAATGTTAGAAACATATATGCCAGGAAAAACATTATGGTATATGAAATTGTTATGGCAACGTCAGATGTTTGAAAGATTACATTTGTATATTGATCCTAAATATCAACAAAGACTTAATAGTATGCAGACTAAATACCTTAAAGAAACTGGTCAGCATTATTGGTGGAGGCCTGGACAAGAATCACCAGATCGTGCGCCAGAGATATCTAGTGAAACTTTATTGACACAATAGCAAAAATGGTATAGACAAAAACAAGAATATAGTTAAAATAAGGCAAAGGAAAAATCATGGCTGATTATGCAATAACGAACGTAGCAAGACGAGTAGTATACACAGGATCTGCTGGTGTAGGCCCTTATGCCTTTACATTCCCTGTATTAATAAATACAGATATCGCAGTATATAAAAATACTACACTTCTTACTTTAACGACAGACTACACTGTAACTATTAGCGGAACTACTGGTCAAGGATCAGTCACATTAGTATCAGCTGCTACAGGCACTGATCGTATTACTATTGTAGGTGCAAGATCTATTCAAAGATCAACAGATTTCGTAACTGGTGGTGACTTCTTTGCTAACACACTTAATACAGAATTAGATTCAGAAACAATCTTTATTCAACAAATTGCTGAAACAGCAGAGCGTGGACTTAAAGCGCCTGTAACAGATCCAACGTCTATTAACATGACGTTACCATTCAATACTACACGTGCTAACAAATTCCTATCATTCGATGCTGATGGTAATCCTACAGTAAACAATGCAGTAGGAACATATAGAGGTAATTGGGCTGCATCTACAGCATATATTGTTTATGACATTATTAAAGATACATCTAACAATAACATCTATATCTGCTTAACTGCACATACATCTACAGGCGCACAACCTATATCAAGTAATGCTGACGTAGCTAAATGGTCACTTCTTGTAGACGCTGCTTCTGCTACAACATCTGCAACGAATGCTGCTTCTAGTGCAAGCGCTGCTTCAACAAGCGCTACTAACGCTGCTTCTTCTGCAAGTGCTGCATCTACATCAGCAAGTAATGCTTCTACTAGTGCATCGACTGCTACAACACAGGCTTCTAACGCATCTACTAGTGCTACCAATGCTGCATCAAGCGCATCTTCTGCTTCTAGCTCTGCATCATCAGCCACTAGCTCTGCATCTACAGCGACTACACAAGCAAGTAACGCAAACACATCTGCTACTAACGCTGCAAGTTCAGCATCAGCTGCTTCAACAAGTGCAAGCAATGCTTCTACATCAGCTTCTAATGCAAGCACATCAGCTTCTGCTGCTTCTACAAGTGCCACTGCTGCTTCTGGTTCAGCTTCAACTGCAACGACTCAAGCATCTAATGCATCAACTTCTGCTACTAATGCAGCAACATCTGCAAGTAATGCTGCTACTGCACAAACTGCTGCTGAGGCTGCACGTGATGCAACACTAGCTGCATATGATTCATTTGATGATAGATATCTAGGTGCTAAATCATCTAATCCAACAGTAGACAATGATGGCAATGCGCTACTTGCTGGTGCTTTATATTACAATACAGTTGCTGTAGAGATGCGTTTATACACTGGATCAGCATGGGTAGCTGCCTATGTATCTGGCTCTGGATTCTTAGCTGCTGCTAATAACTTATCTGATCTAGCTAGTAATACCACAGCAAGAACAAACTTAGGCTTAGGCACTGTAGCTACAGAAAATACTGTCCCTGTAGCAAAAGGTGGTACTGGTAATGCTACAGCTACAGCTTATGCTGTTCAATGTGGTGGTACAACCTCTACAGGAGCGCATCAATCACTAGCTTCAGTAGGAACAACAGGACAAGTATTAACATCTAATGGTGCGTCTGCATTACCTACATTCCAAACTCCTACCGCAGTCACACCGGCTGCTGTATCAGATCAAGCTAACTCATCAACAGGATACTTTGATCTACCAGTTGGAACAACAGCACAAAGACCAGGATCACCAACATCTGGTAACATGCGTTACAATACTAGCACAACTAGCTTTGAAGGATACAATGGCACAGCATGGGGATCTATCGGTGGAGGCGCATCTGCTGGTGGTGCAATCTATGAGAACACATTAACAATCAGCGCTAACTACACATTAACAACAAGCACCAATGGATTATCAGTTGGCCCAATTACAGTCGCTTCTGGCGCAACAGTCACAGTTCCTAGCGGTGCTCGCTGGGTAGTCTTATAAGGGGAAATAAATGGCATCATCAATTGACGCAAGCACAAGTGGAGCAGGGGGAGTCATAACGACTGCTGATAACACAGGTATATTGCAATTAAAATCTGGTGGCACAACGATTGCTACAATATCATCTACTGGTATTACAACACAAGTAGGCTCTCCAGCGTTTAGTGCTTATCAAGGTTCTGCTCAAACATTATCAACATCAACAACCACTAAAATTACTTTTGATACTGAAGAATTTGATACTAACTCAAATTTTGCGTCTAGTCGTTTTACACCAACTGTAACTGGATATTATCAAGTAACTGGTGGAATACAAGTAAATGCTACTGCTTGTGTTATTAGTTTATTTTTATACAAAAACGGCTCTTTATATAAATTTCTTGTTACTTCTAATAATTCAAATTTATCGGGTGCTTATGGAACAAGTTTAGTGTATTTAAATGGTTCTACTGATTATGTAGAAATTTATGCTTCAGTAAGTGTTGGTCAAGCTTTGAATGTAAATGGAACAGCAAGTAGTTATTTTAATGGTGCAATGATTAGGAGCGCATAATGACTTTATACGAAAAAATTAAACAACTATACCCAGATTTAACTGACAATGATTTTTTTACTGTTATTCGTTTACAAAACGACTCTGATGGTCGTGGAGATTACATAGTTAAATGGGAACATCCTACACTAGCTAAACCAACAGAGGAGCAATTAGGTGGCTAAGTTTGTTAAAGGACAAATGCCTTGGAATAAAGGTATTCCTGTAAGCGAAGAAGTGAAGGCTAAAATCAGTGCTAAAAATACTGGTAAAAAACATACGCCTGAAACCCAAGCTAAAATAAATCTTAACCTTACTGAAGGTGGTAAAGCTACTAGGTTTGTAAAAGGACAAGTGGCACATAATAAAGGAATTAAATGTCCTCGTTATACTACAGAAGAAAAACTAGCTAAACGAAAAGCATGGCGTAAGGCTAATAAAGAAGTTCTGTATCAAAAAGGATTAGAATGGAAACGTGCTAATCCAGAAAAAGTAGCTAAGACTGCTAAGAAATCTAGGATAAATAATTCTGCAAGAGTAAATGCTGCCAATAATAAAAGACGTGCAGATAAATTAAATAGAACTCCTAAGTGGACTACTAAAGATGATTTATGGTTAATTAAAGAAGCACATGAACTAGCAGTATTAAGAACTAAACTATTTGGATTTGATTGGCACGTTGACCATATTATTCCATTAAAAGGCAAAACTGTTTCTGGACTTCATGTTCTAAACAACTTACAAGTTATAGAAGGAAAACTAAATATTATGAAAAATAACAAATTTGAAGGAGAAACATTTTGTCATCAGTAATCATAGCTGGGGATACCTCTGGCACAGTAACACTTGCAGCACCAGCAGTAGCAGGAACAACAACATTAACTTTGCCAGCGACAACAGGGACAGTAATTACAAACACAGCAGGAACCGTTACGCAAACAATGCTTGCTGCTGGCGTAGTTGGCAATGGACCAGCGTTTTTTGTTTATGCTTCTGCAAATCAATCTATTGCTAATAATACGGCAGTAAAAATTCAGTTAAACACAGAAATATTTGATACCGCAAGTGCTTTTGATAGTACTACAAACTATAGATTTACTCCTACTGTAGCTGGTTATTACCAAATAAATTCAAATGTTTGGTATGGCTCTGCTCCAGCAAACGGAAGTTGCCAAGCAAAAATATACAAAAACGGCTCAGAATTTACAAGTGGATTATGTGCAGTAGTTAGTGGTGCTTTTTCAGGCGCATCAGCTTCTTCAGTAATATTTTTAAATGGCTCTACTGATTATGTTGAGTTATATACCGCACAAAGCACAGGCACAACTTATTCAACTAATGGCGGTTCTGCATTTATTACAATGAGTGGTTCATTGGTAAGGACTTCATAATGACTTTATACGAAAAAATCAAATCACTATACCCACAGTTAGAAGATAAAGATTTTATGACTGTTATAAGATTACAAAACGATAGTGATGGTAAAGGTGACTACATAGCTAAATGGGAACACCCAACACTACCTAAACCAACAGAGGAGCAGTTAGCATAGTATAATAACATTATGTTTTATGTATATGAACACATCCGTAACGATACCAATGCCATCTTTTATGTAGGCAAAGGTAAAGCTAATCGTGCTTATACCACTAAAAATAGAAATAAGCATTGGCATAATGTAGTAAACAAAGCACAAGGATTTACAGTAAGGTTTGTAGTAAAAGATGTAGACGAAGAACTAGCTTATCTTGCTGAAGAAGAAAGAATAGACCAGCTAAAAATACTAGGCATTAAATTAGCTAATATAAATGCTGGTGGTGCTGGTGTAGGTTCTGGTGACAAACATCCTATGTGGGGTAAACCACATCCACAAAGAGGTTCTAAAAGACCTTATGGTAAGTATAAACGTGGTGCTGATAATCCTAGATATGGCAAACCAAGTCCAATGCGTGGAATACCAAAACCAAAAGGAAAAGATAGTCCTTTATATGGTAGACCAAGACCTGAAGGTGGTGGTAAACCTTCTCAAGCTGTAATAGCAACAGATAAAGATGGTAACAAGTTTACATTCGCTTCATTAACTGAAGCTGGTAAAGCTGTTAATTCAGATAGACATAGTATAAAGAAATGGTGCGAAATGAATAAATTTTACAAAGGTTTTAACTGGGAGTTTTCTAAATGACAATGACAATTAGTGGTAGTTCTGGATTAATATTCCCAGATGGCTCTGGACAAGAAACAGGTATAGGACGTAACCG
>Ga0114980_10000305_pt1 | contig 34854 bp, 50 predicted proteins | sample S_140806_EF_Meta_FD_87018 | JGI IMG/M metagenome (GOLD analysis project Ga0114980, IMG submission 87018) | Freshwater microbial communities from Lake Simoncouche, Canada to study carbon cycling - S_140806_EF_MetaG | ecosystem: Environmental > Aquatic > Freshwater > Lake | place: Lake...
GTTCGAAATTACCTGCACCGTAGGTGTCAGTAAGGACCCGCAATTGCGTCTCGATAGCATTGCAATTGATTCTCAATATAAAGGCACAAAAAAATACCCCACCAATAGGCGGAGTAGGTTGTGCAAGCAGCGAGACTGTTAGGCTCAGGCTTCTACTTGGTCCTCGATGTGATTGATCAGGATTCCCAGCATTTGCTCGATCGCGTACCAGTGGCCAAGAGAAAGATCGGACATCACATCTTCTGATGCTTCAGCGCCGAAGTCGCTTCTGTACTGGTCAACGTAGGAGGCCCTGCTGGGGCAGTCTGCATACCAGGTAAAGAGCTGGTGGTGTGACACGACGTTCAGATTGTCCGCCGTGTCCCCCGTGTGCTCCCTGGCTTCCTCTGCGTAGGCGTATTGGCTGAGGTCTTCCGCCAGCCTCTTAACGGTTGAATACCGCCAATCATTGGGGTGCTCGTCCTGGTGACAAGCGAACAGGGCCTGGCGCATCCAATCTGGGGCGTCTTCGTGAAGTGCGAAGAATTGTGACCCGTCTGCCCTGGTGCTCTGCTTGAGGTTGAGATCGAGCAGGCGCGAAAGATGTTGGAACATTTTGAAACATTCGATGGGATAAAACGGGACCTCTCCCGCTGAAACAAGAATAACCCCACACCATGGAGAGTGTGGGGGATTGTCACAATTCGTAACCTAAGCGCCGAAGGCGAGGAGCACGGCTAGCACGCCAACCAGGGACCAAAGTACGAGCTGACGCTCTTGGAGCTGATTGATGATGTCTGCTTGGCTGTCGATAATTTCACACGAAGCGGAAACAATCTCGGCCTTGGTGTTCTTTTCGGTGATGTTCATTTGATTAGATTTAGGGCCGCAAGTTGCGACTTGAAATAATTATATCAAGTTGGAGGCACAAGCGGGGACAATTGTTGTATTTTGAAATATAAATATTTGTTATGCTTTTAATCAGTTTATTTAATATTAAGAAATGTTGATTAGGGGCAGTAGTACACGCAAACTCCCCGTTTGTCTGTACTATGGCCCAAGTGTACTAGCGTGTATTTGTACTACAGATAGTACATGCATCTAAGGCAAAACCCTTAAACCGCCTTTAAACCGGTACCCCGCAAGAACTAGGCACTCCTTAAACCGAACCCTTGCAGGAACTGCGGCCCTTAAACCGATACCTCGCAAGAACTGAGTCACAAAATAATTCGCTGAAAAAATCGTTTTGGAAATTCAGTCTCAGCAATCTGCCGGCCAATATCAAAGAATTTGAACTTACCCGTGTTTGTAGGCGTGGGAATCTCGGTCATCACCCTGCTCAGCTCACGCCCTTTCAACCTGAAAATGCCTGGCTTGGTGTTGCGCAGCCTCTTCTCATCAACCATTGTTTGGTTGAAATACACATAGTTCACACCGCCCTTGCCCTGCCAGCTGCCCCCACCAGCGGAGCTTGAGTTCTCCAACGCAGCAATAATCTGCGTGAACTGACCGGGGGACATGTTGCCGTATTGATTTAACCTGACATTCTTGGACCCGATTGCGGGAACCATTACGCGGTTAGGCGCCAAGATCGGTGCATTGCCACCAGATTCATCAGGGTCTGCCATATTTCCAAGCTTCTTAGCAAAGCGCGTTCTGTACGCCAAACCACCGTTGATTTGTGAATTCAAATAGCGGGATGGTGCGTTACCTTTTGGCACGTCATCACGGATAAAAATTGTGGCCTGCAATTGCTGCTGGTCACCTGAAGCTTTCTTGTACAACGTGCTGTTAACCGTGAGCGGCACAGGACGATCAAAAACTTCCATGGTGGTTTTCTTCATGTGTTCACGAATGGCAAACGCAGTTTCGTTTAGCGCCATCTCAGCAGCCTTTGGAATGACAAGCTTTTGCAGGTCATTCAGTTTGCCAATCATTTGTTCTGGATTGAACTCAATTGCAAACTCAGCCATCTGGCGCGTAGCTCAATATTTCTTAGGCTAAGGCCGACACCATTACGACTCTTGGAGCCGTGAGCAAGCGCGAGTGGAATACGCCGGTGCGGGAACCGTGGAACCCGTTGATCAAGGAATGCCTGAATGCCGTGGACCGTCACGTGGCGTTTCACCTCGCTACTGGCGACCAGAAGCACCTCAGCCAAGCGGCAACGCTCCGGGGGTACGTGCGTGAGCTGAAGGACTGGATCGGCCAGGAGGAGGCCGTCTAGGCCCTTTCCAACCTCCAACCATGCCTACCTTTCCCTTAGGAGGCACCCACACCCCCCTGTACGTACCCCCTATACCCCTACTACTACTTACTACTACTACTTATATATATAGGTTAGATGGTTAGAAAGGATAGAAAACGCCTTTGCACGACTGGCTTTTTGGCTTGCCAACCTGCTTTACCGAGGTTGGAAGAAAACCCATTTCTGGCAGCCATCGACCGTGGTGCGTTTTTTGGCGTAACCGAGGTCGCGGAGGATGCTGCCGACCTGCATCTGGTCTGAACGGGTTTGACGCTCGATCGGTTTCTGGATTGCTTCGGCCAGGAGAAGGCCGGTCGTGATGGTTTTGGCGCGGTTGTGGGGTGCGCGTAGCCAGGCATCAATGGGGGCAACCCAAGGAGACTCGACGAGGTATGAAGTGTTCTCGTTTTGGACCTGTACCTCCTGGCTGGTCGTCAGGATTGAGGTCTCTCCGGCCCTGTAGGCGGCCATGGCCGCGGCCCAGATGGAATCGCGCTCAATCATGAGGTTGGGCACGTCTATGGGCCTCTGAAGCGTGCATGTGACGGGTATGACCCAGAAGCGGCGGTTGCCAGTGTCATCGACGAGGAAACCGTTGTCGCGGTTGGTTGAACCAACGATGATTCCGCGACGCGGAAAAGCTTCAGTAGCCTTGCCATAGGGCACGCGAAACTTATCGGTGGATTGAGAGAGAAAACTTTTAATTTCACCAGCATGTTGTTTGCCTACAATGTGATCAATTTCGGCCCACTCCATAATCCATGAGCTATGCAAAACCATTAAATCATCTTTCGACTTAATGCTTCTTAGCGCATCGGAAAAGAAAGGTCCGCCGATAGCAGACCAAAATGATGACTTGCGGGCACCTTGATCGCCCATGAGCACGCATGCGTGGTCGTGTTTGCAGCCGGGCTCAAAAATACGTCGAACAGCTGCAATTAGCGTCCGCTTGATCATGTGGTCGTAAAGAGTGGGTTCCCTTAAAGTGCCATCTTCTGGCCGCAAATAAGTGGATGCGATGCGATCAATGCAAGTTGGAGGTACTTGCGCTTCAACGTGCTCAAGGTATAACCGAACAGGATCATATGAGTGCTCATGAGCAACTTTTACAACGCAATCTAGGGCAACTTCTTTTCCAACTTTCCATCCCTTTTCCGATAATTCAAGATAAAAATGCTCAATATTTTTGGCCACCTTACCCTGTATTTCAATCTGCTGGGTAAAAATGTTGTAACGAAATTTTGATTCATCGGTCCCTTGTGGCCGCAGGATGTCTAAGAGTTTGTTGGCCTCCAGCTTTTCAACTTTGTATTCGTCGTCGTCTTTGTCTTTTTTGGCTAATTTGGTGTCGGATGAAAGGATCCCTGGCTCAGTTGGCTTTGTCCGGCTGAGCTTTTCTTTTGCCCGCCAGCCGTCTTGCTTAGCCATGTTGCAAAGCGCCTTGATGCTGTAGCCATCGCCCGGTTCAAAGGTGCGCCACTTTTCGTCGCACGATCCTGGCTCGTATTTGGCAGATTGAGCAGACCATCGGTCCCAGTCGGTGAGTAGAGAGTTATCGCCAACGGATTGAAGAGCCATTCCAACGGCTATCCATTCGTCGTAATCGGAGGCTCGTGATGGGTTAAGCGCATCAAGCCAGATACGTGCCCATTCGCTATCGGTGCGTTCCTTCCTGCGGGGAGCTGGTGGGATCAGCGGTTGCACTGGTTCTGGCGCCTTTTGGAGCATTTGCTCGATCAATGCAACTGGCGCTTCAGCCAATGGCAGGTCAGCAGGTGCTCGACCTTTAAGCCAGCGGTAGCCGCCGGTCATTGGATGGCTACCTGCTACGACGGATTGGCAACCGGTCCAGCGAAGTTCAAGCTGCTCGACGTTGCCGTCTTCGTCGTACTTACCAGACTTAATCTTGCGTGTCTTGATCTGGTCCCAATATTGGACTGGGACTTTGTAGATGATTTGAAAGCGGCCATTACGGCCCGAGGTGACGGCCCAAGATTTGGGTAAATCACGGCTTGGAGCACCGATTGATTCAAGTACTTCACCAGCCGAGATGCCGTCATGATCGACAAAGAGAAGGCCGCCGGATTGGGGGCCTGCTATGACACCAATGGCGTGGGCACGTCCAGCTTTGATCTCAGTTGTGAGCTGATCTTGGTTAAGCGGATTGTCCTGCCATTTGGCTTGGTATGGACGTTTGCTGTGGCCGACTGCAACGTAACCCCACTCGGACGGCAGGGTGTGCAGTTGTTCGATAAGGCTCATGGTTTGATGATTTCTACGTTGAAGCCGAGCATTTGCAGCTCTGCGTGGCGGTATGCCTGGATGGATGAGACGCGACCGTCTGCGGCTTTGACTTCGACAAGCCTTAGCTCATCTGGTTTTAACAGCATCAGATCCGGCCAGCCGGGTTTGTTGCATTGGATAACTTTCAAGACGTACCAGCCATCAGCTTCGTACTGCTTGATCAGCTTCTTTTGAAAGGATGCCTCGGTCTGCCGCATAGTGCGCAGTGGTGTAATTCTGCTTGTCGCGAACCTGAGCGTAGACCCGTGGCTCAATGCCGCGTGCGGCAAAGATGAAATGGACACGGTTTGCGCGATCACGGCCAAGGTAACTGGCACGGTCCCGACCTTGGAGGTAGGACAGGGCGCTGTAGTCGATACCAATGAAGATAAGGTCATCGGCGGTGGATAGGTTGACGCCTTCGCGGGATGCTTGCACTTGGCCGATGTAAGTGGCTTGGGGGTCGGCGTTAAAGGTTTCGGGACTATCGGTGCAGGTGTTAGCAAAGACCTTACGGAGCATGTCGCCTTCTGCGTTGAAGCAGTAAAGGATGGCCAGCTTGCGGCCAGCAAAGTGGTCACGGATGTAATGGGCCTTGGAGCGGTCAAAGATGACAGCGCCATGCGCCTCGGTGATGACGGTGCCGGAGTAGATCTGGCGGAGCTTTGACATGGCTTTTGCTCCGGTGTCAGCCAGGACGCTGCGGCAGTCCGGGCGACCGATCACGCCATCTTTCATGATGCGGCGGGCCAGACGGTAGGTGCGCGGCTTCATCTGGACCTGATGCACCTGCTCTTCGATTTGGGTGGTAAAACCTGCCTGCTGTTGGGTGATGGTGACGGTTAACGGCTGGATATCGGCCATGATGCGAGCCTCGTCAGCTTTGCTGTAGTCGTTGACCTGCTGGCCGGTGCCGACGTATTTGGTGCCAATAGAGACGTATCCGGCCTTTGCCCAGTCGTAGAAATTGCGGTAGCCGGACCAACGCGTAGGGCCTAGGGCGAATTGGTGGTAGAGCTGGCTGTAGGACTCCGGCGATGGAGTACCGGACATCAGGAGCAGGTATTTGAAATGAATGGATTGCAGGTCATGCCAGCGTTTGGAGGGTTTGGGATAGGCACCGACACTGTGCGCCTCGTCAATGATGAGAAGGTCGTAGTGGCGACCAGCACGTTTGGGCACCTGCTCGTAGTTGGTCACCTCGACTTTGGAGGTCAAGCCAAGGGCGTCACGATCTGCCTCAATTGAGGCAATGGCCTTCTTTTTAGTAACAATGAGGCAATTAAGCACGCCCAGCCGGCGGGCAGTTTCAAGTGCTGTAAAGGTTTTGCCGGTGCGGACCTCACCGCGAAGGTAGGCGATGCGCTGCTTGTTGAGGATGGCGACGAGATCGCAAGCCGCCTCCTGTTGATACAGACGAAGTTTTGTCATTTGATTAATTTAGAAATTAAATGAAGATCTGACTGGGGAACCCAGTACGAAGCTTTACGCACGTCAGTGCGCCAATACTTGTCTTGCTTTCCGTTCTTGCCTTCTATCCAGCCAACAATTCGCTGCTCAAGCATTGAGCCAACAACCAAAACGTAATCATGATTTACCGGATCTTTTGTATAAATAATTAATGAACCATTTAAATGATTTGTTTGGCGAACTTGTAAAGAATTGCCAACGTCCGCTAGCAGCTCTCCAGGGTTTGCAACAAACGGACGCCATGAAAGGTCAAGAGATTGAGCAACGAGGTATTCAGCGATGCAGCTTTCGATGGCAACGCCCCAAAGCTCAATTGTTGGGGAACCGTGTGGCTCGTGTCTTTTACGGGCCAAAGCGCTGATCTGGCGAAGAATTCCAGCCTGGGCCGGCACGTAAAGATCTTGATGGGTGAGTTGCATGAGGTTGCAATAGGTGTGCTGATGGTATAGGATCGGCAGGTCTTCCGCAACCCGCTATGGACAACGCGGCCTACCACGCCCACGCAGCCGTCAGCAAAAGCCACCTTGACCTAGTGGCCAAAAGTCCGCTGCATTATTGGGCACGCTACTTGGATCCCAACCGTGTGCCGCAGGAGCCTACCGCTGCAATGGCCATCGGATCTGCTGTGCATACGCACGTCTTAGAACTGGACCAATGGGACGCGCAATACGTTGTGGCGCCCGCCGGAATTGACAGGCGCACCAAGGTTGGCAAGGCTGAGTGGGAGGTATTCCAAACGGCCATTGGCACCCGCACGGTTATCAGCCGTGAGGATGCAGATCTTGTGATGCGGATTGGGCGATCAGTGCTCAGTCACCCGGCTGCGGCTTATCTGCTCGGCTTACCCGGTAAGGCAGAGACGACGCACATGTGGCATGACGAGATTAGCGGCCTGCAATGCAAGTGCCGCCCCGATTGGCTGCTAAATGACGGCAGCATGATCGTGGATCTCAAAACCACCGAGGATGCCAGTCCCAAGGCATTTCAGCAGTCGATCGCCAAGTGGCGTTACCACGTACAGGCTGCGTGGTATTTGGACGGCATTGAAAAAGCAACGGGCAAACGCCCGGAGCAATTTATTTTTATTGCCGTTGAGAAAAAGCCACCGTATGCCTGCGCGGTGTACGTTGCAGACCTGCAAATGGTTGAGATCGGCGGCCAGACTGCTCGCGCAGATCTTGACAAACTCAACATTTGCAAGGCTGCTGACTATTGGCCTGGGTACAGCGATCAAGTGGAGGTCATTAACCTTCCACCCTGGATGCGACCTAAGGCTGATGGGACTATGCCTACACCAACTGAAATTGAAACTTACTAATGGAAAACACAGCAATTACAACGACCAGCAACTCAGTCTTCTCTGGCATCCAAGCTTTTGAAGATGCCCAACGCATTGCGAAGGCATTGGCTAGCTCAACATTAATCCCGCCCCAGTTCCAGGGGCAGCAGGGTTTTGCCAACTGTTTGGTGGCGCTTGAGATTGCAAACCGGATGGGCATTTCGCCTTTCCTGTGTATGCAGCATTTGCACATCATCCATGGCCGCCCCAGCTGGAGCAGCGCTTTTATTATTGCCATGGTCAACGGCTGCGGCCGGTTCACGCCGCTGCGGTTTGAGATCAGCGGCGAAGGTGACAGCCTTGCTTGCTACGCCGTGGCTACTGACATCAAGACAGATCAAGAGCTGAAGGGCCCAACCATCACGATGGCGATGGCCAAAAAGGAAGGATGGGCCACCAAGGCAGGCAGCAAATGGCTGACCATGCCGGAGCTGATGATCAGGTACAGAAGCGCAGCATTTTGGGGCCGCCTCTTTGCTGGCGACCTGCTGGTGGGTCTTCAGACCCAGGAGGAGGTGATTGACGTGCAAACCGTTAAGGTTTCTGCCAATGTTGACGATCTCAACGCCAAGGTACAGTCTGCACCAGTTATTGAAACCGAGCCTGATGACCTCTTCTGAATTTTTTACTGATTTGCAACTGGCTGAGCGGTGGCACCTCCACCGCCAGACGTTGATCAGGTGGCGGTCCAGTAATACTGGCCCTGCCTTTACCAAGATCAACGGTCGCGTGCTCTATCCCCTGGCCGAGGTGGAGCAATACGAAAAGGCCAACACCATCACACCTGATAACCAATGACTTTTAAAGCCAGCGGCGCATTGTTTAAAAACACACCTGAGAAATTGCAAGAACGCTTCAAGGATCGCTACGACCCCAGCCGTAATTATCCGGCATTTGATGGCGTGTTCAGCATCAAAGAAGAGGACCGCATGGCGTTTGCGTCCTACGTGATGAATGCCGGCGCCAATGATCGCGGTGAGATTCCGGTCAAGATCAGTGGCTGGACTAAGCAAGCTGCCAGCAGCGGCCAGAACTACCTGAGTCTTGCCTTCGAACCTGACTACAAGACCATGAAGGCAATTGAGGAGAAGATGGCAGCTTCCGGCGCTGCTGAGAGCTTGGCCAAGGCAACGGGTGGCTCTGTGGTCGAGATTGTCGAGGTCGACCTGTTTTAAGGCTTCATCAGTAGCAGCTCCAGTCGTGCGATTTCATTGGTCGCTTGCTGGAGCAATGCCTGCTGAAGGTTCCAAGAGCGGTAAAGCGATGCTGCAAGTGGTCCGACGTTTTGGGTGATCTCAAGACGCCGGGCCATTACCTCAATCTTGAGCTGATCTTCCGTCGCCACCTTGGGGATCATCCACTGACCAAAATCTTCCACTTTTTACGGGCAGACTGCCCCATGATGCCTAATGAATTGTCCCGAGTGCGGTAGCAAGAACAACAGGACACCCGTGACCAATGGCCATTTGCCTAATGAGGTGGTGCGCAAACGGGTCTGTGGGTCTTGTGGTCATGCGTGGTTTACGGTCGAAATAGCTGTCCCTGATTACGCCATTGGCTGGTCTGACCGCCACCAGCACAAGCCGGTGCTGCGAACTCGGCTCACGCTGGAGCCAAGCTTTGTTGAGGCTGCTGACGTGATGGAAAACCTTGCCAAGGCCAACGCTGCCATCCAAAGAAAAACGGCGCTTAAGCACGGTGAAGATTTTTAACAGGCATCGCAGATGCGCCGTGCATGGTGTAGTGTGGTCACACGGGGCAACGCTCCTGTATCCAATCAAATCCAATCCAATGATCAGCAATCCATTTGTCAACCGCCTTGCCGTCATCGCTTTGATGTTTGCGGTCTATGCCGCGGGTATCAGCAATGGTCGCGAGCAGACCGTTCTTACGGCTCAAAGCGAACCCGTTTGCCAACAGGTGCTCAAGCCATGAACACTTATTATTTTTGCATTCCAGAAGCATCAGTCCTTGAATTTGTACAGGCACCTACGCTGCTTGAAGCCAAGGAATCAACCACTGAAGAGTGGTTGCCATATCTCAGCCAAATGGAATGGATGACAGACGATGACTAAGGTTCCGCCAGAAGCGGTGCGCGACATCCTTCTGTCGCCTGACACCCACAAAGCCATGGCTCAACGGTATGGCATTTCACGCCAAACTGTTGAGCAAATACGTTTTGGTGTAGGCCACAAAAAGTTATTTCCCGAAATTCCTCGGCGAAATTCTTTTGCTAAGCATTCCTGTGAATGCTGTGCCCTGTGGCTTAAAGGCAAATGTTCTCTTGGCTTTCCCGAACCAGCACAAAATCTTTACTTTGCAGGAGAATGCAACATCTTTACCAAAGCATCCAATGATTGAACCTCTTCAGCGTCTACAAGCACTGGTAAGCGATTCTGGCCTGTTTAAGGCTGGCCGCGAGCATGAGCGCGAACACGTCAAGGCTTTGATTCGTGTCCGCATGGACCAGTTGCACCACAATTCGATAGCCTGGCAAGAATGCCGCAACCTGCTTGACATCATCAAATGAAACCACACGAGCTTGACCTGAATCGCGCCCACTTCATTGATGCGTTGTATACGGCCAGTGGCCGTACAAACGGCACCTACACCAATTTGTGGCAAGAGTTTTGCGCTGACCTTGGCGCCAACTTGCGCGACACGGATGGGCGTATGATCCTGGATGATTGCATCAAGGCAATCGGTGGCACCGAAAGCCACCTTGCCGAAAAGCACGCTATGGCTTGCATGGAAGCAATTCGAATTCACCTAATGAAAGGATGGGAATGACCAATTCAGCACCCGCACCAATCTTCTTTAAGTCTTACCTGCTGGGCCGTAACGTCCAGCTTGATGATCTCAAGGATATGTCCGACCAAGACTTGCGGACATTGAACGTTGAGACGCTTGCCTCGCTTGATGAGTCTCGTTTTGAGTACGGTCAGATTGACAACAAGCATTCGGCTGATGCTGGCCCGACATTTGCCCGCATGAAAATTGCTGGCTACTTCCAGGCTGCCATCAAGATTGAAATGTCACTGGCCAGCGATGACTGACGCGGTCAACCACCCGTCGCATTACAACGACGGATCCATCGAATGCATCGACGCAATTGCAGCGCAGCTAACGCCAGAAGAGTACAGAGGCTACCTGAAAGGGAATATTGCCAAGTACGTTTGGCGTGAGCGCCATAAAGGCGGGCCAGAATCACTGAAGAAGGCACGCTGGTATTTGGATCGTCTTATTACTACCATTGAATCATGAAAGCACCATTCCTCAACTGGCTGGAGAATTGCGCAATGCGTGTTCTGATCAGCAGTCCCAATGTCAGCTTGGTTGTCATCAAGCAGCACAGCACAGAAGCCATTTACATTGCTCGGGATTTTTCGGACCCAGCCGTTGCTGCCGAATTTGGTCCGACATACCACGAGCCAGAACCAGCATCCATGCTGCTGGAACGGATGTACCACGAGCCGGCCTACGGCGAACTGGAATGATCAGCCTGTACAACGGTCGGATTATTGTCGAACGGCGCACGCTGTCCGAAAACTGGCGCGCCAAATTTCGGCTACCGCACCGAGATGAAACAATTATTGACCTTTGTACTCCTGATGTAAGGGAGGCTTACATCCGCGCTCAATACCATTACGTTGCACTTTTACACAATGAATCATTTGAAAAAATTGAAGAAACTCTTAACAAAAAAGCCAAGTGCTGGTCTTGCATCCATTGGTTGCCCAGAGGTGACAAATGTAGCTTTGGGTTCCCTGAGGCACGGCAGAATAAGGGGCGGTTTGCGGCTCGATGCGAGCTTTACGACGATGGAAAGGGCAGTACTGGAGCGAATGGACAGGGGCGATGGACGCTGGATTGAATTGCTAGACCACAGCTTTGGCGAAGAGCCTGTGTATCGTGCCTGCGGACAGCATGGCGCCATTTGTCGCTATACAAACGATCTATGGCAGGCTGAGATCTACGTGCAGTATTACTGAGCAAGCCAAGAGTCAATGGCTTCTTCGCGGGTCACGTTGTAGAACGCTTGGCTGCGAAACCAATCACGCCAGTCACGGTGTCCTTTGCTGCCATTGCAGGTGATGCAAGCACCGCACAAATTTTCTGGCACGGTTAACCCACCCATAACCTTTGGGATAATGTGGTCAAGCGTGGCGCTACGGGGGCCAAGCTGCTCGTTGCAGTAGGCGCAACAGTAATCACTGCGAAGCAGCACGGCATCACGCCATCGCCGCTTCGCCTCCTTCCTCGGAATCAGAGTCGTTCCATCGATCTGATGATCCACTGTTGGCGTCTGGCAGGGGGAACAGCTCGATTTCAAGCGACAGCAGATCTTCCTCGTTCTCAATGAACTCGGTGATCCGTGCGTACATGTCCGCTGGCAACTCATCGGGATCGCCGTCCGAACGGACGACTACCTTGGCTCCGATCTCAAAGATGTAAGACCGCACCGGGCAGTTGCCGCTGCCCCTAGGCTAGCCAACGGGCACAAACGTAAAGAAATGCAACTGCCTTACCAGTGGGGCAGGTCGCGGCTTATTGTCGATCCGTTAAATCAAATTTCAATGAATTACGCACTTTTGATCGATGCCATCCAAGTGGGTCCATTCACGACCCACATCGCCGCCACGGTCTTTGCCGAGCAAAACGGCTTTGACAACTACTCAATGATTGAGTTGTACGACCCCGCAGAGGCACCGGGGTTGATCCATAGGTTCAACCCTTGCTCGCCGTAACGCCGAGATCGCAGTTGTAGCGGCCGGTTTGGGCATATGTGCTTTCTGGTGTGCCTGACACCAAGATGAATTTCATCTGCCCAATCCGCATCCCAGGCCAAATCGGCAGCGCATTTAACCGCCTGCTGTTCTTAAGCTCCATGGTCAGCCGTGACCCATACCAACCTGGATCACACCAACCAGCTTCTGCGTGGTCCCAACCATCACGGGCACGGCTTGACTTCAGCACAAACTGAGCACCGACGTAATCAGGCAGGTGGAAGATTTCCCTGGTTTCAGCAAGGAAAAATTCACCCGGCTTAATCCAATACGGCTGCTCTTCGCTGTAGTTATGGATGCCGGTGATCTCCAGTTCACGGGTGCCGGTGACCTCAATCATGATCCGATCACCAAGCGTTACATCCAGTGATGCTGGGTTCAGGTGCGCCTCAACATAAGGCGTGACCATTTGCCGCATTTGGCACAGGCGGCGAATCTCGTGGTCAGGAATCAGCACAGATAAAAATTAAGCGCACCGCAGCCTAAGCGATGATGCACCATCCTGAGCTGGGTCCATCGACCATCCAACGTGGCTCGAAGGTCTTGTAGTCGTAGTGTTGCTTTGCGCCAAAGGTGCTGCCGTACTCGCCGGTTGCAACGTTCATGGCCCCCCATGGATCGTGAACGATGTAGGAGCCGCGCTGGTTGTCGTAGCCAATGATGCACAGCCAGTGGCCACCGCCGCTTGGTGCGGACGCGCTTCCGTGATGCAAAAAACCCGCTGGCACCGGCTTGCCTGCATCGATCTGCTGTTGCACTAAGGCACGATTGCCGTTGGTCTTGAACCGTGCATCAAGGCCGTAGTGGTGCAGCGCCTTGATCTGCACGGTTGAGTTGGTCGTGTCCCCGATCGTGAACACGGTCTTGATATATTCATCGTCCGAGTGGATCACACCCGGCTTGAGCGTCATCAGCAGCATGGCGCAGCTTGAGCTGAAACACGTCCGCCAGGCATCGCGGTAGTTGTCCCGCTGGCTCTGGTACGGCGTCGGCAGTGGGTTGGTTGCCTGCTGCTTACCAGCCTGACTCCAGGTCTTAAACCACGCTTGCTCGCGGCCCAGGATGTGCAAGTTGGCGTTGTTGATCGCCTCTTCCAGCTCGGAGATGGCCGCCATCTGGTAAGACAAACCTTTGTAATACTTGCAAAGGTCAAGCAACTTAATGCCAGTCATTTATCGTCCAGGGTGATTGGATGCGCATCTCACCGCCAAGGTCGCGGCTATCGCCTGTTTGCAGCTCGTCGTTGACCGGCTGCTCGGTGTAGATCGGTTTTGGTTTCTGGCGTTCGATCTCACGATCAATGACAGCCGCAGCCTCGGCTACAGCAACGTCAATTTTGGCGGGCAGGGTAGCTTCAAACTTCTTACGTTCGATGTACCGCTGTGCCCGCTCAAAATCAGATCGCGTATCAAACTGCCAGATCAACCCTTTTTTGGCTTCAGCGTCCGCAGGACTTGAAAGATCAACTGAACAATGCTGTTAGCTTTCCACTTGGGATTAAGGCCAATGATCTCAGATGCGGCTGCAACAGCGATCCAAAAGATCGGATTAGCAAGGATAGCTTCCATGACTGGAAAAGGTGGTTTTGCCCAGCTTAGCGCCGCAATTCCAGCTTGATCAAGCGGACATCATGATCCATAACCTTGTCTTCAACGTCACCAAGCTTTTTTTGGATCAGCTGCTGGTTGCTGAGCACGTCATCCAGCTTAGTTGGGACGGTGTAGCAGAGGTAGAAAATGCCAGCACCAGCGCTGCCGACTGAAAGCACAACGATGCCAGCCAAAGCTTCCTGACGGACGCCGCGCCAGAACCCTGGTTGTGGTTCAGGGGTTGACACGGCACGCTATTAGGTGCCCTTATTTTAGCAAGATTCAGCCTTTGCCTTGGCCGCGACGCTTCTTCCGGCCATGGTTTGGCCTTGACCGTTTGCCTTGGCCTTGGTTAGTCAGCTTTGGCCTGCCAGCTTGGTGGTCAATCGCGGCTGAGCCAGTCTTGCTGCGAACTGCCATCAATCGGCTCCGGCGGATTGATCGCTATCAGACACCAACCCATCAGATACAGAATCGCCAGTAGCGTCAACAGGAACAGGGTCTGCATAAGGTGGCCAAGCTGGGTAATCGGTGCCAGTAATGTAGGCGGCCAGCTCAGCGGTGTCAGCTGTTGCGGCGATTTCTGCATTCTTAGCACCTGCGGCTAGGCGGATCTCTTCACGCAATTCTTTGACGCTGGCGGACATCTCCACGCCATTGTCCGACTGGCGGATCACCTGCCAGTCAGTAGGCACCAGCAACGTACCAGCCGTTGTGCGGGTCTGCTGGGTCCACTGCTCAACCAACTGATCGTGATCTTTGGGGATCAGGTCACCGTGCTCGTCATAACCCCAGTAGAAACGCTGATCCCAGGTCGGCGGATCAGGCACCTCAGTGATGCCGATGGCTTCTTTTTCTTCCAGTGTGGACAGGCGCAACCAGTTGGCTGGGTACTGGATGCCTTTGTGGGTGAAGGCCACGTCTGGAGCTAGTGGCTTGCCGTCAAGGATGAACATGGTTAAAAAGCGTTGTGGGTACTGTAGAGCAACTGGCTAGACGTGTTCACTACTCACCTGGCGCGGGCGTATTGGAAGGGGTTTTCAGCAAATGCTGCGTATACATGTGTTTCTCCATTAGCGTTGATGTTGGTAGTGGCGACTCGAATCTTGAATCCATTAGAACAAACGTCAGGAATAGCGTAAGCACCAGCGCCGTAATACTCAGCATCTGAGAGGTTTGGCGAAAGTTTGCCTGCTGTTGAAACGTTGTAAGGATCTCTCGCTGTATCCCACATCAGCCAATCTCTGGCGCCTGTCGTGGACTTAATTAGAATCCACCTCGGCCTAAACCCGGTATACACAAAGGGACCATCACTTGAGCTTCCATTTCCTACATAGCTGCCAAAAGAAGAGTACCCGGATACTGGGGCGAAGGCGTACATTACGTATGTATCGCCAGAAGCATTAGTACCGCCATACCAGTTTGTGAATGTAATAGTTGTAGATGACTTTGCAAACCAATCTGATCCCGTTTGGCTGACAGCATCCGTGGCGTTGAGAATAAGAAAGTCGCGTGCTGTATTGGAAAACGAACCGTGATGCACAACCCAAACTTCAGAAGCGTTCCGTTTTTTAATAATTACAAGGCTTGGCTGAACTCCTAAACCATGTCCCACTGATGCACCATTGGTGGCATTTCCCGTATAAGTAATTACCGAGAACCCAGCACTAGCATTTGCTCTCACCTGACTAGTGATGCTGCCTGCTGTGTTGGTGACCGTTGATGTCCCGGCGTCCCAGGCCCAGGCCACATATGATGTTCCATTTTCGTTTACGTTTTTGGCGCTGTTGGAACCGGCTGTGCCGACATAACCATCGGAAGTAAACGAAGAAACGTAACCTTCAGACGAATTGGTCAGCTCTGAATCGGTTAGGTCACTACGCAAGACTTTCCCGCCACCCCTAATAACGTCGTACCAGTTCTGGCCATAGGCTTGGCTTCTGGCTTTAGTCCAAACCAAATCAGGAGAAAAAGCAAGTCCGCTAACTGTTTTGGTTGATGCACCATTTCCAACATAGGTAACTACATCAAACAAACTCGAAGGCTTGGCGACTACTGGTGCGGGCAGGTTTGTATCGACCAGTGCCTTGAAGCCTGATGGTGCTGTGTAAACAAAGGCGCGTTGGCCGAAGTTGGCTGCCTGAGTGCTGCCACCTGTGCCGTGAACACTAAACGCCGGAAAAATTCCAGTTGATGGCAAGCCTGTTGCGGCAGCATTGGTTCCCCCAGTGGGACTACCACTATTCTGGTATGTTCCGTTTTTGCTAAACCAAACTTTGCCATTGTCTACATCAAGGGCCACGCCAATAACATCGCCGGCAGCATAGCTGTTTCCGTAAGCACTGCCGGATCCTGATGTGTAAACTTTGCCATCATTGGAGTAATACCCCCATGAGTTAGCATCTACGCCAACATATTCGCCGCCGCTAACTGTATCTTTATTGAAATTATATGCAGCAGATGCAATTCCTACAAGTTGCCCACTCCCGCCAACTGCACTAGCGGTAACTTCCCAATACCATTTACCGCTAGTTAGTCCAAATGTTGCGGCAATATTTTTCCAAGTTGCTGTACCCGATCCAAAGGCAAAATCAAGATTTCCATTTGTAATTGCTGGAGCGTTAGTGCTGGCTTTGAGCGGATTTAGAGTTGCATAATTGCCTCGTACTTCCCCGCCCACGCCTGTATCCGTGCCATAACTAGTGGGGGTGTCCAGGAGGCTGTCGTTTTGTGCAGTAACTTCTGTAATAACTACGTTGTTAATACGGATCTGCGCAACGTAAACATAATCGCCACCCGAAGTTCCAAATCCAACAGAGTTGACTGTCCCACCGCTAGGAATCGGCAGAGTTGTCCACCCGCCTTGAGTTTTTGCTGTGGGCGTTACCAGGGAGCCGTTTACATAAAAGAGAGTGCCGGCAGCAGTATTTCCGCTTGGATAGTATGTATAGAAGGCAATATCAGAAACAGAAGTATACGCTGCTCCAGGGGTCCAAGTGACAGTGCCATTAGGGTTAGCGCGAACATAAGGTGATCCGCTATTGCCGTCAAACAGCAGCCTGTTGTAACTTGCACCTGTGTTCCCACCATCACTTTCCTGTACTGTGCCAGTTATCTGATTTCTGTAAAGGGGAGTTCCGACCGCAAAGTTGTTCACCGTATACGTATTCCCATTCCCCGAAGTGTCCGTCCCTAATGCTGCGGTGGTGGAGTTATCCGAGAAAGAAAGTTTCCAGCCATTGCTGCCGTAACTGCCGGTGTATGCCTTAGGAATCAGTTGGCCCGTGGTCAGGTCAGTAGTTGTAAATGATGATGGGTCGGTGGCGATGCCATCAAGGAAGATGCACTCAGCTAGATAAGCATCTAGATACCACTGAGCGTCTAATCGTCCAAGCGTGTGTGTGGTGGCACTGTTTACAACGCCATCGTAATTTTGAGATGGATTGACTCTGGTGGAAAACGCCGTAATTTGAGTTCCGTTTACATAAAGCTTGACACGGTCGTTGGCAGTAGCGAGAGTGGTATCAAGTGCAAAAAGGATGTGCATCCAAGCACCAACATCCCTGAAAACCTGAGTTGTTTCTAGACGGTAATTAGACGTAGAGCCTGTGTAGTCAAGAACCTTAAAGGTATTGTCGCCCTGAAATTGAAAATAAAGACCTGTGGTGCTGTTAGTCCCAAAGATATTTTGATCAGTTCCTAGAGCACTGCGCTTTACCCAGCCAGACCACGTCCAGGTTTTTCTGTTACCGGCAGAGGCAAAATTTTTCGATAAATAGGCCGAATCGGGAGCAGAGAAGCGCAGAGACCTACTCACCTCGTAAGCACCACCACCGGCTGCCGGTGCAGTCAGTAAAAGATTGTTGTTAATCACGCTCATTTGACGTCGCTAACGAGGCGGGCAGTAATGCGTGTAGCACTTTCAACATAAAAAGCAATTACATCCACGGCTGAGGCTGTGGTGGTCAAAGTTGGAGCGGTGCCACCTGGGAATTTCCAGACTGCATTGTACGCCAAAGTCCTAGATCCAGTGCCATCCTGAGTAATGACAATCACGCCTGACTGACCAGCCGTCTGGTTGGTTGGTGCCCCCAAGGTTCTGCTGCCACCCAATGTGAGCGAGTAGTTATTAGATAGGCTCAGGTCAACAGCTACCGTTGCAGCATCGGTCAGTGCTACGGGTGTATTAAGTGCGCTACCCGCAACAGTGATCCTGCCTGCTGAAGAAATTCTCATCCGCTCAGTAGGACTAGCCGCGCCGTCTGCTGTGGTACTGAAGACCAAGCGACCTGGCATGTCGGTGCTGCCTGGTGTGCCGTCTACCTCACCGGCAACAGTTGCAGCTTCGATGAAACTAGTACCATCTGCGCCGTGAAAAGTTAAAGTTCCAAGACGGCTACCGCTAACAACTACAGCATTTGAACCAAGCGATGCTGCACCAGATCTGCCCAAAAGCAGATAGGGAGGATTATTGCTTACATCATTGTTGATTACGCTTAACGCTCCTCGACCAGCGGCGCTGCCTGTACCTTCTATTTGAGCTACAGAACTAAGAGTGGTGCCAAAGAAATTATTACGCGCTGTAAATGTGCCGGCCAGCAATCGGCCTGAAGAATCTACAACCAACCGCCCCGCGCCACCCGTGCTGATGGCTACTTCGTCTGCATTTGGTGAGTAGATGCCGGTGTTGGTGTCGCCGGTAACGGTGATGCTGGGTGCGGCGGCTGTTCCAGCAGGAATTGTGACCGCGCCTGTAAATGTTGGCGATGCCAGTGGAGCTCTAGTTGTATCTGTGCCGTGAACGTGATCTTGCCGAGCAAAACGCGTACTTGTGCCAACCGCAGCTGTGCCGTTGAGAAGTGGCGTAGCAGAACCAGCCTGTGCCACCACGTATGCCGTTGTTGCTATTTGCGTGGTGTTGGTATCAACCGCAGCCGTGGTGGAAAGAGGCGTTCCCGTAAGCGTGGGTGATGCCAGTGTGGCAAAACCAAAGTTGGTAAGCGTGACATCACCAAGCGTGATCCAGGCGTTGTTGGCACCGTTGCGCAGCTTAAGCAGTGCTGGTGAAACACCCGTGTCCACCCACATCATGTAGGCGTACATGGTTGTCGGTGCCGTCGATCCGCTGTTGGTGCTGGACACAGCAGCCAACACGCTATTCAACTCAGAGCGGAAATTTGCGCCGGATTGGTTGGCTAAGACGTAATCAGTTGCTTGGCTCATACGATTTGCCTGCCGTGACCAACGGCCTGGTAGTCGAAGTTCTTACTCACCATGCTAGCCGAACTATTCCTAAACGTAACCGAGAAGCCAGTACGTGAAACGGAAGTCACAGTGAAGTATTCGCCGGTGCCCATATCCTGAGCCGTAATGCCGATGCTGGGTGATCCGTAGAAAGCCGTCGGGAAGGTGATGGTATAGGTGCCAGCACCACTGGTTAGGTTGCGTTGCGCCTCAGTACGGCGCTGGAAGGTGGTCGTCACACCGAGCTGCTCGACTACAAGGTTTTGTGCTGGGTTGGTTGTGGTCGCCTCCAGTTTGAACTGAAACCCACGGCCACGGGTTGTGTTGTTGACGAATGGCTGCCAAATCCCCCAAGTTGGTGACCCAGATGGGTTGTCGGCCGTTGTTCGCACGTACATGCCAGCATTTGCAGACCCAAGGTCATCACCATCAAAGCTATCCCATAGATCTATATCTGCAATGCGATCATCAATTAGGTTGTCCGGTTCAAATGTACGACTCTTGAGAATGGCTTGCAAATCCATGTCATACGTGGCGCCAAGGTCGAGCGTTTCACTAAAGACGTAAGTTCCTTCAGCAACGGAGCCGCCAATGTAATCAATCAACCCAAGGCCATCCCAGTTGCCGTCGGTGGCCATGGAATCAATCAACGTATTGGCGCTAAGAATCAAACCGACTTCATCGGTGCTGTACACCATGTCAGTTGGCGTGCCATTAAACGGTGGTGAGTTGTCATCTTCGCGGTACGTCTGAATCAGCAAACTGTCCTGTGGTGCTGGTAGGTCAACAATTACTGAGGCAACCCCTGATGATTCATTGCCAAGGGAGTCAACTGCACGGATGAAATAGGTACCTTCCAGCAATGGAACAATTTTGCGCGTAGCGGATCCAGGTACGGATGGAACAATGTCATTACTCTGGCCCCAGCTGGCTGTTTCATCAGTCAGCGAGCAATGACGGATGCGAATTTCACCGCCAATGCGCACGTCAATATCTAAAGTTTGTGGCCAGTACAATTCGGCAGTTTTTTCGTCAATTGGCGCAATGAATAGATCAGGAATGGTTGTAGGTGGGGCAGTCTTGCCAATAGCATTGAAATTTAAAATTGCAGGTGAAGACCGCTTGCCACTAGCACCAATGGCAACCACTTCAATTGAATATGTTCCAACATCACTGTTTACAATTTCGCTGTCGGGTGCGCGAGTATTAAGCGTAATGTAATTGCCATTGTTCAAGCGATGACGAAGTTCGTAACGGCTTGTGCGGTTTGTTGGTGTCCAGCTGACAATAATTTTGGCCTGCACTTGCCCATTGCTTTCGTATAGAATTTCTTGCGCTTGTATGTTTTGCGGTGTTGGCGGTGGTGAATTAAGGTCGCTGACATCCCGCTGTTGCAATGGGACATCACGTTCGATGTAGTCGTATTTGCTGGGGTTGTAAGACAGCGCTGTTATTGAGTATGTAAGACTGTCTTGCTCCTGCACTGCCAATACTCGCCACAGTGACAGGCTTACCGCAGCGTCGCCTAATCCATAGGGAGCACCAGCAACCGGCGCAAGGCTTAAGGCACTGCCTGGGGTAACAATGTTGCCGCTTATCGTTGATTCACTTTTAATTGCAATTGTGCCATCTGGTAGCATTACATTTAACGTAAATGTAGGTGAAATGTCAGTAATTGTCCGATCAAGAACAATTGAATTGATTGTGGACCCGGCAGAACAGCGTCCACTGCGGACAACACCAGCACGTGATGGATCACCAATTTTGATGATGTCGCCAGGGCGAACTACTGTTCCAGCTGCAATATCGGTTGTAAAACTGCATGTTTCGGTGGCGTTTTGTTCTTCGTAAATCAGCCATTCGCCAAGTCGGCGTGCTTGGCCACGGCTTGTGCAGCCAAAAGCTTCGATTTCTGCCTTTATTACCCCAAATTTATCAATGCCTTCCTTGTCTTCGACAACTTCATATGCTTTGTCGCGTGCTTCCATGTCCATGTAGGACACGACTACAACAGTGTGCCGAGTTTTTAAGCTGCTGCCACTGTAGTTAAAGCCGCTTTCGGTAACATTTGATTGATTAAAAACGTAGGCAAAGTCTGATGGTGCGTCTTGAGAAAGCGTCAGGCTGCCTGTTGCCCAGAAAGGCATGGCACGCATTACCGATGAAAGATTATTGATAAGTTGGAATACTTCTTCTTGCGTTTGTATATTTACATTGCATGAAAAGCGTGGTTCTTGGCCGCCAAAACCATCCGGCACAAGCGCCGATGCGTACTGGCTGCAAGCAAAAAAACTGTAACGGTCTAGTTGGTCTTCCGAGACATGATCGCCACATCCATAGCGTTTTGATGTAAGCAAATCCCATAGAATCCAAGCTGGATCTGATGTCCATTTGGCTGATTGAAACGTTCCATTCCAAACACCGGCATAAGTCAGTCGCCCATTGTTTTGGTCAACCGTTGCATTACTTGGGATGCGAACTTTAATGCCACGGATTTTGTAGGCCCGCGTTGGTATTGAGCTAAATTGCTCGGCATTGATCTTTAATCCAAATAGCGCACTGTTTGGATATGTTGTTTTTGCGTTAATTTTTTCTGTGTATGACGCCCAGAACAGATCATTGTTTACGGTTTCGCCATTAGTACCAGATGGCGGTGCGTCAGCAGTAACTCGCCTGACCCTGATGGATACTGGTGCAGATTGAGTAAGCGTTACAAGCTGCTTGCGTTGGTATAAATCCGCTGTGCGACCTGTAATGGTATCCGTGATTACGGTTGTATATGCACCACCGGCGTACGACGTTTGGATTTGGTATTGGACAGATGAACCTTCAACGTTTCCATTACTCTTAAATACTTGCAGTGCCGGCACGGATACAGTTACACGAACCGACGTTACGTCAGTATCTGTGATTGAACGAGTGACTGGAGAGTTTTCTAGGACCTTAACATTAACCAAGCGCTCTTGCTGGTTGGCATCCCCAATAATGTCGGTATAGGATTGGTCTTGGGTGCCTTTGCGAAGTGCAAATGCTGCTTGGGTAATGTCAAAATTGTAGTCAGATGACTGGATATTACCTATTACAGCTTCTTGGCGCAATACTGGTGTGTTATTAAAATAAACATCTTTTAATGCTGCTGTATTGTAATTGTCAGTGCCCCAGTCGTATCCCCTTGCAGATGGAAAGCCTTCGATCTCGCCTTCGCCAAGCAGATCTAAAATTCTAGCTATTTGCTTGGAATCTAAATTGTCGGCAGCAACGTTGGCACTGCCGCCACCACCACTACGGCCACCTTTTCCGCCGCCGCCGCCGCCAGAACCAATAATCAAATTACGATCTTTGCGTGCCATCTCAATCATCCTCCGTGTTAATGCCAGCAGAAATTGTCACAGACCCGACGATCATCTCACCGTAAACAACTGGCACCGGAACTCCTTGCCTAGCTACGTTTTGAATGCCAGAAAAACTATATGATTTCCTTGGATCATTTGTTGAATCTTCACCAGAAGATATTTTTGGCGTTGGTGAGATTAATTGGGCAACGCCGCCAAGGACTAAAGACGCGCCAATTGAACCAATTGCCGTTGCTGCGGCCGCGCCAAGGGTAAATGCACTACTGGCAAGTGCCCCACCAACTGGGAATAAAATTGCGGCCGCAATAAGAGCAATTCCAATTCCAATCTTGGCCGCTGCGCCACCAGCGCCTGCAATGACCGGAATAATGCGAATGCATTCGGTTTGGGCCATTGGATAGTGCAATTGCTCCAAATGGCTACCAACATCAAGTTCATTCTTCCCTGCACACACTTTGTAATATTGATCAGCCATGTGCGCTTTCAGTTTGGGAAAATTTGCCACCAAAAATCTGATGGCTTCTGCTGGTGTGTTGACAACTGCCTTGAACTGACGGCGCCCTAGAAACTTGGCCAGTGGTCCGTAAACCTTGATAACACGCATTACTGGCACCTACTGGAGTGGCGAAGCACGCGACCTGTGTTCTTCTGATAATAACCGCCGTAGATGTCCCGTGAGCTAAGACGCCCTTGAACATGGTGCAGGATCAACTGGCTGCCAACGTAGACCGCGCAATGGTTCAAGCCAGTGCTGTGCAGCGAAATCAAAAGCAAATCGCCAAACTGGATGTCTTTTGCGTCCACTTCAACAAAACCAGTTTCTCTCCAGCAACGATCAAACATTGGATCGGCATTGAAATCATTTGGATTAATTGGTCTTGGCCAGTCTTGCAGCGCAAGCATCCAGGACTCTTCGTACCACTGGTGAGCCAGATTCCAGCAGTCTTGCACGCCCCATACCCATTCACGGCCTAGTAGCGGCGCCTTGAAGCCTGATGGTTTAGTTTCAGTCCAGACTTCGGTGCCAGGGTTAACAATGAACCACGGAAGGCCAGATTTTTCGCACGCTACAAGGTCTGCCTGACTTGGCGTTGGAGGTGTTTTGGGGTGGCTGTGAATGACTGCAATCACCTCCCCAGCATCCTCGGCGGCAGCAAAATCGTCAGGTGACAGCACAAAAAACTCATCCTCTTCGGCCAGGTTGTTACAAGGCCAATACCGGTTGCGACCTTTTATTACGACAAGCAATCCACATGCTTCTCGTGGCGTTTCGGCCAAGGCATGTTCAAGTGCGTTTTGCTTCCACTTAACCATAATAGGTGCCAATGCTGGGGAAACTACCAAATGGTAATTCAGAATTCGCTCCAAACCGTGCCTTGCAACTTGATAACCGTTTGCCGCAAACATCTTTGGCAGGGTCAACGGTGATCAATGATGCAGATTGTGAAACGATCAAAGGTTCATCGTTTGACACGTACCCGGACGCCCAAATCGATTGGCTACTACTGTTGTACAACACAAAATTTCCATCGGTCTGAATAACCAAATTGTTGTTGGCGTAGCCACTGGTTCCTGTAATTTGAACCTGAGGCCCTGCATAAGTCAAAGTGCCGTACTGAGTATTCCTAAACGGGTTTCCTCCCCCAACGCTTACTGTTGCATTAAATGTTTCGTTTAAATCCCAAAAACCTCCAGATGCAGTTCTTGTGATTGTTTGCAACTCCCATTTGTAACTTTGTCCACTAAAGTGACCAGCGGGTAACGCTAGAGATATTGCCGTAAATTGAACGGATATGTATCGACCGGGAGAAATGCTGGTTGGTGAATAAAATGTGCGCGTGGCCGATGCAGAACCGCCGCTACTAGCCGATCCAAACAGCTCATAGCCAAATGCCCCTGAACGACCTTCTAGGATGTCAGCCGGAACCCAGCCAATTGCACCACTCCCATCCCTAACATATGCAACACTTGTCACCCCAACACCTTGGTTGGCAGTGTAAGTACGCCATATGTATACATTTGCATTGACGTCAATAATTGTCAGATCTCCATCTACACCATTTCGTAGCCTGTAAGAGCCTTCACCTCTAACACTATTGCTGGCCCATACAGTTGTTCCGTTTTTACTGTAAACCACCAGATTTCCATCGGATTGCATGACTGCCCTATACCAGCCATTGCTGGAAACCATTTGGTTTGGTGAAAATAAATTCTGTCCAAACCCAAGCGCTGAAAATGTTGCCGCAATATTTGGTGCTGGCTCTTTAAGCACAGTGTCATCAAACTCGTCAAAATACGTAGTGCCGGTGTAGCCGCATTCAGGGCCGCGATAGGTCCACTGACAGATGTTTGCAATACACTGGCGGCGAGGCACTCGTACACCTGCCAAGTCAAAAACTGCTGCCAATTCAAACTCGACCAGGTCGCGATTTTCTGCTACTTTGCGATCAACGTAATAAATCTCCTGCGGCATTTCAGCAGAAGGATCAGGGATGCCGTATGGATTAACGTTGCCTGTAAAGTTTTGCGGATCTAGAAAACGGCTTAGCGTGCGAATGCGGACAAATTTCGCGCCGGTAAGATCGTTGCCAGGGGTAATTTCATTAATGCCAAGCAATAAGGCAGATATATTGCCAAACAGGTTTGCTACTCGTACTTTTGGCCTAGGCAGTTGACCATTGCCGCTGTACTCAAAACCATCAGCTTCAATAGGCAATGCTTGGTATGTATTTGTTCTCCATACCACGTCACCGCTGGGCAGCGTTTCGTTTACGCCACCATGAAATCGCACAATTTCACTACTGCCGTGCAGCTCAAACACGAGATGTAATTCGTACAACTCAATAATCGCATACGGTGAACTTTTAAGTAGTTCCTGAAATACTTCGCTCATGGTTCAAATACCTCTCTAAAAGTTGCTGTAATTGTAGAAATATCTGCGTATTGATATTCGCGGTTCCAGGATTCTACAACAAACTTTGAAGAAGTTGCCTCTGTAATTGGAGTCCAATTAAAAGATTCTTGCCCCTGCCTTGCGTCAAAAAATGCTTCAATGGCATTGGCAACCGCGTTAGTTTTTGCACTCCAAGTAAGAGACCATGTTTTGGGATTTTGATTTAACCCTACAACCAAGCGCTGTTCATAGCCATCGCCAAAGCGTACTTTTTTTGTTACTGGCTCACTGCTGCGTTGCGCGCCAAAATCTGGCGTGGTTTGGCCCGTGGCCACTCCAACTGTTGCATCGTTAAAGGTTGCCATTAGCGTCGCGTACTGGCCAGGAGGCCACCTGGGCGTTGTTGTTTGATTAATTCTGCCTGAACAGCAGAGGAAACCGCAAGGCCCAGCTGCTTGCCTTGCGCCTGGTCGCCTTGGACGTTGGAGTTGCCACTGGCGTCTACGTTGACCACAACGCTGGTGCTGCCGCCGCCATTGGGGACGATTGTGCCGCTGCGCCCTGGCATAAAGAGTTCGGGGCCGCGTTCACCAACCAAGTAAGCTCCACTGCCAGCAACAGGGCCTCCAGCCGCCCTGCCTCCAACAAGCGACGGAACGCCAGGCATGAATTGGCTTGAACCTAGTGCCGGAATTTTACCCAGTGATCCAGAAAGATTTGGCGCTCCACCAGCACCAAAAATTCCACCAACAGCTGGCAAGAATTTTTGGGCCAAGCCAATAATCTGCATTCGAATGTATTGCGAAATCATTTGAGACGCCATGTCCGCAAAATGATTAGCAATGCTTTGGAAGAATCCGGCAAAAGCTTCACGTGCTCCCATTGATCCGGTAATCAATCCTTTAAAAGTTTCGCCAAAAGCAGTGCCAATTGACTCAGCTGCTGTTTTAACTTGATTAGATGCGCTAATAAGATCTTTAAATTTTGTTTGCAAATCATCGTAGTACGCTCCCATCTCACCGCCAGTCAGGCCGGGCATGAGATTCAAATCAGTTCTGAACCGACCAGCCGTACTATCGCCACCAAACGCCCCGCCAAGAGCAGCTTGGAATTTCTTGCCAAGTACATCGGCCAAACCAATTTGCAGATACAGTTCTGTGGTTTGCTTGGTCAGCAAGTCTGCTTTTGCTTTTTGCGCTTTATTATCGTCAACTAATCTTTGCGAAATTTCCGCGCTGGCAAGATATTCACGCTCTTTAACAGAAAGAGATTTTTTGCGTAAATCAGCAAATTTTAATTCCCTTTCAAGTTTAATTTTATCAAGTTCTCCTTGCAATTTTTCTTCATCAGTCATTGAGACTTGAATATCAAGGTTGGCTTGCGCAAGCTTGTCAAGTTTTATTGCCGCATCCAATTGATTTTTTATTTTTTCAGCCAAACGCTTAGCGGCATTTGCGGCTGCCTTACTTCCTTTGGTTTCGCCATCACCAGTTGCACCAGTCGGAAGCGAGGCACCAACACCTGCCCCAAACGAAGATGGCTTAAAATCAGGAAATAAAATATTTTGAATTTTATTGGTATATTTTTCAGCTCCAGCAGACTTGGTAGCAGTGTCAACCAAATTATCAAAATATTTATTGTAATATGGTTCTGCCTCTCCTGCTCGCGCAAAAGTAAACAATCCGCCAAAACCACCAAATTTTTTATTTGTTGCGGCTTGCGCTTCTTGTTGAAATTTTTCAATTCTTCCTGGAGTTAATTTTTGCACCGCTTTCATACGGTTAATTGAGTTTTCAACTCGCTGCATGACTGTGTTTAGGTTTCCAAGCAATGAAGTAAAGGCTGCGTTAAATATTCCAACTAAGAATTTAGCAAAAGTTGTGACAACCTTGCTGAGTTCATTGAAACCAATTGCAAATACAGTTACAACGCGTTTAATTGCTACTTCATTATTTAACGCCCATTCAACAAGTTGTGTTGCTTGATTTTGAAACCCTGCTCCAACCACTTGGAAAAAACCTGCATATTGAATACCGGCTACTGATAAGGCTACTTTCAATCGAGCGCCAGCGTTCTCTGGAGCCTTGGCAAGGATTTCAGCGGTGGACCCATATCGTTTTAATAATTCTTGCGTAAACGTATAGAAATCTGCCAGCGTAACCTTGCCATCTTCTAGCGCTTTGTCTAATTCTTGAGGAGTTTTGCCAAGAGATTGAGCAAAAATTGTAAAAGCACCAGGAAGGCGTTCCCCAATCTGCTGTCGCAATTCTTCAGCAGAAACCTTGCCCTTGCTAAATACTTGAGATGTTGCTCTTAGTGCTGAATTTAAATCTTCAGCTGATCCACCAGTTGCAACTATTGCGGAAGCAATACCACGAAAGACTGCTGTTGTTTCTTTTGTTCCAAGACCAGCGCCAACAACAGAAGCTTTAAGCTTTGTGTATTGACTGGTGGCTTGGCCAATTGGCAATAAGTAATCCCTAGAAAGCGCAGTTACGTCTTTAATTGATTTTCCATAATCTTGCTGGTCTTTACTGACTCCAGCTAAAGCAATTCTAGATTTATTAATTTCTGCAACAAATGTGCTTAGTGCTGCGGCTTGCTGGCGCAATTGACCAAGCTGAGCGCCAAAAGCTGCGCCAACAGCTGCCCCTGGCACTCCGCCAATGATTCCGCCACCAAGGGCGCCAAGGGCGCCTTCAGGGCCACCGAACACACCGCCAGCAGCTACTGTACCCGCAATCTTTGCAGCGCCACTAAGTCGGCCACCTTTGCCTTGCGTAGTAGAAAATTTTGCCGCAGCACGCTCAGCTTTTTCGGCTTCTCGTGTGTAGTCACGGAATTCTTTGCTTGTAACGCTGACGCTGTTGGCCAGTTCACGCCAAGAAGACGCAAAATTGCGCAATGAATTTACAGATTGATCAGTGTTGGACTGGACTTTTTTAATTTCTGCTGCTGCGCCTTGAAAGCCAGTTTTGGTCGCGTTGACTTCTTTGCCAAGATTGGCCAGCTTGGCTTTCAAGGTTGTCAGGGATTCCGTGCCCTGCGTTGCAACCTTGATATTAAATTTTTGTTCAGTTGCTGCCATTACTTTGCACGCTTGCTATTGAGGCACAGCAGGGCCGCTGATTCCATGACCCGGATGCCTTCAAACATCTCAAGCGGCTCCTCCACTGCATACAGTCTACAAAGCCAGTCTAGTGATGGATAGTTTAAGCCAGTAAGGCCAGCCATGCTGACGTTCCACTGGGTGCCCATGCGCAGGAACATGGCAACAGTATCCCAGTTTTCTTCCCAAACTTCACAATGCTGCTCAGCCGCTTCTAGGCGTGCCGCAGCAATCTGCTCTTCAGATGCACCTAGTGCTTTGAGGTCAACCTCACGTTCATCTGCAACGCCGCCCTGTGCCCAATACTGGGCCGCGGCTTCTAGTTTTTTGCAGGTGCTCCAAGCACGCTTGCGCTGTACGCATTGATCAGTGCCCTGACCACATACGGATCATCGCAAAGTTCTTCCTTGGTTTTCTGTGTAAAAGGCACGTCTTTACCATCTTCGTCCTTAACGCCATCCCAACCTTCAAGAATTTGATCAAGTAAGGCATCGTCGCCTTCGTCAACCAAATTGTTAAAAGCCGAGCGGCTCATCTTGCGAAAGGTTGCATCAAACGTAGTCTTTTCAAACTTGCCGCCATCGATGGGTGTTTCCACCGTGACTGGCCATTTGTAAGATGCAACCTTTTTAAGAACGAATGCCATGCAGGATCAGGTGAAAACCAAGCTCACCTCATTATTGCCTGCTGTGGTGGGAAGTGCCAAGTAGGGCATGGACAGCGAGATAACACCGTTGGTGTCGCCGTAGCTGCAACCAGTAATGTCGGTCTGAGGTGCGTTAAGCGTGACAATGTTGCCACCGGTAGCGCCCAGCACGATGGTGCTTGCTGCGGTCGCAGAAGCAACTGCCTTGGCAAAGAAATCGGTAGTACCAACAGCAGGCGCTTCGATCACTGCGGTACCGCCAGCGGCGCGGTCAGTAATCAGCACTTCCTGGCTGGAACCGGTTTCCTTGTAAAGAAGTGTGTTGTTCAGAGCCAGGTCAATGCTTTCTAGGCGAGTGCTTGTGACGCCGTGGAATGTGCAGGTTGTGACGTTGGTGTCGTTGACTTCCAGTGCAGCTGCTTGGTTGGCAACCGTAAAAGTACCAGAAGCAGCCGTGCCGTCAGGAGCGTTGTAGATTCCGATGAACTGGAAGCTGGCGGTCGGGAACTGCCCAGCCGTCATGTTGAAGGTCACCGTGCCACGGGCACCAGTGATCTTGTGGCGAGTGCCGTCGTAGAAGCAGTACAAGGAAGCGCTAGAGAAACTGGCGCTTACGCCTGCATAGGTAACAGATGTGCTGCTTACAACCACTTCGCTCATGCCAGCGGCTTGAAGCAACGGACCAAAGGCAGGAGCCGTGCCAGCCGTTCCAGAGCCACCCAGTTCAACTTCAAAAGTTACCGAAACCCGCTTGTTAGCAACCAACGTTCCGCGAGTGCTGTTACCAATGAAGCCTTGGTATGACGCCGCCTGAACGTTGTCTGACTCGATAGGAGTCACCTCAAGATTGGTGACCTGAATGGCATTGCTACCACCAACAGGGATTGAATCCGTCCCGTAGGTAGCCTCAATCTTCGCGAGCAGAAACTTCTTCCGAGTCAGAGCCATTGTTCTGTAAAGCAGGAGTGGTTGTAGTCAGTGTAAGCTTCCCAGTCTTGGGGTCGTACAGATAACTGCCGCCCACTCCAGGGGTAGGGATTTCCTTCTCAATCTTAGCCATGGTGCTAGGCAGAAGTTAGGTTGGTGCGACTTGTGCGGTATCGCACCAAGAAGTCTTGCGTAATCATACCGACAGGAATATCAGCTTCGTACATTGCAAAGTCTGTGCGGTCGGGCAGCAGATCAAGGGCGTAGCCGTTCAGCGTCTGATCCGCCATCAGCAATGAGTGAACTTGCTGGGAATACGTGTCTGACGTGTCGTCTGGCGTGGCGGCCCGAACAAACGTGGTGACCCGCACCCGCATTGTCCAGTCAAGCTTGTCGTAAAAATTGGTGCCAACCGGACTGTCGTTGACCGGTTCGACAATGACGGCAGGCACTTCTGAACGCGACAACGGCTCTACCCGGCTGCGGTAGACCGTTGCACCGGCGATTGCGTCAAGGTTGGTCTTGATGCGGCTCAGGATCAATTCGCGGCGAGTATCAGCCATGGCTATGCGGAAGCGACTTGAGTGGCTGTGCAAATAATGCCTGGAATGGCTGGATGGGCAAAGGGACTTGTTTGAACACCTTCTGCGTGAATATATGCTTCGGCGCTTGTAGTTGCCCAGATCAATTCCAAGTAATCGTTGGCCTCAACACGCAAAACGTAATTTACGGTGCCAACAATATTGCCTTCAATGCCGCCATGGCTGGAAATAACGCTAAAACGTGTATCAGTATTTGCCAAATTGCCAGCAGTGCCGCCGCCGTTTTTTCGCAACCACACGTCTGCATCATGAATACTGGATCCTGTATTGCTAAATTGAATTGAATAAATAATACTGTAAATGCCTGTGCGTTCAAATGTCATCCTTGATTCCGATTCAATTCGAACGCCACGACTTAAGGAATCAGTTGACCGCAGCTTGATTGGCGTAGGTGTGTTTGCAGTCGCAGTCTGGGAAGTTGTGTCATAAAACGATCCCCAGTGCCCAGGCGAACCGTGATAGGGCAAACTGTTCCAAGGTTTGCGTCCGTCGCCAATTTTTAAATTGCCAAGCTCCAATTCATAACCAACCTCACCCCTGGCAAGGGTTGGATTAATTGTTGCCCAATTTTCACGGCTGTTGGTATTTATTACGTCGCTCATGTTTTTTGTAACGCAATTTGAACAAAAGCTCCGTCGTCAATCAGCATTGTCTCCCGAACAGTAAAAGCAGTCCCGCCCACAGTGATCGAGCCACCGCGAACGAGACTGCCAAAATCTGAAGATCTAACGGTTAGCGTGTAGTCAGTCGTTAAGACCATCCCATCGCTGATTACCTGGCTGGGGGTGTCCAGAATTCCGTTTGCTGTTACGGCGCCAGCCACGCAGGTGACGCCAAAATCAGCAAGGAACATTCCTAGATCTTCAGTCAACGCCATGGCAATTAGCCGTACTTGGCAGAAGCCAGGCCTTGAACAGACAGAGCACCGGTGCCAGTACCACCAGCAACAGTCAGCGAGACTTTGACGAAACGCTTAATGTCGGTGACATTGACATACAGCTTCTGGCGGGAAGCAGTGTTGGCGGTTGTGGTTGTAAAACCACCGCCAGTGACGTCGGTGTAGGTACCACCAGAAGTGTCAGAGCTGGTCAGCTTGACAGCAAAGGTGATGCTGGCGCCACCTGCAGCAGCGTCAAGAAGAACGACCATGTCGCCTTCGTAGCCTTGCATGTCAATGGCGCTACCAGTGGTGGTAGAAGCACCAACGGCAGTAGGGAACAGAGCAATTTGGGTTGTCTTGGTCCCAAGGTTATGGACGGTCATTGTGGTTTCCTCCGTTTGGAAGGTGTAGGTGTGGTCTTAATTGGCTCTTCAACCGGAGCCTGAATAACTTGTTCAGCCTTACCAATACCAATCAGAAGTCTGGCGTCGTCAGGGGATGCCTCAATGACATCCCCCATACGAACCACGCAACCGCCGGCGATTGTTTGCCTAAGGATGCGAATCTTCATGATCAGAGAGTGTTGTTGCCGCGGCTGAAGGATTCAGGATGACGAATGGCTACGTCAACGTCCTGCATTGCAACCACGCGAACGGTGCCGCTGGTGCTGTTGGTGTAAGGGTCCACCATGATGTCCAAGCCAGACCAGTAGCCAATCAACAGGTCTGCAAAATTGCCAAACCAAAGATCGCCAGAAGCAACTTGATTGGACAGCACACCGCGATAGCCGTTGACTTCACCGCCTTCCATCAGGAAGATGCCGGAGCCGGCATCCTTCTTGGTGGTCTTCAGATTGCCGCGCATTGCAGCGTTCATCAGATAAACAGGTGAACCCAGCAAGGCGTTGGCAGTAGCCACGTCGGATTCCATGGCAACCACTTCTGCAAAAGTGGGAGCATCAGCGGCGAAGTCTTCAGTGCCGATTCCGGTGGTGTTCTTCAGACCCAAAGGCTCACTGTTGGAACCAGTGCCATAAAGACCAGCGGCGTCAATCTTCAAACCAAGGACGGCAGCAAGATCACGGCGAACCATGTTCTCGATGTCAATCGAAGACTGAAGCATCAAGCGGCGGCTGTAATCAGTGAAAGCAGCAACCGTCTTGGGGGTCATGCTGACCTGATCCACGGTCTGCTGGCTCTCAGTAGGAGCACCTGCCTCCGACACCCAGTAGCCGGTCCCAGCGCCCGACTGACGCGGAATTGCAACGTTGCCAACCAGACCGGTCAGCACGGTAGCGCCAGCCTGATCAAGGGCGGAAGCGTTGCGCAGCAGGTCAATAAAGGAAGCGGAATCCAGCTCGGTGGCGACGACGTTACCACCGGCGGTAGCTACGCCAACGCTCAGGTCGCGGCGAAGCACTTCCTGGGGGATCGTGATGCCACGGCTTTGACGGCCAAGCTTGGCGGCAGCAGCTTCGGAAGCTTCAATTTCAAAGCCAGCAGCTTCACGCGCTTGGCGATCAGCAGGGTTGGCCAGGTAGTTAATGGCGCGAAGGAAAGAGAAAGACCGGGTCTCCTCTTTGGAAAGGCCGATGTCGGCGACTGTGGTGTCCACAGGCTGGGCGGGAGTGCTCATTTTTTCAAGAAGTGCAGTGCGCAGCTCATCAAGACCACGAGAATTCGTGATGAATTCTTGGGCCATGTCGCTGTTGTTGGTGCGATTGCCTAGGGCAATCATTTCGGAAAGCTCCTTTGCCTTGGCCTGTGCGGCCTCAGCGCGGATCGCCTCCATGTCGAAGGTGGGTTCCACGGGTTTTGACTCCGAGAGAGGTGAATTGGTCACGGCTGAGGCCGTAGTTGAACTCTCACTAATAGTAAGAGTTCGACCTATGCCTACTGATTGATCAGCAGGCACGGTCACCAGCGAGATTTCAAACGGTTGGTATGACGTAGCGCGGTACGTGATTGGGTCAGTGTTGTTGTCTGTTTCCATCGAGTTAATCCTGTAACCAAAGCTGACATTGCGGAGAATGCCGTCTTTGATCAATTCCTGCATTTCACGGCCAAGGTCGTTGTTGGCCATCTTGACCTTGGCATAGCCGCGCTTGTCTTTGATGTAGGCACGCTCGACAACGCCAACGATCCGATCAGGATCATGTTGGAACAGCAGCGGGGCGCCATCGTTCAGGCGGCTGAGGTCCATGGCGCTCTCATCCATGCTCAGTACTTCCATGCCGAAATAACGCTCAACAGGAGCCTCAGAGGCAAAAGGAAACTCAATGGTGCGCTCTTCGCCAGCAGCACGAAAATCAGTTACCAGCGCACGCTGAAACGATTCGCCTTCAATTTTGCGCATTTCTTCTTCGGAGCGTTCAATGGTTGCAGCTTCAAAACTAATCGCATTAAAATCATGGTCAGTCAACCATTTGCGCGCTTCGGCAGGAGAAAACCGATCTGCGTCAAAACGAATGGCTTGGATTTCAGACGTGCCATCTTTAATGCCGTAAATAAAATCAACACCTTCGCCGCCTTCATTGTTTACGCGACGAATCGAGTCGTACTGCCCCGGTTCTTTCAAACGAGCGGCGTGCTCATTTGGATAGGGACGACCTTCAATGATTGGTTCCATGGATCGCTCCTGTGCTTTTTTAATGGCAGATGATTTCATGGCGCTCCACGATTGTCCGGCGTCTCCGCCCCATGCCGCCCATGCTACCCGACCAGGAGACGGGTAGTTATCACCAGGAGTAAACCCTTTGCCTTTTTTGTCAACCTCGTGGCGAGCAAACCATGCGTTCATTTCGATTGCAACGGCAGGCGACAACTCTTCGCCAGACAAGATCTGGTTGGCCCGACTAGCGGCAACGTCCGTGCCGCCTGCTTTGCCGTCCGCTTTCCAATCTTTGTAGCGCTGCGCTTCAGTCCTCATGCCTTCAGTTGGCATCAGGTTGATTTCGCTATCGCCTACCTTTGCGCGTTTGGCAAGCTCTCGAAAATACCTGCTCACGAATCCAGTTCCTCAACCTCATCTTCTTCCAGATTATCGGGTTCGGCGGTATCTTCCACCATTTGCGGCTGTTGTATACCAGATCCACTGACCTGACTGGGATCACTGTCAAGCACAATGCCAAGCTCATCGGCCAACGCCAGTTCATGCGCCCGCTGACGCATTTGCTCCTCAAAATCACCGCCATGCAAGGCGATGACTTGCGAAAGAGTCATAATGCCATTACGGATCAATGACTTGTAAGCATCAGCTTCTTTCTGTGGATCCACAAATTGAGCGGCAGGGGGAATCCACTTGGACTCCTCATAGCGCTCAGGGTCGATTTCGTAGCCAGGCAAGTTCAAAACGCCTGCCATAACAGCCATTTCCAACCAACGCTCGTAGACCCGCTCACACAATGCTTCAACCAAATACTGCTGCAAAGTTTTGTAATGCGTCCGCGTTTCCAGCAGCTCAAGCCGTGAAGAGCTGTAATTGCTCTTGCTGAAGTCAGAACTGA
>Ga0114980_10000306_pt1 | contig 34793 bp, 28 predicted proteins | sample S_140806_EF_Meta_FD_87018 | JGI IMG/M metagenome (GOLD analysis project Ga0114980, IMG submission 87018) | Freshwater microbial communities from Lake Simoncouche, Canada to study carbon cycling - S_140806_EF_MetaG | ecosystem: Environmental > Aquatic > Freshwater > Lake | place: Lake...
GATGCTATTGGAGATGGATTGACCGTAACTTTGATGGTATCCATTGGCCCCAGACAATTATTGCCCACTGCTTGGTTTACATAATACGTAGTGGTTCCTAAAGTAGCGGTAGATGGAATTGGAGCTATTGTAGTACCATTTACGGCTACGGGAAAATTATACCAATAAATAGTAGAACCTGCAATTCCCTGAGCAGTAAGTGGATTTGCCGCTTGTCCTTGACACAGATTTAAATTGGCAACTACTGGTTTGGGAGGTATTGGATAAACAGTAACAGTGAAGCTGATTCTATTACTCTCGCATCCTAAAGGTGTCACTTGACTCACATAATAAGTAGTCGTTCCCGCAATGGCTGTGTTTACAATTGGTGTATTTGTATTACCTACCCCACCAATTGCTGATGTATACCAAAATAAAGAATTTCCTGGTTGATAAACAACGGTAAGAGGCGTTGATGCTGCATTTAAACAATACGAAGCATTTGCAACTGTTGGTGCAGGCGGTGTAGCATTTACTGTTACTAAAATCATTGATTTTGGTCCTTCGCAATTGCCACCAGACACCTGACTAACATAATAAGTTGTTGTTCCTATGGTATTAGTATTGGGGATAGGGGCCGTTGCACTCCCTACTGTCGACGAACCCACATACCATAATAAAGTATTACCACTAGAGGTTGAGGCTGTTAATGCGGGTGCATTTTGAAATTGACAATAGGTTAAATTTGAAGTAATTGGTGCAAAAGGGATAGCCGAAACGGTAATAGTAATAGGCACTCTAACACTCTCACATGCACTTGAATTAGTTTGACTTACATAATACGTAATGGTAAAGGGCACTGCTGTATTGTAAGTAGGAGTAAGCGAACTTGGCGTGCCGCCTGTTGCAACGGTATACCAATTGAGTGTACATCCTGCAGCTGGAGAAATACCAATTGGGATAACAGCAGCAAACTGACAAACACTTATATTGCTTACAATGGGTGCTGGAGGTGTAGGATAAACGGTATTAGTAACCAACACTCGATCACTTTCACAACCACCATTCAAAGACTGTGAAACATAATAGGTAGTGGTGCCTGGCACACCAACATTTATGGTTGGCGCAGGGGTTATAGCCACCCCACCAGTTGCTGTAGCATACCAATTTAGTGAATAACCTGTGAGTGGTGTAACATTATAACTCAAACTTGGGTTGACTAATAGTTGGCAATAGGTAGTGTTTACTGCTACCGGAGGTGCAGGTTTGGGGGAAACAGTGACAGTAACCGGAACGCGCGGACTCTCGCATCCTGCTGCCGAAACCTGGGAAACATAATAGGTATAGGTACCAGGTGTAGCTGTATTGATCACTGGTGGAACCGTAGTACCTACCCCACCCGTTGCAGTAGTATAATAATTTAGCGTATAGATGGCAAGGTGATTAATAGAAAGTGTTAATGAACCAGGTGTTTGACAAAGTGCTACATTGGTTGTAGTTAAAACCGGTGGTGTAGGATTAACTATTACATTTATACTAGTAGGGTTGGATGTACACGCATTAATAGTAGCTACTGCCGAATAGGTTCCTGCATTCGTTAAGGCTACATTAGGAATAGTAAAAGAAGCATTGGGATTGCTAAAGTTATTAGGTCCAGTCCAAGCATACGTTGCCGTACCCGTTGATGAAGTTTGAGCACTCATACTCAAGGTTTGACCTTGACATAAGGGAGCATTAGTAGTTATAACTGGTGCATTAGGTTTTGGTCGAATGATAATAGTATATGCAATAGTTTGCTTGCTCGACAAAGGGCAACCATCATCTTGAAAGGTAAGAAAGAAAATATACGTACCTGGTGCAACATTGGTAGTATTCCATGAAAAACTAATGGTTGGACTTGTAGTATTATTACCTACAATGTTTGCAGTCATGCCGCTTGGTAAGCCACTTGGAGTAATAGAAATTTTATCACCATCTAAATCTGTAGGATTAATATTGAATGTAAGTGGAGCTGGTTGTTGTTGACATATAAATAATGAAGTATTGGAAAGCAGTGTAGCATTGCTACTTACACCTGTAATATTACCTACAGGAGGATTATTATTGCAATTATTAAATACAATAAAATTCATTTCCCGCATACTGGTACCTATCAATAATCCATTGCGATACTCATACACCCGTTCTACAACTAAGCTAATTTGGGTAATATTGGGGGTAAACGTTAACTGACCCGTAGAACTTGAGAAGCTGAATGTGCCAGCGGTAGTAGAAAGAGGAGCAGCTGCTGTGTAAGGAGGCGCATAACCAACATTTACAGCACCCGTTGTTAACCCAGGCACCAAAGCAAAAAATAAGGAATCATTTTCTATATCTACCGAACCTAAATTATAATTAGAGGGTTTATTAATACAGAAAAAAGGGGTGGGTAAAACGGTAAAGGTTGGTGATGAATTGGTAGCAAAGGTATTATTTAGCGTAGCTTCTAAATTGGTAATAGTAGAAGTTGTGGCTAAATTGGTAATACTATTACTCCTACCTGCACTTGTATTATTGCCCATGATACCAGTAAATAAAAATCGCCAATTGGTAGATGTGGTATTTAAGGTGATAATGTCTGAATAAATATACTTTTTAATCCCTGGAATGATATTATTAACATTGGTACATTTAGTATTGCCTATCTGAGATGGACATACAGGCGTTACTTCAACGCCAGAGCCTGGTTGAATACCCAAACTGATAGTTTGGAATAAGGTATTATTATTATAAACTTGCACTTCGGGTGTTGATGTTGCCAAACTTGGAAAGGCAGAACCGCCACAATCTCCGTATACCACTAGGGTTACTTGATACGTTAGGCCACCTAAATGCGTGTAATAAAAATCAGCCCCACTAATATGAGTCGCCTTTGCTTTAAAATTAAACGCAAGCAATGAAATTAAAAACCCAATAATGAAAATAAACCTAAATCTCATAACATCCATATTTAAGTTAAAAATAAAAAAATTAAAACGGTTTACATACTTATAGACCTATAAATATTGAATTAGGTTGAACATTTAATAAAATACTATCTTTACAATATGAATTCAGCAGCATTAAAAACAGCTTTATTAACAATTGCTAGCCTTTCACTCTTCACTATATGCCTTATAGAACTAAGTGGAGTGAGCAAAACAGCCCTAATCAATAAGTTTAAAGAGACTAAGCAATTAGATCCTATGCAGGACCCAATTATAGAGCAAGTAACCCAAATGCCCAAAACGACCTTGACCTTCGAAGAAACTAATTATGATTTTTCAGATACAACCGAGGGCGCTATTTTAAAACATTATTTTAAATTTAAAAACACAGGAAAACAAGCACTTATAATTGCTAAAGCAGTTGCTTCATGTGGTTGCACAGTTCCTAGCTATCCCAAATACCCAATAGCACCAGGCCAATCAGATTCTATATTATTAGAATTTGATAGCCATAATAGAATTGGTCAAAATCATAAAAATGTCCTAATATATAGCAATCACGAAGGTGGTAGCCTATCTATCGGTTTTAATGTACTTATTAAATAAATATGCAAAAACTTCGTCATTACTTATCCTTAATTAAATTTAGCCATACCATTTTTGCATTACCTTTTGCATTAATAGGTTATTATTTAGCTATAAAAGATGTTGAAATTTTTTCAAACACTTCAAAGATTAAAATGTTTTTTCTAGTCGTGTTATGTATGATATTTGCTAGAAGTGCAGCAATGGCCTTCAATAGGTATATAGACCGAAAAATTGATGCTAAAAATCCTCGTACCGCCTCAAGAGAAATTCCAGCTGGCATAATACCAGAGCAAAAAGCACTATATTTTGTACTAATAAATTGTGTTTTATTTATTGCTACCACTTTTTGTATCAACGCTATCTGCTTTTACTTATCCCCTATTGCCATATTTACAATTTTATTTTATAGTTATACAAAACGTTTTACAAGCTTGTGCCACTTTGTTTTAGGCATTGGTTTATCACTAGCACCTATTGGTGCTTACTTGGCAGTTACTGGAGTGTTTTCGCTATTGCCCATACTATTTTCTTTTACAGTATTTACCTGGGTTGCAGGTTTCGACATTATGTATGCCCTTCAAGATGAGGAATTTGACAAATCGGAGGATTTATTTTCTATACCATCGCAATTGGGTATTACTAAAGCATTAAAACTTTCTACAGTCGTTCATTGTATTACTGCTGCACTTATAGTGAGCATAGGTTTTTATAGCAATTTAAATTATAGTTATTGGATTGGAGCAGCTATTTTTATTGGATTATTAATTTATCAACACCTAATTGTAAAGCCTAATGACCTCAGTAGAATTAATCTAGCTTTTGGCACTACCAATGGGATTGCTAGTTTGGTCTTTGCTTTTTTTACTATACTTTCAATTTACTTTACAAAATAAGCACATGAATATAGCTTTAATAGGATACGGGAAAATGGGTAAAGCCATTGAACAAATTGCACTTCAACAAGGCCATCATATTGTTTTAAAAATCAACAGTAATAATGCTGACCAACTTGATCATTTGGACAAGTATGCTATTGATGTGGCAATTGAATTTACTAACCCATCTTCTGCTAAAGAAAACGTTATGCGATGTCTAAAAAAACAGATACCTGTAGTATGTGGCACCACTGGATGGAAGGAACATATTGGTTCGGTTGAATTAGCTACAGCACAATACAATACTGCTTTTTTAATTGCATCGAACTTTAGCATAGGGGTTAATTTATTTTTTGAATTAAATAGCTACTTAGCCAATTTGATGCAAAATCATACTGACTATACGATCCAAATTAAAGAAACTCATCATACAGAAAAAAAAGATGCACCAAGTGGCACCGCAATTAGTTTAGCAGAACAAATTATAGCTCAAAATGAATCTAAAAAACATTGGCACTTAGGGGCTACCAATGATAATACTATTATTCCAATTGAAGCAATAAGACAAGATCCTGCTCCAGGCACACATGAAATTACCTATTCCTCTTCTATCGATGATATTAGCATAAAACATACTGCACATAACAGAAACGGATTTGCTTTAGGTGCGGTATTAGCAGCTGAGTTTATACAAAATAAAAAAGGCATCTTTACTATGAAAGATGTCCTTTTTAAAAACAATTCCCTATTTTAAATAGGTGTCGAAATAGTCGGTGATTTTTTGCATGAGATGCACTCTGTCTTTTCCTCTAACATTATGCAAATGATTTGGATAAACAAAATAATCAATTTGCACACCTTCTTCAACACTCTTTTTAATAGCATTGATTGAATGTTGCATAACAACAACATCATCAGATGTGCCATGAATTAAAAGTAATTTGCCTTTTAATTGACTCACTTTATCGGTTAATTTGTTAGCTGCATAGCCTTCTGGATTCTCTTTTGGCGTATCCATATAGCGCTCTCCATACATTACCTCATACATACTCCAATCTAATACCGGACCACCAGCAACACCTACTTTAAAAACACCTGGATGACGCAACATAAATGATGTAGTCATGAAACCACCAAAGCTCCAACCATGAATACCCATCCTATTAGTATCTACATAAACCAAGTTTTTTAAATACGCAACACCCTGTAGTTGATCGTCCATTTCAACAGTGCCTAATTGTCTAAATACCGCTTGTTCAAATTGCAAACCACGATTACTACTGCCTCTACCATCCATGGTAAAAACGATATAACCTTTTTGGGCCATATACTCATACCAAAGATTGCCACTCGCAGGAAATGAATTTTTGATAAGCTGAACGTGCGGACCATTGTATAAGTAAACAATTATTGGATAGGTTTTAGTACTATCAAAATGAGTAGGTAAAATCATTTTTGCAAAGAGTGATGTACCATCTGTAGCTTTTAAATTAACACTCTTTACAACCGGTCTATCAAAATCTAACAATGTGTTTTTTGCTTTTAAAAGCGTATCTGATTTGCCCGAAATCACATTGCCAACATAGGCAATTTTAGGCACCGTGTCATTAGTGAATAGATCATAAAAATAGGTACCATTAGCATTCATACTAACTGTATGATTACCAGGAGCTGTTGTTAAATCTCTTATTTGACTATTCTTAAGTTGTACAACACTTAGTTGTTTTTCTAAGGGCGATTTTTTAGTACTCGTAAAAAATACTTGATCATTCATTACACTTACAAGTTCATTTACCACCCAATTGCCTTTTGTAAGTTGTCTCATCATTTTACCATCTGTATTGTATAAGTACAAATGCATAAACCCATCACGTTGACTCCACCATATAAATTCATTTGGTTTACCCGGTATAAAAGTAAGTTCATGTTGAGGCTCAACATATTTATCATTTTTTTCTTCAAATAAAGTTTTTACAAAAGCTCCGGTTGTGGCGTTATATTCATTTAATATTAGATGATTTTGTGCTCTATTCAAAACACCTAAATAAATACTTGTTCCATCTGGCTTCCAAGTTACACAGGTAAGGTATTGATCTGCAGGTCCATCAATTTGCAAAACAGTTGTTTTTTGTGTTTTGAGATCAAAAATTGGTATGCTTACTTCATGAGAAGTTGCACCAGCCATAGGATACTTTATTGTTGCTACTTTAGCTGGCATTACAGACCAATCAACGATTGGGTAATCAGCCACCATAGTTTGATCCATTTTGTAATAGGCTATTTTAGTACACGTTGGATTTATAAAAATGCCATCATCAATACCAAATTCATTTCTATGTACGGCTTTGCCACATATAATATTAGGATCCTGCATATCAGAAATATTATAGGTGAAATTGTCTTTAGAAGTTAAAAATAAATTATTATTTACCGTATAAATAATATTTTTAGTAGACGGATCTAAATGTATATTTTCAGCTTCCATTGAAATTTGAATCCAGGGCATAAAATTCCAACTATGATCAGCTTTCATACCTAAAAAGAAACAATTTTTCCAACTAAAATAAACTTCATTAGCACTAATCCATTGTAAATTTGGAAAGCTTTTGAGTGAATCTTTTCTATATAAATCGGTATTGATTTCTTTTAAAGTCAATACGGTGTCTGCAAGTCCTGAAGGGAATTGCAGACGAACCCAAGCATCTCCATTATTGGTTTTTACGACATGAAATAAATTAGAAGTACCCGGTTGCCAACTAACTTGTTTTAAATTTTGGAGGGCTAAATTTGTAGATAAGCCATTAGTAGCTTCTGCTATTGTAAAATTCTTTTTTTGTGCTAAAAGAATTACAGGGCATAAAAACGCTAAAAGTAGAGTTAAAATTGGTTTCATAAGATTGTATTGGAACTAACAAATCTACAAAAAAAAGACAATACTTAAAAGGTAATTAATTGACGAAAGTAAAGCACTTAGCATAGATACACCTTAAATTAATTCAATGTTGATTATATTTGTAAAAACAAAAAATTACTTATGCGACAAACAATATTTAGTTCATTAACTATAAGATTATTGATGGCTGTTTTTATAGTTCAAATAATGGCCTGCTCAAGTGGAAAAAGATTATTTGAAAAAGGAGACTATGATGGCGCTGTAATGAAAGCGTCGCAACGTTTAAAACAAGCTCCTAATAATGCAAAAGCAAAAAACACGTTAAGAAGTGCTTATACTCTTGCTTTAAAAACACATTTAGATGCCATACAACAAGCAGATAGTTTTAGAACTGAAAATTATTATGACATTACTTTAAGCAATTATACTGCGCTGTATAATTTAGAACAAACCATAAAGTTTTGTCCTGCTTGCTTGAAGGTGGTTAAAAATCTATACGAAGTTGATATTAAATTAGCTCAAACAAAAAATGATGCTTTAGCCTTTTACTACAAAAGAGGCAATGATTACTTAGCGCTTGGTGGCAAAACAAATGCTAGAAAGGCTTTAATTGATTTCAATAAAGTGGTTAGTATACAATATGATTATAAAGATATTGGAACACAAGTAAATCAGGCCAAATGGGAAGCCAGTGAGAAAATTGTAATCAATCATATCCCTATGCATTCTAAAACATTTAGCATAAGCAATGATTTTTTTGAAAAGAAAATTTTAGAATATTGCTACAACAACATACAGGCTAATCGCTTGGTTCAATTTTTAACTCCAGAGGAAGCTAAAAGAGAAAATATTTTGATACCAGACCAAATAATAGATATTTATTTTGATGACTTTAGTGTTGGACAAACTTATGTAAAAGAAAACAACCAGGAATTTAAAAAAGATTCCGTTATCATTGGCACCACTAATTTAAACGGAAAAGAACAAAGTGTGTATGGATCTATAAAAGCATCTGTTCGTAGTTTCGAAAAAACGGTAAGCTCTTCCGGTATTATGAACCTTAGTATTTCTTCACCTATTACTAAAACAATTATGCTTACTGAAAAAGTCCCAGGGACTTATGTATGGATTTGTAAATGGGGCAATTATAATGGAGATAGCAGAGCCCTATCGAAAGATCAATTATCCATAACTCAAGGGCGTGAGTTAATGCCTCCTGCACCACAAGATTTATTTATAGAATTTACAAAACCTATATATAGCCAATTAACGAGCAGATTGAGTTCCTATTATAACAGCTATAAATAATTAGGAAATTGATTGATTAAGTTTACTTTTCTTGTATCCATAGAAAAAGTAAATCATCAAACCAATTAACATCCATATTAGGAATACCTTCCAACAATTAACTGGTATTTCAATCATTAAATACATACAGCATAATAAACCTAGAATAGGTATAAGCGACCATTGCTTATAGATTGTAAATATAGTAATTGCAAGAGCTGAAATTAAAAAGGCTAAAAACAGCCAATCATTAGCCGTGAATATTTGCCCAATACGTTCGTTAAAAACACCAATAAATACACATAATAGTATAGGTAAAATGAACCGCCCATTGATATAGGGCAATTTGAATCGCTGATTTGGTAGTGCAGGAGCTAAAGTAAGTACTCCAGCGCATACGATAACAAATGCAAACAAAGTGCCTATACTCGTCAAGTCTGTTACAATATCAATATTGATAAATAAAGAAGGGATAGCTACAAAAGCTCCTGCTATGATAGTAGCGATATAGGGAGTTTTAAACTTTTTGTGCATTTTAGAAAAGGCTTTTGGCAATAAACCATCTCTACTCATACTCATCCAAATACGTGGCTGACCAATTTGAAAAACTAACAATACACTCGTAGCTGCTACAACTGCACTAAAAGAAATAAACTTACCCAACTTTTCTTGTCCCACATAATTAAAAACAAAAGCAAGTGGATCGGTTACATGCTCAAATTTAAAATAAGGAACCATACCTGTAATTACTAAAGCAGTAATAATATAAATTACCGTACAAATAATTAAAGAATACAACATCCCTCGGGGCAAATCTCGTTGTGGATTTTTACACTCTTCGGCGGTAGTAGAAATAGCATCAAAACCAATATAAGCATAGAAAACAGCAGATACTCCTTTTAAAACACCTGAAAAATGGTTAGGGAAAAAGGGTGTATAATTATCCGTATTAATATAAAAATACCCTACAACCACTACGATTAATAGCACTAAGAGTTTAATAATAACCATAGCATTAGCGCTTCGTTTACTCTCTTTTATACCGATATATGCTAATACGGAAATAAAACAAATAATTAAAAATGCAGGAAGATTAAATATCAATTTTAAATTGCCCAACTGAGGTGCCATTGTCCATGCTAAGTTACTAGTAGCTCCATGCGATTGCACAACCTGTAAATAAACATCATGAGCGGTTTTAGGATCAGTAACCAACCACGTTGGCAAATAAATGCCTAGTGCAGAGAGCACATTAGTAAAATAACCACTCCAAGAAATAGCAACCACAATATTGCCTATGGCATATTCTAGAATTAATGCCCAGCCAATAATCCAAGCAACCAATTCACCAAAAGCAACATAGGAATAAGTATAAGCACTACCCGAAACAGGAATACGCGCTGCAAATTCAGCATAACATAAGGCGGTAAATCCGCAAGTAATAGCGGTAATAACAAAAAGGAAAATGACACCTGGTCCACCATCAAAAGACGCCTTGCCAATAGTACTAAAAATTCCAGCGCCAATGACCGCTGCAATACCCATCAATGTTAAATCTCTGACATTTAATACTCTTTTTGAATCATTTATACTACCATCCGGATTGGATAAGGCAATATCTTTTTGTAAAGACAATATGGATTTTTTTCTTGTAAGTTTCGACAACATCTTTTAAAATTTCAATTTAAATATAAGCTTTTGTAAATTATTATTTTAATTTTAAAACTTAAACAATCAATTATGGGCAAACAAGTAGATGCATTTAATGCATATAGAAGCAAAATGAATGAAGTTATTTTAGAAAAACAAAATAAAGTTATTAATCGCTTATTTAATCTAGATCAGCATACGTATGCCGAAGGAGCACTTTCTGTAAAAACAAAAGAACTCATGGGATTAGTAGCAAGCATGGTTTTGAGATGTGATGACTGTATTAAATATCATCTTGGAAAATGCCACGAGGTAGGCACCACTACAGAAGAAATGTATGAAGTTTTTGCTGTAGCCAATATTGTTGGCGGCAGCATTGTAATACCACATACACGAAGAGCTGCAGAATATTGGGAAGAATTAATTAGCGAAAATCATTAAGCCTTTTTATAATTTTGAACAACTTCATTATATAACTGTTCATATTGAGGAATTATAAACTGCTTTTCAAATTTCATAGCATGTGTTTTAGCTTGTGTTTTAAACTGATTCAACACTTGCTCGTTTTCTAAAATAGATATGGCATGCTTAGCCATATCGTCTATGTCGGCTACATTACTTAAGTAACCTGTGAGGCCATGCACATTAATCTCTCCTAAGCCACCAGCATTAGTAGAAATCACGGGGACGCCGCACGACATTGCTTCTAAGGCCGACAAACCAAAGCTTTCATAGGAGGAGGTTAGTAAAAACAAATCTGAAATACTCAATATTTCATCCATTTGCTCTTGCTTGCCCAAAAACCTAATGTCATTACTTATTTCTAAACTCCTACTCAATTCTTCTGCATTTGGTCGCTCAGGACCATCGCCAATCATCAATAATTTACATGGCATTTTTTCACGTACTTTCTGAAATACATGAATAACATCTTCAACACGTTTTACTTTTCTAAAATTGGAAACATGCGCAAGAATACGCTCACCATTAGGCGCTAACATTTTCTTGAAGTGATCTTTATCGCTTTGATAAAAACGATTGATATCGATGAAATTATGAATTACATGAATATCTTTCTCAATAGGAAAAGAAGCAACCGTTTCATCTTTTAAATTGTGTGATACGGCGGTAATGGCATCGGATTCATTGATGGAAAAGGCTACCACAGGTGCGTAGGTTTGGTCTCTGCCTACCAAAGTAATATCCGTTCCATGCAAAGTGGTAATATATGGAATATCCCTACCCGATTTTTTTAGAATTTGACGCGCAAAATAAGCTGCAGATGCATGAGGAATAGCATAATGTACATGCAATAGATCCAAATTGTTATTGGTAATTACATTTACTAAAGTGCTGGTTAAAGCTGTTTCGTAGGGAGGAAAATCAAATAAAGGATAGGTTGGTACACTTACTTCATGATAATAAATGTTGGGGTGAAAATGCAAACGAACGGGCTGCTGATAGGTAATAAAATGAATTTCATGCCCTTTCTGGCTTAATGCCATTCCTAATTCTGTAGCTAATACTCCGCTTCCTCCAAATGTAGGATAGCAAACAATTCCAATTTTCAATTGAGTCAAATTTAATGAGGATACAAAGTTACACTAATTAGCGTAATTAAAATTAGTAATAGCGTACAGAGAATTCAAAAGGTATTTCCTATTTTTATAGATATGAAAGCAATAAAAATTATCATACTATCCCTTCTTGTTATTCCTGCTGCTTTGGCCCAACAAGATGCCCTTCAATTCAAACAATTTTCCAGCGAGATACTATGGAATGGCAAGTGCTACTCCGATCTAAAAGAACTTTGCAAAGGTATAGGCAATCGTCTTTCGGGATCTCCTGCAGCTGCAAAAGCGGTGGCATGGGGATTGAATAAAATGAAAGAAGCGGGAGCTGACACAGCCTATTTACAAACGGTTTTAGTACCGCATTGGGTAAGAGGCAAAGAACAATTACAATTAGAGTTTACTACCAATAAATTTGAGACGGTTCCAATGCTATCCTTAGGAAATTCTCAAGGCACCAATGGAAATTTGCTTCATGCCAAAATTATTATGGTCCACAATTTTGCAGAATTTGAACAATTAGATAGCAACCTAATTAAAGGTGCCATTATTTTCTTTAATTATAAATTCAAGCAAGATTTAGTAAACACTTTTGAAGGCTATGGCGATGCTGGACAATACCGTTGGAAAAGCCCAAGCATGGCTTCAGAGAAGCATGCGGCATCTGTTATCATTCGTTCTATAGCTACGGGCGCAGATGATTATCCGCATACTGGTGCTATGGGTTATAGGAATACAAAAGCCATACCTGCAATTGCTATTGGCAATGAAACAGCCGATAGATTGGAAAAAGAATTAGCAAAACGAAGTGTGGAGGCAAAACTTATTTCTAATTGTAAAATGGTAGATACGGTTCTTTCCTATAATGTTATTGGTGAATTAAAAGGAAGTACTTATCCCAAACAAATAATAACTTTTGGTGGCCACCTAGATTCTTGGGACGTCGGAGAAGGGGCTCATGATGATGGAGCGGGCTGTGTGCAGAGCATAGAAGTCATAAGAACTTTAAAGCAACAACATATCAAACCCATCCACACCATCAGAGCTGTTTTATTCATGAACGAAGAAAATGGTTTGAGAGGTGGCAATGCCTATGCCGATTCATTAGTTGCCCGCAAAGAACAAGCTATTTTTGCTATGGAAAGTGATGCTGGAGGATTCTCTCCAAGAGGTATCGGATTTGAAATGAACGATTCTTTGAAAGCAATATGTAAATCGTGGAAACCTTTATTCGAACCCTATAATATTTATGATTTCGACAAGGAGGAAGGAGGAGCAGATATAAGTCCACTTAAAAAATTAAACACCCCGCTTGCTGGATTACTACCCGACCCGCAACGTTACTTTGACCTACATCATACCAACAAAGATGTTTTTGAAGAAGTTAGTCATCGTGAACTTAAATTAGGTGCCTTTGCCATGACAGCCTTTATCTATATGGTAGACCAACATTTATTTAAATAGCGCATCTTGCATATAATTAAACAAATCTTTAAAGCATCTATATTAAGCAAGCTATCCTTATTTGTGATAGCTTGTACGATATTATTAGCAATATTTGCAGAAGCTATTATTCCAGACAAAACAGTAGATGCCAATAAAATGATTTTGGAATTAGGAGCGAAAGCTCCGGGATTTAAAAAATCTGTTTTCAAAATACCTGTTAAAAAAAACAGTACTAATCGTACTGCATTGAGTACCTTATGGTATGGCGAAGATGCACAATGGACCTATATCCCATATAATCAATTGCACTTCTCAGAAAACGAAGTGCAATTGATACATTACATTGACGAAACACTTGAAGACACCATCATTATAAAGTACACAACACTATTACCCCCAAGCAAATGGAGCTTAAGCACAGCTGACAAACAAGCTTATTTATTAAAACAACACACTGCCACGATACATTATTTATTAGGCTCCGATAAGTATGGAAGAGATATTTTTTCACGCTTGGTTTTAGGCAGTAGGGTTAGTTTGGCTGTTGGTATTATTAGCGTTATACTCACTTTATTATTAGGCATTACATTTGGTATGCTAGCGGGTTATTTTGGTGGGACAACCGATAAGATTATTCAATTTATCATTAGTATGATATGGTCTATTCCAACATTACTATTAGTTTTTGCAATCACACTTAGTATTGGCAAAGGTTTTTGGCAATTGTTTATAGCTATTGGATGTAGTATGTGGGTAAGCACAGCAAGATTGATTAGAGGCCATGTAATGAGCCTTAAACAAAATGATTATATAACTGCAGCAAAAGCGCTCGGCTTGTCAAATTGGCGAATTATGTATCATCATTTATTGCCCAATTGCAGTAGTATCATTTTAGTAATGGCCGCTAGCAATTTCGCTTCTGCAATATTAGTAGAAGCTGGATTGAGCTTTTTAGGAATAGGCATTCAAGCACCTCAATCTTCATGGGGATTGATGATTAAAGAACAATACAATCTAATCATTACTGATAAAGCTATTTTAGCTTTACTTCCCGGATTCGCTATTATGTTATTAGTATATTCTTTTCACATCTTAGGCAATACGCTAAGAGATCTGATGGATGTGAAACAAAATTAAATAGATGATAGTGCTTTAGCTGCTATAAAAGCACTACTCCACGCGTGCTGAAAGTTAAAACCACCCGTAATGCCATCAACATCTAATATTTCTCCTGCAAAATATAATTTGGGTAATTTTTTAGATTCCATTGTTGTCGCATTCACTTCAGCAATAGCAATTCCTCCGGCTGTAACAAACTCTTCTTTAAAGGTAGTCTTACCTTGCATTTCAACCGTATAGGCACACAGACATTGAATAAATTTATTGAGAGGTGCTGCCTTGATATCTGCCCAACGCACATCACTGAGAATCCCAGCTTGCTCTAATAAAAAATGCCATAATCGTTTAGGTACATCAAATAGAGTATTATTTTGAATCATTTGCTTTCCTTGTAGGGTACGCATATCCTGAAAAATAGACCGACATTCCTGTTCATTGATAGAACCTAACCAATTAATCTGCACATTGCAGGCATAATTTAAGTTACCTAATTCTCGCGCCCCCCAAGCTGAAGTTCGCAAAACTGCAGGTCCACTCAATCCCCAATGTGTTATTAATACGGGGCCCTGTTCACAAATTTTTGTACCCATTAACTTTACTTGGGCATTGGGCACACTCAAACCCATTAATTTGGTAATAGGATGTTTCGGTAAATTGATGGTAAAGAGCGAAGGTACCGGTGCAATAACTTCTAATCCTAAATCGCGCAACCATTGCCATTGTTCATCTTTAGGAAACCCGCCAGTTGTCAATAAAACTTTATCAGCAATATATACTTGCTCATTTTTAAAGAACATATGCCATTTCCCTTCTTTTAATTCAATGGTCTCTAATGTATGATTATACTTAACATGGGCTTTATTAAGGATCATTGCTTTCCAAATACAATCAATGATTGTTTGAGCATCATCGGTAATGGGAAACATGCGCCCATCTGCTTCGGCTTTTAAGGGCACACCTCTCTGTTCAAACCAAGCAATAGTGTCTTTAGGAGAGAAATGATGTAATGTTTTTTTTAATAAACTTGCTCCACGAGGATATTTCTTTACCAATTCAGGAATTTCAAAGAGGGCATGCGTAACATTTCAACTCCCTCCGCCAGAAGCTTTTACTTTCTGCATGGGTTTGTGCTGTTTTTCAAACTGCAATATTTCATCTTCGTGGCCTATAGAAAGATTAGCTGCAGCAAAGCAACCAGCAGCACCAGCGCCTACTATAGCTATTTTCATAAAATTATTTTTTAGCGCTTTTCAATTGTGCTTCTACAACCGAAATGGCTACCATATTCACAATCTGACGTACCGTACTTCCTAATTGTAATACATGTACTGGTTTATTTAATCCTAATAAAATTGGTCCGATAGCTTCTGCTCCTCCAATTTCTTGCAATAAATTATAGGCGATATTACCGGCAGATAAATTAGGGAATATAAAAACATTAGGTGGTTCATTTACTAATGCAGAAAATGGATAATTTTCCTTCATCAATTCTTGATTGAATGCTACACTAGCTTGCATTTCACCGTCAACAACAAGTTCTGGGTGATTTGCTTTTAACTTGGCAACAGCATTTCTTACTAAAATAGCCTCTGCAGAATCACTACTTCCAAAATTAGAATAAGAAAGCATTGCAATTCTTGGTTTTATATTAAAATTCTCTACTTCTTTTGCAGCCAAAACGGTTATATCCACTAATTCATCTTCCGTAGGATTGAAATTTACAGAAGCATCTGCAAAAAAGATAGGGCCTTTTTTAGTTAGCATCATGTACATGCCAGCTACTCTTTTCACTTCTTTTTTCATACCAATGATTTGAAGTGCCGGGCGAAGCATATCTTGGTATTTTCTAGTAATGCCTGATATTAACGCTTCTGCTTCTCCATTAGCCAACATCATAGAGCCAAAATAAGCACGCTCACGCATTACCTTTTTAGCTTCATATAAATTATACCCTTTGCGTTGACGCTTTTCAAAGAACTTTTGACCAAATTCATATCTTCTGTCTTCCATGCTATCGCATTTTGGATCTATGATTTGAATATGTTCTAGTTGCAATCCATGCTCTTCAATTAATGCATTTATTTTATCTTTTTTACCCAATAAAATTGGAATAGCAATACCTTCATCGTTAACGATCTGCGCAGCTTTAAGAATTTTTAAATTCTCTGCTTCTGCAAAAATCACTCGCTTAGGTGCTTGTTTAGCTTTGTTGATGATATAACGCAACAAATTATCATCAGCGCCTAAACGCTTATACAATTCATTTTCATAGGCATCCCAATCTTTGATAGGATATTTGGCTACGCCACTTTCCATAGCAGCCTTTGCAACTGCTGGAGCCACCGTAACCAATAATCTTGGATCAATTGGTTTTGGAATAATATAGGTAGGTCCAAATTGTAAACTTTTTTCATTGTAGGCTACATTAACAATATCAGGCACCGGCTTTTTAGTAAGCTCTGCTAAGGCTTTCACCGCTGCTAGTTTCATAGCTTCATTAATAGTTGTAGCACGTACATCTAAGGCACCTCTAAAAATATAAGGGAATCCTAAAACATTATTTACTTGATTAGGATAATCGCTTCTGCCGGTAGCCATGATAATATCTGGTCGAGCAGCAATAGCTTCTTCGTAAGCAATTTCAGGTGTTGGATTAGCTAAAGCAAATACAATTGGATTTTCAGCCATGGCTTGCACCATTTCTTTAGAAACCACATTGCCCTTAGATAAACCAATAAATACATCAGCACCAACAAATGCTTCTTCTAAACTAATATTAGCGCAATCTTTGGCAAATATTATTTTACGCTCGTCAAGCTCTTCTCTATCTGCAGTTATCAAACCTTTGCTATCAAACATGTACATGTTTTTAGCTTGAGCACCTAGAGCAATATATATTTTACAACAAGAAATAGCAGATGCACCGGCACCGCTAATTACAAATTTTACATCTGCTATGTTCTTATTTACTAATTCTAAAGCATTCAACAAAGCTGCACCAGAAATAATAGCCGTACCATGCTGATCGTCGTGCATAATCGGTATTTTCATTATCTTCTTTAGTCGCTCTTCAATTTCAAAACACTCTGGCGCTTTGATATCTTCTAGATTGATACCACCAAATGTAGGCTCTAGAATTTTAACGGTATTTACAAACTCATCAATGTTTTTTGTGTTCAATTCGATATCAAACACATCAATATCTGCAAATATTTTGAATAAGATACCCTTTCCTTCCATCACCGGTTTAGATGCTTCTGGACCAATATCACCTAAGCCTAAAACAGCTGTACCGTTTGATATAACTCCTACCAAATTACCTTTTGCTGTGTATTTATAAACATCTTCTGGATTTTCATGAATTTCCATGCAGGGCTCTGCCACGCCAGGAGAATACGCTAATGCTAAATCGCGCTGCGTTTTTGTTTCTTTCGTTGAAACCACCTCTATTTTACCTGGTCTACCTTTTGCGTGGTACTCTAAAGCATCTTCCTTTCTTATAATATTAGCCATAAATAGAATTTAAATTTAAATAAACGAGCCATTAGCTCGTAAGACCTATAAAAATACAAAATTTATTGAAGCTTTGCAAGGGCATTACCTAATGCATGCAGCATAGCATCAATATCTTCTTTTTTGCAAGTACCTACACTTAATCGATACCAATTGGAATTAGCATTAGCACCAAAAGCAGAAAATGGAACAATAGCTAATCCTGCTTCTTTTAGTAGATAACTGGTTACATCACTTTGTATTTCTAATAATACACCTTGTTCCGTTATCTTGCCTACCAAATCAAATTGAATAGTTAAATAAATAGCCGCTTCGGGAGCAATGGCATCCACCGCATAACCTTGCTGTTTCAATGTTATCAAACCTTTGTATATAGCATCTAAACTGAAAGCAATTTCTTTTTTAAACGAATCGATATAGCTTACAATGGCATCTTTGTTTTTTAAAAATACAGCCGTACCCTTTTGTTCTGCCATTGGAGCCCATGCACCCAAATGGGTAAGTATAGCCTTCATTTTAGCAATAATAAATGATGGTCCAAATGCCCAGCCAACCCTAACACCAGTTGCTGCAAATGATTTACTGATAGCATCTAAATAAATAGTATATGGTCGCACTGCTGGACAAACACCTACTGGATGGACGTGTGTAATAGCATCAAATGTAAGCTGACTATACATTTGATCATACATGATGTAAACTGGTTTTTGATGCTCCCCTCTTCTTTCATTTTCAGCCACCACTAAATCACAGATTTTCTTCAATTCTTCTGCCGACAAAGTAGTGCCTGTAGGATTTTGTGGCGAACACAAACAAAGTAAATTAGCCTCTTTAATATACGGTGCGATACCCGCAGCTGTAGGCATAAATTTAGTTGCTGCATCTGTTGGAGTCAACACATGCTTGCCTTCTACAAAATGCGTATAGTGATTATTATTCCATGATGGAACCGCATACAAAACGGTATCTCCTTTATCTAACAGGGTTCTAAAAATGGCGTAAATTAGGGGTCTGCCGCCACCTGCAACTAAAATTTCATCAGTAGCATAATCCACATTAAAAAACTCCTGAATATAATCAACTAAAGATGCACGCAAATCTAAATTACCTTCTGCTGCTGGATAATTAGTATAATTATTTTGATAAGCCTTAATAATTTCTTCTTTTAATAAGCTTGGAATAGGGAAAATACTAGGGTCAAAATCGCCCACAGTGAAATTATAAATGTTAGCACCTTGTTGTTGAAGCGCACGAATTTCACCACCTAATTTTACAATTTCAGAACCAATTAAAGTATCCGCTAATTTAGATAAATGCACGTTGTTTATTTTAAATGTGATAGAACACCGCAAAGTTAAAAAAGCATTTTTTATTAATCACGATTTGTATAAAAAAGTTTACATTTATGCGTCAAATCAACAAGGTATAGCAACCAATAACTGCTTTTAATTTTATATGAATATTGAAATCTGGTCGGTAGGGAAAGAAAATGAACAACACATAGAAGTGGGTGTTCTTCATTATTTTAAGAAAATAAAACCCTATGCAGCTATTCAATTAGAGATCATTCAAATTCCTAAAAGCAAACTTTCTCAAGATGCCGAAAAAAACAAACAATTAGAGGCCGAATATATTTTAAAGAAATTACAAGCGCATCATTATTTGATATTGCTCGATGAAACTGGGAAAAAATTAAATTCACCTCAGTGGGCAAAACAACTACAGCAGCTCATGAATCAGCGGGTAAAAACGCTAGTGATCTTGATTGGCGGTGCCTATGGCGTTACAGATGAAATTAAAAAAATATCAAAACAATGCTGGTCTTTATCTGACTTAGTATTTCCTCATCAATTAGTAAGACTCCTTTTGGCAGAGCAAATCTATAGATCTTACAGTATTTTAAACAATCTACCCTATCACCACGAATAGCGCCTAATTAGGTTTATATACTAGTTTAAGAATCGAGGTGGTAGAAGGTTTAATTTTAAAACGTTCATCTAAACGCATACCCAAAATCCAAACAATTCTTTGATTTGATTCTAATACCCAAGTACTTTCTTTTAAATGTAAAGGCACTTTTTGATCGATAAAAAAATCACTTAGCTTCTTTTTCTTATTATTCATGCCAATGGGATAAAAATAATCACCCTCTTTCCAATGTCTTAATAGCAAAGGAAATTCTAAGCTAGCTTTATCGATATAGGCGATATGGAGATCATTTGGAAAAGAACTCATAGACCCTTGAAATGTAGCAATCGACAACACTCCTTTATCTAATGGAGTAAACTCCTCTCCTTCTTGAATAACGCAAAAAGTAGTTTGCTGATGTTCAATGGGAGTAAGCACTAAATGATGATTAAACTTAAAGATTCTATGTGTATCAGATAACACCATTTTGCCATTCTGTGCTGGTAATAATTCTAAAAGCGAATTTTGTTGCTTAGAACTAAATCCATAGGGCTTCAACAATTCGAAAAGAATGGTTTTAAAGGCAGGCATTGAAAGCAACAATCGAATTGGAATTTTAATATCAGTTGATGTCTTTATTAGCAACTTCTTCTTATAAAAATCCAATTGGTCATGATATATAGTAGCTGCATCCTTTAAATGACTCATAGTAGTAGTTATCCCTTGAAACGCTGCAGGAAAAAGCTTTTCTATAGCAGGCATTACATTTAATCGGATAGCATTTCTGGTATAATCATCAGATAGATTAGATGCATCTTGCCTAAATGCAATTTGATGTTCTTTAGCAAACGCTTCTATTTGATCTTTATAAACCGAAAGCAAAGGTCTAAATATATCGTTAGCAATAATTTGCATTCCCGTCAACCCATCAATTCCCGTTCCTTTAAATAAATTCATCAAAATCGTTTCTGCATTATCGTTGGCATGATGAGCAGTTACAATAGCTTTAAATTGACGCTTTTGCATTAAAAATCGAAACCAATCGTATCGAAGTATACGCGCAGTTTCTTGAGTGCCTTTTTTCAATTGAGCACTAAGTGTTTTGGTTTCAAAACGTTGACAATGAAAAGGAATAGCATGCTGTTGTGCCCAATTACGAACATGTTGCTCATCTAAGTCTGATGCTTCTTCTCTCAATTGGTAATTGCAATGGGCTATTTCAAAGGGAAGACCCTCTTGTAAAAACAACGTAGCTAGTGCCATAGAGTCTACACCGCCACTTACAGCAAGTAAAAAAACTTGCTTTTCAGCAGTAGCCGGTAATGCTTGAAATGATTGAAGAAAGGCGCTACGTATGGACATATTAAAAGGTTAAATCTTCGTAAGCAGCCCTTAATTCGTTGAGACTGTGCTGATCATTTTGCAACCTTGCTTGTTCCATGCCCTGTTCGTATATAGCAATGGCTTGTTCCGTTTTCTGCATGGTTTCTAACAGCTTGGCACAATGATAATAGGTGCCAATATAGGTAGGGTTTATTGTATGGTTAAGTTCAAAACAAGTTAAAGCATTTTCAAGTTGATTTTCTTTAATATATTCTAAACCCAAAGCATGATTTAAAAAAGCATCTTGAGGTGTTTCCTTTAAATAATTCAATAGTTTTTCAATACGAGGGTTCATAAACTCAAAATTACAATTATTACTGCAAATAGAATAGGTATAAAAAAGTAAAGCCTGCAAAAGCAGGCTTTACGAAATATAAATAAATAAAGATTAGTGATTTACAACAAGTTTAGTTTTTGCTGTAGTTCCTAGTTGATCATTTACATAAATTAGTTCATACACCCCATTTGCTAGGTCTGCAACAGAAAGACTATGTTTGGAATTAGAAATAGCCTGTTTTGTTACAATCATACCCATTGCATTAACCACCAAAATATGCCCTTCAACTTGATTGATATTAGTAAAGCTTAACTCCACTATCTGATTAGCCGGATTAGGAACGACTTCCATCAGTATAGTCTCATTACTTAATGTAGGAACTTGAGCCGGCCAAGCCGTAGAGAAGTATTGTTTAAACCCACAACCAAAGTCACCGGAGAAATAGTTTTTCAAAGAAAATTGAATTGGTATTGAGGTTCTAAATATTTGAATATACCCAGTTCCTTGAGCCGAATTAGCCCAAAATTTTAATCCATCACAACCATCATCGGTCACTTCTAAAACATACCAACTTGGAGGTAGATTTACCGTATCCGTATACACTGTATTGGCTGCTAAATTTGCGGCATTTCTTTGTGCTACAATAACACCCGCTGCATTTTTAATTGTGTAGGAAGTTTCTATCGCAGTATTAGTTTTAAATTTAACTACAATCTGATTTTCCCAAACGGGTGCAGCAGTGAAATCGACTGTTAAACTATTATTGGTAGCATTTGCATCATCTTGATTATTCACTTTTAAAATACTCACTTGGAAATAATTGGTTCCCGATGGCGCAGTACGTAAGTCGTAGTTTTCAGGCAATTCAATAACGGTATCTGCTAAAGGCGCTAAGGTGCCATTCCAAGTATAAGTGTATAAGCCCGTGCTTGCGCCAAGCACTTTATATTGCAATTTGATGGAAGTAATTGTTGAACCTCCAATATTACGAACACGAATAACAGGTGTGCCTACTCTATGATTTTCTCTGTAATTAATCTCCTGATTGCTTGGTGCTATAATTTCTTCTAAAGACGCTTCTAATGCATTATTAAAAGCACCATAATGATATGCATACCCTGAAATAGTATACGAAGCCGAAGGGCTAGCAATTTGATAATTTTCAAACTCCACATCTACCGGTTTAGCAATTCCAGCAGATAATCCTGTTAATGGGAAATAGGTTTCAAACACTTTATCGCCAGGGCACCAATTGCCTCTATCATAAATCCATGTACCCGATTGAGGATATAAATGATTTAAACCACAATTGGCTCTCCAAATATCTTTATGAGCCACCGAGTTGCCATCTACCAATACATCATAATATTTAGAGCAAAATTCCGAACAACCATTAGCATCAGAACCATGACCGCTTATTATAAATTTCATTGCAGAAGAAACCGTTCCTGAAGGAGGCGTTACTGTTACAGGTGCAATGGTGCTGGTAATTGGATTAGCAGCATTACCAAAAGGCACACTTTTGTTCCACAATTTAGTAATGCCCAATACATTACGAGGAGGTGTACCTTCAATAAAAGCAAAGGTAATATTTGCCGTAAAACCACCCGAATAACCAGAATAGTGAATGCGAATGGTAGCAGAGTCTTTTAATAATGGATATAAATCCGTAACATCATAAGCATATCGTTGTTTCCAAGTCATAGGGAAACGAGCATATGAGGTATTCGCATAAGGCGTAATCAATCGGCCTAGCTCAACCGTATCTCCAGTTTTGGTCATTAAGAAGTTCTGAACGGTATAATCCCAATCGGCACAGTATTGTGTACCAGCTGGGCAGTTGTATTTCCCTAAGGTAAAAATCATGATGATTTTTTGATACGTTTTAGTACCATTGGGAAATACGATAGTACTATCAAAATTGTTGTAATAGTTCAAATTTACCATGTTACCTTGAACAAAGGTAGTGTCGCCAACGGCTGCAAATGATTGTAGTCCAAACAAACTAAATGCAACGCAAAGAAGTAATTGCTTCATAATATATTATTTAATTTAAGAAGGCAAATCTAATTAAATCCATTTGTAGTTTAAAATAAATTTATACCTAGCTCTTACTTGCAGTGGCATTATACCATAAAACAGCATAAAATACGCTATCTTTGCATTTCAATAACTAGTATGTCAGGATTTACAGTAGCGATTGTTGGTCGCCCAAACGTAGGGAAATCGACCTTATTCAATCGTCTTATAGAACAAAGAAAAGCCATCGTAGATAATATCTCCGGGGTAACCCGCGATCGCCAATATGGCGTGTGTGAGTGGAATGGTAGAAAATTTAATGTCATCGATACCGGCGGTTTTGTGGCCAAAACGGATGATGTATTTGAAAAAGAGATTAAAAAACAAGTACATATTGCTTTAGAAGAAGCTAACCTAATCTTGTTTGTTTGTGATACCGCAACCGGCATTACTGGTCAAGATGAAGATATGACCATTTTACTAAGACGCTCTACGAAACCCGTTTTATTAGCCGTTAATAAAGTAGATAATTCGGAACGTGCATTAGAAGCTACGGAGTTTTATGCTTTGGGCTTTGATCAAACCTTCTTTATTTCTTCAATATCTGGTAGCGGAACGGGTGATTTGTTAGATGAAATCACGAAGTATATTCCCATGGAAGAAGCAGCAATAGAAGAGCAACGGGAAGACTGGAATGCCATGGTAGAAGAAGGAATGCGTGAAGGGGAAGAGTGGCTAGAAGGGCAAAATTTCGATGACTTAAACGAAACCTTATACGAAGAGGAAGCCGAACTTATTGAAGAAGATTGGGAACTTGAAGATGAAAAAGACGAAGACGGTGCCTCTTACGACAAAGCGCCAAGAGCCCAAATAGGCTTACCTAAAATTGCTATCATTGGCCAGCCTAATGCTGGTAAATCTACCTTATTAAACGCCTTGATTGGACAGGATAGAACAATTGTATCTAATATACCCGGTACTACGCGCGATAGTATTCATACGCAGTATAAGTTATTTGGTAAAGAATTTATTCTTATCGATACCGCCGGCTTAAGAAAGAAGAAAAATGTTCATGAAGATTTAGAATTCTATTCTGTTATCCGTGCTATTAAAGCTATGGATGAAGCCGATATCTGCATGATGATCATCGATTCAGAGAAAGGCATTACAGCTCAAGATATTAGCATCTTTAGTTTGGCCACTAGAAAAGGGAAAGGCATTGTAATTATGATGAATAAGTGGGATTTGGTTGAAAAAGAAACCAATACAGCGAGAGATTATGAAGCCATGATCAAACAACGTATTGCGCCGTTCAACGATGTGCCCGTAATTTTCATTTCCGCTACGGAAAAACAACGTATTTTTCAAGGTATAGAAAAAGCCCTACAAGTATATGATGCAAGAAACAGACGCATTAAAACAAGCGCTTTAAACGATGCCATGCTGAAAGAAATACAATACTACCCTCCTCCCATGTCGAGAGGGCATGCGGTAAAAATTAAATTTGCAACGCAACTACCAACGGCGTTTCCAACATTTGTATTTTTTGCAAATCACCCAGATGCAATTAAAGATGCCTATAAGAAATTTTTAGAAAATAAAATTCGCAGTCATTTCGATTTCAATGGCGTTCCAATTCGAATTTTCTTTAGAAAAAAATAAACGATTTCAAATTGAAAAACAAATCTATAAAGCCCAATAAAGTTAATATCATTACCCTAGGATGTTCCAAAAACCTAGTAGATAGTGAAGTGCTTAGTGGTCAGCTACACGCCAATGCCATTGACGTAGTGCATGAAAATAAAAAATTGGACCACAATATAGTGGTCGTAAATACTTGTGGTTTTATTGATAAAGCCAAAGAAGAAAGTATCAATACCATTCTCGATCAAGTAGAATTGAAACGCAGAGGTAAATTAGATAAAGTATTTGTTACCGGTTGCTTAAGCGAACGCTATCGTTCTGATTTATCTTTAGAAATACCCGAGGTAGATGCTTGGTTTGGCACCTTAGAATTACCTCAAATTCTTAATCAATTCAATGTTGATTATAAACAAGAATTAGTAGGCGAACGTTTATTGAGCACGCCTAAGCATTATGCCTATTTAAAAATAGCAGAGGGTTGCAACAGAACCTGTTCTTTTTGTGCTATCCCATTAATGCGAGGCAACCACGTTTCTAAAACTATTGAAGAGATTGTGGCGGAAGCTAAGAAATTAGTTTCGATGGGCGTAAAGGAAATCATGCTTATTGCACAAGAGCTTACCTATTATGGCTTAGACATCTATAAAAAAAGAGCCTTATCGGATTTATTAAAATACTTATCTGATATAGAAGGTTTGCATTGGATACGATTGCATTATGCCTACCCTTCAAAATTTCCATTAGACATCTTAGATGTAATGAAGGAACGCTCTAACATTTGTAATTATTTGGATATGCCCTTGCAACACATTTCCGATCCTATGTTGAAAGCGATGAAGCGCCAGATAACGAGTCAAGAGATTTATGAACTTATAGATACTATCCGGGATCGCATACCTGAAATTTGCATTCGTACCTCCCTAATTGCTGGTTTTCCGGGTGAAACACGAGCAGATGTGGATGCTGTTAAAGCCTTTTTAGCCAAAACAAGACTCGACAGAGTGGGTATATTTACCTATTCACACGAAGAAAATACTAGTGCTTACGAACTAGCAGATACGTTAACCAGTGAGGAAAAAGAAGCTAGAGCGCAAGAAATCATAGAATTTCAGCAAGAAATCTCTTTTGAAAAGAATCAAGAGCGCATTGGCCATACCTATAAAGTGCTTATTGACCGTAAAGAGGCAGGCAGATATATTGGCAGAACTGAATTTGATAGTGTTGAAGTAGATAATGAAGTTATTATTAATGCTAGCAAAGCACTAAAGATTGGAGAATTTGTTAATGTAAAAATCGACAAAGCCTATGATTACGATTTAGAGGGCGAAGTGGTAGCTTAAAACTTATATTACAAATTTTTATAACCGTTTAATTAGTTGTCTATTTAAACGGTTTTTTATTTGAACATATTCAAGTCGAAAAAGATAAAAAAGATCAAAAAAAGCAGAAAACGGTTCAAAAAGTAGCAAAAATAGACAAAAAAGAACCTAAATTATGCATAAATTGAACTTAATCCTTACATTTGCAGACAGAAAAATTTAAACTTAAAATACTATGGCAACAACCGCAGACATAAGAAATGGTATCATTTTAAAACTAGACAATAGCCTTTATTCGGTGATTGAATTTGGTCAAAATAAAACAGCTCGTTCAGCAGCAAAAGTTTGGGCTAAATTAAAAGGTGTAGACAATACAAGAAGTATTGAACATACTTGGAACTCTGGTGAGAACATTTATCCTGTTCGTGTAGAGAAAAGACCTTATCAATTTCTTTACAAAGACGATAGTGGTTTTAATTTAATGGATACAGAATCTTATGAGCAAATTTCATTAGCAGAACACATGATTGACAATCCAGGTTTATACAAAGATGGTCAAGAGTGTTTTGTAATGGTCAATACAGAAACGGAAACGCCTATGAGTGTTGAGTTGCCTACAAATATAGTATTGCAAGTAACCTACTCAGAGCCCGGTGTAAAAGGCGATACGGCTACGCGTACGTTAAAACCAGCAACCGTTGAGACGGGAGCTACTGTCATGGTACCTTTATTTGTAAATGAAGGCGAACTTATCCGTATAGATTCAAAAACAGGCGCTTATATGGAGCGTGTAAAATCATAAAACCCTTTCAAACTATAATTTTATGGAATACAAACAAATTCAAGAGCTTATTAAAACGATTAACAAATCAAATATAAGCGAGCTATCAATAGAAGAAAAAGATTTTAAAATCACCATCAAGCAAGAGCAAACAAGTGCAGAACCGCAATATATTATGGCTGCACCTAGTGCTATGCCTATTGCAGCACCTGCAGTGCCTGCCGCTGCTCCAGCAACACCTGCAAATCCAGCACCAGCAGCAGCTAGCACCAATCAAATTACGGTAAAATCGCCAATGATTGGCACGTTCTACAGAAGTGCTGGTCCAGATAAAGCTCCGTTTATAAACGTAGGAGATGAAATCAAAGATGGACAAGTAGTTTGTATTATAGAAGCTATGAAATTATTTAATGAAATTGAAAGTGAAGTAAGCGGAAGAATCGTAAAAGTATTGGTAGATGATGCATCTCCAGTAGAATACGATCAAGCTTTATTTATTGTAGAACCTGCTTAAGCTGGTTTTATTATTATTTAATTCATTAAACGAACTACATGTTTAAGAAAATTCTAATTGCGAATAGAGGAGAAATTGCTCTTAGCATCATACGTACTTGCAGAGAAATGGGTATCAAAACGGTAGCTGTTTATTCTACTGCAGATAAAGATTCCTTGCATGTTAAATTTGCAGACGAAGCCGTTTGCATAGGCAAACCTCAAAGTAGCGAGTCTTATTTAAATATTCCGCACATTATGGCGGCAGCGGAAATTACTAATGCTGATGCCATACATCCAGGATATGGATTCTTAGCTGAAAATGCTCATTTTGCTGAAATTTGCGCAACCTATAATATTAAATTTATCGGACCAACACCAGACATGATTCGTAAAATGGGTGATAAAATCACCGCTAAAGAAACGATGATTGCAGCAGGTGTTCCGTGTATTCCAGGTTCAGAAGGACTTTTAGAAAGTGTAGAAGAAGCAAAAACCTTAGCTAACAAAATGGGCTACCCTGTTATTTTGAAAGCAACAGCTGGTGGTGGTGGTAAAGGTATGCGTGTAGTATGGGCAGAAGACGAAATCCAAAAAGCCTACGATACCGCTAAGCAAGAAGCAGCAGCATCGTTTAAAAATGATGGCATTTATATGGAGAAGTTTGTTGAAGAACCTCGCCATATCGAAATACAAATTGCAGGCGACCAACATGGAAATGCTTGTCATTTAAGTGAGCGCGATTGTTCTATTCAACGTCGTCATCAGAAATTAGTAGAAGAAGCACCTTCTCCTTTTATGACCGATGAGTTGAGAAAGAAAATGGGAGAAGCCGCTATAAAAGCTGCTAAAGCTATAAACTATGAAAGTGTAGGAACGGTGGAGTTCTTGGTAGACAAACACCGTAATTTCTATTTCATGGAAATGAATACGCGTATTCAAGTAGAGCATGGTGTTACAGAAGAAGTGATTAGCTATGATTTAGTAAAAGAGCAAATTAAAATTGCTGCTGGTATTGAAATCTCTGGTAATAACTACGAACCAACGATGCATGCTATTGAATGCCGTATCAATGCAGAAGATCCTTATAACGACTTCAGACCAAGTCCTGGTAAGATTACCGTTTTACATACACCAGGTGGTCATGGCGTTCGTATCGACTCGCATATTTATGCAGGCTATACCATTCCTCCGTATTATGATTCCATGATTGCAAAAATTATCACTATTGCGCAAACACGTGAAGAAGCTATACAAACAATGGAACGTGCATTGAGCGAGTATATCATTGAAGGGGTAAAAACAACCATTCCGTTTCATCTTCAACTCATGAAAAATGAAGATTTCAGGAAGGGCAACTTTACTACTAAATTTATTGAATCCTTTGAATTAAAATAAATAAACATAGACCATTAAGTTGGTCTTTGTTTTTTAAAATCATATTATGTCAAAAAAAATTGTAATTACCGGTGGTGCTGGATTTATAGGTTCGCACGTTGTACGTTTATTTGTAAATAAATATCCTAACTATCAAATTTTCAATTTAGATTGCCTGACCTATGCTGGCAACCTTGAAAATTTGAAAGATATTCAAGATGCACCAAATTACACCTTTCTTAAGGCCGATATTAATGATGCACATCAAATCAATACGTTGTTTGAACAACACGCTTTTGATGCCGTTATTCACTTAGCAGCAGAAAGCCATGTAGACCGTTCTATCACTGATCCCAATGCATTTATACAAACCAATGTAATGGGTACGGCCAACTTATTAAATGCAGCTAAATCGCTTTGGAAAAACGATTACACCAATAAACGTTTCTATCATGTATCTACTGATGAAGTGTATGGCTCTTTGGGCGAAACAGGTTTCTTTTTAGAAACAACTCCCTACGATCCGCAATCGCCCTACTCTGCATCCAAAGCAGCGTCGGATCATTTAGTAAGAGCTTATGGCAATACGTACCATATGCCTTTTGTAATTACTAATTGCTCCAATAATTATGGTCAAAATCAATTTCCAGAAAAATTGATTCCATTGTTTATTCATAATATTAAAAACAACAAAAGCTTGCCCGTTTATGGCGACGGAAAATATACACGCGATTGGCTATATGTTTTAGATCATGCGCGTGCTATTGATACCGTTTTTCATTCGGGTAAGAATGGCGAAACCTACAATATTGGTGGCTTTAATGAATGGCAAAATATTGAACTCATTCATTTATTATGCACACAAATGGATCAGAAATTAGGTAGAGCTGCAGGTACTTCTGCGCAACTCATTACCTATATCAAAGACCGTCCGGGGCATGACCGCCGTTATGCAATTGATGCTACTAAAATTAAAAAGGAACTCGGTTGGGAACCTTCAGTAACCTTCGAAGAAGGCTTATCCATCACTATTGATTGGTATTTAGAAAACGAAAACTGGTTGAATAATGTTACCAGCGGTCAGTACCAAAGTTATTACGAACAACAATATTCAAAATAAATTTATGAAAGGAATTATATTAGCCGGAGGATCTGGCACGCGTCTACATCCTTTAACCATTGCAGTAAGTAAGCAGCTAATGCCTGTTTATGACAAGCCAATGATTTATTATCCGCTCTCTACCCTTTTATTAGCGGGTATTAGAGAAATCTTAATCATTACTACACCAGAAGATCAGTCAGGGTTTAAAAAACTCTTAGGCGATGGTGCTCAATTGGGCTGCAGATTTGAATATGTTGTGCAACCGAGTCCGGATGGCTTAGCGCAAGCTTTTATTTTAGGAGAAGAATTTATTGGGGATGATGCAGTTGCTTTGGTCTTAGGTGATAATATTTTCTATGGCTCAGGCATGGGCACTTTGCTTAAGAAAAAAGCAAATCCAGATGGCGCTGTTGTTTTTGCATATCATGTGCATGACCCAGAGCGCTACGGAGTAGTTGAATTTGACGAACATCATAGTGTGAAAAGTATTGAAGAAAAACCAACACAACCTAAATCTAATTATGCGGTTCCGGGTTTATATTTCTACGACAACTCAGTAGTGAAAATTGCAAAAGCAATTAAACCATCGCCTAGAGGAGAGCTCGAAATTACCGATTTAAATAGAGTCTATTTAGAGCAAGGTAAATTAGAAGTAGGTGTATTAGATAGAGGTACCGCTTGGTTGGATACCGGAACTTTTGATTCGTTGATGGAAGCGGGTCAGTTTATTGAAGTACTCGAAAAACGCCAAGGATTAAAAGTAGGTTGCATAGAAGAAATTGCCTACAGAAACGGCTGGATCAATGATACTCAAATGCAGGCATTAGCCAATAAATACAAAAAAAGCGGGTATGGTCAATACCTAGAAAATATTTTAAATAAACGTTATTAATTAAAAACATGTCCCTGTTATCCATTATTTTACTGCCCTTAATAGCAGCCTTTATTGGTTGGTTTACCAATTGGATTGCTATAAAAATGCTCTTTCATCCTAAGCAACCTAAACGAATTTTAGGCATTACCTTTCAAGGTATTTTTCCAAAACGACAGGCTCAATTTGCTGAAAAACTGGGTCAAATAGTAGCTAATGATTTAGTGAATATTAAAGAAATCGTGAGTAGCCTAAATAGCGAAGATGCTGTTCATGAAATAAAACCTATGATTGAAGTGCACATAGATCATTTTCTTAATGAGAAGTTGCCTCAAAAAATGCCAATCATTAGTATGTTTATTAGTAAGCAATTAATTGCTGAAATGAAAAGTACGTTGATGGATGAAATCATTGAAATGTATCCTCAAATTGCCAATCAGATGATGACTTCTTTAGAAAAGAAAATCAGCATACAAAAAATGGTATCCGATAAAGTAGCTCAGTTTTCTTCTGATAAATTAGAATCAATTCTTATCGGTATCATGCAGAAAGAATTCAAATTTGTGGAAATCATTGGTGGTGTTTTAGGTTTTATCATAGGTATTATTCAAGTATTATTAAGCCAAATATGACAATAGTCAATAAGCACTATAATTTCTGTCATTTTAGTACTTTTTCGGTATAATTTTCATTTAAAAGCACCTAACTTTACCTTACTAAAAATTTAATATGCCACATTATTATACCTTAGGTAAAATTCCTAACAAACGACATATCCAATTTAGAGATGCAGAAGGTAAGCTATATTCTGAGCAATTATTTAGCACCGAAGGCTTTTCATCTAATTACACCCTATTATATCATATACACCCACCTACCTTAATTGTTGATATCTCTGAGCCTGTTGATGTTAGTCCAAAAGCGGCTACCAAAAACAATATCACTCCTAGATGCCTAGAAGGCTTTAATGTTAAAAAAGAAGGCAATTACTTAAGTGCGCGCAAAACAATTTTGTTTAATAACGACTGTCATATTGTATTAGCTGCACCTACCGAATTAAAAGCTGATTTCTTTTATAAAAATGCCGATTCAGATGAAGTGATTTTTGTTCATGAAGGTACCGGTAAAGTAAAAACACAATACGGATCTATTCCTTTTGAATATGGTGATTATATCGTGCTTCCAAGAGGCACTATCTATCAAATGGAATTTGACACAGCTGACAATCGATTATTTATAGTAGAAAGTCATAGTCCAATCACTTTCCCCAAACGCTACCTAAGCAAATATGGTCAATTACTAGAGCATGCACCATACTGCGAGCGCGATATCATCAAACCTCAATTTGAAGAAGCAATCGATCAAAAAGGAGCATTTCATATTCATGTAAAAAAGAAAAATTTCATGTATGACATGACCTATGCAAATCATCCTTTTGATGTAGTAGGTTGGGACGGTTGTGAGTATCCTTATAAAACATCAATTCATAATTTTGAACCTATCACGGGTCGAATACACCAACCACCACCAGTGCACCAACAATTTGATGCCAACAATTTTGTAATCTGTTCTTTTGTTCCTCGTCTATACGATTATCATCCACAATCCATTCCAGCGCCATACAATCATAGCAATATAGATAGTGATGAGCTATTGTATTATGTAGATGGTGATTTTATGAGTCGTAAACATGTAACAAGAGGGATGCTTACGTTACATCCAGCGGGCATTCCGCATGGCCCTCACCCTGGAGCTGTTGAAAAAAGCATTGGCAAAACAGAAACTAAAGAACTAGCGGTAATGGTAGACACGTTCTATCCTTTACATTTAACCGAAGAGGCGCTTTCTATAGAAGACCCAAGCTATAAAAACAGCTGGTTATAATCTTAAATAAATAAACTAAACTATATGTCACTTACTTTAGCAGAAAAATTACAGAACAATCCGGGTAATGAGTTTTTACCTTTGAATGGCACAGATTATATTGAATTTTATGTAGGCAATGCAAAACAAGCTGCTCATTATTATAAAACTGCATTTGGATACCAATCTCTTGCTTATGCTGGTCCAGAAACAGGCTTAAAAGACAGAGTATCCTATGTTTTGCAACAAGGAAAAGTGCGTTTAATGTTGACTACAGCATTGAATAGTCAACATGAAATAGCAGAACATGTAAAAGTGCATGGCGATGGAGTGAAAATACTAGCATTAGCTGTAGATGATGCTTACAAAAGTTATGAAGAGACCACTAAAAGAGGAGCAAAATCATATGTAGCACCCTATACGTTGCAAGATGAAAATGGTGAAGTAAAAATTTCTGGTATTTATACCTACGGCGAAACCGTCCATTTGTTTGTAGAAAGAAAAAATTACAAAGGTATATTTATGCCTGGATTTAGATCATGGGAAAGTGCTTATAACCCATCTGATGTGGGTCTTTTATATGTCGACCATTGTGTGGGTAATGTAGGTTGGAATAGAATGAATGATACGGTAAAATGGTATGAAGAAGTTATGGGTTTCACAAACATCTTATCCTTTGACGACACGCAAATTACTACCGAGTATTCGGCTTTAATGAGTAAGGTAATGAGCAACGGTAATGGTTACGTTAAGTTTCCAATTAATGAACCTGCTGAAGGAAAGAAAAAATCTCAAATCGAAGAATATATTAATTTTTACGAAGGCGAAGGTGTTCAGCATATTGCCATTGCAACCAATGATATCATTGCAACCGTAAAAGCATTAAAAACTCGTGGAGTAGAATTTTTAGACACACCTAATGCTTATTACGATGATTTATTAGACCGTGTAGGAAAGATTGACGAATCAATAGAACCATTAAGAGCATTGAAAATTCTAGTGGATAGAGATGAAGAGGGTTATTTATTACAAATTTTTACTAAACCTGTTGAAGATAGACCTACCTTATTCTATGAAATCATTCAACGAAAAGGAGCTAAAAGCTTTGGCGCAGGAAATTTTAAAGCCTTGTTCGAATCTATTGAACGAGAACAAGCTAGTAGAGGAAATCTATAAAAAAAACTGAAAAATAAGAAAGGTGCCAACGGGCACCTTTTTTTGTTTTCTTTCACGATTTAATAAAATAAAATCCGTCTAGCTTCCCTACCTTTGTTAAGCTAAAAAAAAATCATAATGAATTTTAGATACTTATTATTAGTATGTTTTTATATAGTCTTTGCAGAAACAATTGTAGCACAAACGAATATCGAAGCGTTTAAAGCAAGTCAGTTGTCACAACCAAGGGTTCAGCAAGCAATGAATACCTATCAAGACACCATAAAGAAATATTTCACTAAGAAGAACTTAAAGTTTCCACCTAAAGATATTTATCTACGTTCCTTCAAATACCAAAACGAATTGGAATTATGGGCTAGAGATACCAATACAGAAGAATATAAATTAGTAAAAACCTATAGAGTGTGCGCATTATCTGGATTGTTGGGTCCAAAGCAATTTGAAGGAGATCGACAAGTACCCGAAGGAATTTATTATATAGATCAATTCAATCCACATAGTGAATATTATTTATCAATGCTTATTAGCTATCCCAATTTAGTGGATAGAACAATGAGCAACAGTCCAAAATTAGGAGGCAATATTTACATACATGGTGGATGTGTTACTATTGGCTGTATACCTATGACCGATGTGTTGATTTCACAACTATATATTACATGTTTAATGGCTCGATTAAACGGACAAGAGAATA
>Ga0114980_10000308_pt1 | contig 34772 bp, 29 predicted proteins | sample S_140806_EF_Meta_FD_87018 | JGI IMG/M metagenome (GOLD analysis project Ga0114980, IMG submission 87018) | Freshwater microbial communities from Lake Simoncouche, Canada to study carbon cycling - S_140806_EF_MetaG | ecosystem: Environmental > Aquatic > Freshwater > Lake | place: Lake...
GCGGGGGTTGTGGCTTGACCACACGCCATGTGACTTCCTGAAACCACTAAAAGGGTGTAAACGATTTTTCTCATTGCATGTATGATCCGTTATTGATGTCAATGCCTTGGCCGGTCATGGAGGTTTGCTGGTTGGAAAATAAAAACGCCACCATCCGTGCAATTTCTTCTGGTTGCGAAATGCGCCCCAATGGCACATAGCTCATTTGCTTGTCGAATTCAACTTTATAGGATTCGCCCCCTCGATCGGCCAGCTTCTGAATACCGGTTTTTGCCATTTCTGTTTCAACCCAACCCGGGCACAAGGCGTTTACTAATATGCGATCGCTTGCTAGCTGAACCGATAGGGAACGAGTTAACCCCAACAAGCCGGTTTTCGCGGTGCAATACCCCGTGTAGTTGGGCACACCAAATCGCGCTAAGCACGACGATGTGATAACGATATGTTTGAAGGGATCGGTCGCTTTTTTCAGGTACGGTAGCAACTCCATAATGGTGACATACGTGCCTGTAAGGTTTATGCTAATTATTTCATCCCAGCGATCTTCCGTGCCGTAATGATTTTCGCCTCCCACTCCTGCGTTGGCAAACACACCACATAGTTGTGTGCTCTCGTTGAAATTCGCTGCAATGGTTTGCTGCCAGCTTGCAGCGTTGCGAATATCTATAGCAGCGATGGTGTGATTTTCAGGGTTGGCAAGCATGGAATGAGTTTCTTCCAAAGTCGATTGTGTCCGCCCAATGAGCAGCAACTTTACTTCCTTGTTTTGCGAGAGCAACTCTGCCGTGGCGCGCCCCATACCTGAGCCTGCACCGGTTATTACATACGTTTTTTTCATAGTTCTTTTGGAATGGCCAATGTACTAGCCTAAGAACAATCGATTGCAATTTCGGTTGTCTGCCTTTTCATGGTTGTACAAACAATCGCTGGCTTAGCTTTGCCTTGAAGTTCAATTATGAAGTACAATCTGAGTGAAATAACCGAGGTTATCCGCAACCGCAGAAGCATTGCTCCTGAAAAGTTCTCATCGCGCAAGGTTCATCGCGAACAGGTAGAGTTGATGCTCAACAACGCGCTGTGGGCCCCAACTCATGGTCTCACACAGCCCTGGCGCTTTCGGGTGTTCATGGGCGATGGAGTGAATCGTATCCGACAGTTTGTTCCTGACCTCTATAAGAACATCACTTCCGCTGAAAAATTTAGCGCTGCGAAATTCGATCGCATGGCATTGCGCCTCGAGAAATCGTCGGTAGTCATCGCTGTGTGCATGGAGCGCGACCCTACAGGGAAGATTGATGAGGTGGAAGAAATAGAAGCTGTTGCCTGTGCCGTTCAGAACATGATGCTCACAGCTACGGCTTATGGCTTAGGCACGTTTTGGTCAACTCCGAAGTTGCTCAATCACGTGGAGGCACACCGATTTTTCGATTTGAAAGCAGGCGATCGTTGCCTGGGATTGATCTATGTAGGTTATCCGGAAGGGGAAAACCCTGTGCAACACAGAAGGCCGCTGGAATATGTTACCCAATGGATTGACAGCAACGCTTGATGCGAATTCATTTCACATATCGCATTCTTTTGGTGTTGCTAGCAACCTCTGGTGTTGCAGTTGCTCAAGTGAATGTCACAACCTTGGGCATTCAACTTAAGCCCATGATACCGAGTAAGTACTTTGGAACCGGTACAGAAGATGCTGAGGTGGAGGATCTGCGCGTGAACTTCGAACCCAATCCCGGAGTCAATTTCGGAATGGTGGTGCGAAAGGGGCTAACCCGAAATTGGAGCCTGGAGTCGGGCATCTGTATGGTGCAACGAAACTTTACGCTGCATTACAATCATCCGGAACTGCCGACTGAGAGGCAACTTCGTTTTCGTTACATCTGTTACGAAATTCCTATTCAAGCGATGGTGTTTGTCAAGCTCACCGACGAGATCTTCATGAATGCAAGTGCAGGCGTTTCGCTCGACTTGTATCCGAGCAATGTCGAATCTTCGACGTATGAGTTTCGCGATACGGTGCGATTTGATTTCTACCAGAAGACGTATAAAAACAACTGGATACAACCTGCCTTGCTCGCCAACTATGGCTTCGAATGGCGCACTCCCGACAAGGGATATTTTTACATTGGGGCTTCGTATCACAGACCCTTTCAATACATAGGAACTACGAGAATTTTATTCGAGCGCGACGATGACCCCACAACCACTTTTGTGCGGTTGGGTGGAAATTACCTTACTGCCGACTTCCGTTATTTTTTTCATGAGAAGCCCGAGAAGCGAGCTAAAAAGAAGTCCGATTCGTAACCTTTACCCAACACGGAGGGTATACGGGAACGAAAACTGACTTAAACAATGAAAAAGACTATAGCTATTTTCGCTTCCCTCCTTTGTGTACAATGGGCGGTAGCACAATCGAAAGTAAAATCATTCACCTTTCAAGGAAACGTGCTCGAATTGAATTTGGCCGATTCATCGGAAAAGGGTGTAATGGGAATTCCTATTGAAATATGGTCGGGCGAAGAGTTGGTAGCTACCGAAATGTCGGGTCCGAAAGGAAAGTATAGCATCAACTTGCCTCGATACTCTGTATTTACCTTAAAGTTCGGTAAGGCGCCTTTTGTTACCAAGGTCGTACAAATCGACACGAAGGGATTTGAACGCGCTGCGGACTTGGCCATTGTGAATCTGGAGCTTGACATCAGCCTATTCAAAGACCGCGGTTACCTGGGCATGAACTTCATGACCTATACTCCGGTGGCGATGGCAAAATTCAATAAGCGAAGCGGTAAACTCGAGTGGAATATGGATTATGCAAAAGATGTAAATCAACGTGTCAATGGAGTCTTGGTGGCAAATGGGAAATAACCGCTAGTTGTTGAAAACGAATGAAATGGCGCCTGAAACATCGGGCGCTTTTTTGTTGATTTATACCATGAGAAATTTCGTGTTGTCCATACTCCTTGTTTTATCAGGCACATCTGTTGATGCGCAGTTTCGAAAAATCACGAAAACTCCTTCAACGGAAAATCACTTCCACATCAGCGGTGTAATCTACCATTACGATCTAGTGAAGGATGACGAGGTGCCGGCGGCGCACACACAAATTGTCATTTACCAGAACAAGGAGTTATACGTTGCTTTCTTTGGCGGTGCAGATGGACTGTATTCGTTCTATTTGCCTATCGGATTTGAGTATGAAGTTTGGTTTGGCGGTTCTGCGTTTGCCAATAAAAAACTGTACATCGACGCTACTCAATTTCCGGAAGAAAAAAGACCGCGCGACATCACGCTTGATGTATCCTTGTTCAGAGCAGTTGAAGGAGTCGACTTCTCCATTCTAGACGAGCCGTTTGTGCGCATGGCCTACGATACAGAATCGGATCAGGTACGTATGGACGAAGAGTATACACGCAAGCGAAAGGTCGAATTGGACAAGGCCATTAAGAAAGCAAAAAAACTATTGCAGTCGGCCAAAGGCTGATACCCCGGCGATTGCACTAATTTCGCCACACACGAATAAATTGGAGGATTGTGGCTAACGAATCAAAATCGGAGAAGAAAAAAATCTCTAAACAGTCATTTCTGAATGCTCTGAGAGTGTTCAGCTACATCAAACCCCATAGCTTTCTCTTCTCGATTGGTTTGCTTCTCTTGGTTGTTTCGGGGTTGTTGGTTATTGTCATAACTGCGTTGCTTGGTCAGTTGGTAAGCCCCGACTCTTCAGCTGAATTCTCGGGCGGCATGTGGGTGCAATGGCTTCCAACAGGTGCCAACTGGGGCGGTACTTACAAGGTGCTCGCTGCGTTGGTTGCGTTGCTGATTATTCAGGGGGTGTTTTCCTTTTTTCGCGTTTACATTTTTTCTTACGTCACTGAAAACGCAATGCTGGCCTTGCGCCGCGATGCCTATTCGACCATTATTCGAATGCCCATGCAGTTTTTCAACGAACGCAGGGTAGGCGATTTGTCGAGCCGACTCTCCAGTGATATCACAACTATCCAAGAAACATTGACCATCACGCTTGCCGAGTTTATTCGACAAACCGTTATCATCGTCGTAGGTATCGGCTGGCTAGTGTCCTATTCGTATAAGCTCACGCTTGTCATGCTTTGCACCCTTCCCGTAATCATCATTGTGATGGTTGTTTTCGGAAAGTATATACGTAAAATTGGAAAGAGGACACAAGATAAAGTAGCCGAGAGTAGTGTAATTGTGAATGAGTCGCTCACAGGTATTGTCAATGTGAAGAGCTTTGCAAACGAAGCGTTCGAGTCGAACCGCTTCAAAGAAAGCATCGTCAGTATTCGTGAAATTGCCATGCGAAGTGCCGTATGGCGCGGCATGTTTGGTACGTTCATTATCATCTTTCTGTTTGGTGCGCTGGGATTGGTTATGGGCGTTGGAGCTCACTTGCAGGAGACAGGCGAAATAGGAAAGGACGTGCTTGGAAAATTTGTTTTTATTACGGGTTTAGTAGCCGGTTCTATTGGTGGACTGGCAGCGCAAATGGGGACTTTGCAACGCAGCATTGGCGTCATTGAAAGCGTCATGGAAATATTGGGCTATGAGCCGGAAGATGTAGGCCTCGATGAAAGGAAAGACCTCATTCCGATGAACGGGAGCATTGAATTTTCTAATGTTACATTCACCTATGCGTCACGCCAGGATGTGGAAGTTTTGAAAGGCGTGTCGTTTCATGTGCCTGCCGGAAAACAAGTAGCGCTCGTAGGTTCTTCGGGCTCTGGTAAGTCAACCATTGCATCGCTTATTCAGCGTTTTTATGTGCCAACCGGCGGTCAGATAAAGTTTGACAATAGACCTGCCTCTGATTTTGAATTAACAGATCTCCGACGACACATGGCGTTTGTACCACAGGAGGTAATTTTGTTTGGAGGCACTATCTACGACAATATCGCATACGGCGCCCCGGGCGCAAGTGAAGCCGAAGTGCGCGAGGCAGCCAGAAAGGCAAATGCCTTCGATTTTATTGAAGCGTTCCCCGAGAAATTTCAAACCATTGTTGGCGAACGCGGCATTCAATTGTCTGGTGGACAGCGCCAACGAATAGCCATAGCACGCGCCGTGTTGAGAAACCCAACCATTCTTATTTTGGATGAAGCTACCAGCTCGCTCGATAGTGAGAGCGAACGACTTGTCCAAGACGCGTTGGAAAAGTTAATGGTTGGGCGCACCTCCATTGTAATTGCACACCGACTTTCTACGATTCGAAAGGCTGATCAAATTGTAGTGCTTGATCAGGGAAGGGTGCAGGAAACCGGTAACCACGACGAGCTCATGAGAACAGGTGGACTTTACAAGCGCCTGTGTGAGTTGCAATTCGAACAGGAATAGACCACTCAAAGCCTGCCGAATTTCCCGCAGAAACCCTTAGATTTGGAAGTTGAATTTCAGTACATGAAGAAAAGAGCCCTTATAACCGGAATAACCGGGCAAGATGGTGCATACCTCGCAGAGTTGCTGTTGAGCAAAGGATACGAGGTACACGGTGTGAAACGTCGCAGTTCGTTGTTCAATACCGACCGTATTGATCACCTTTACAAAGACCAACATGAGAAGGGTGTAAACATGTTTTTACACTACGGTGATCTTACCGACAGCACTAATCTCATTCGTCTGGTGCAGGAAACGATGCCCGATGAAATTTACAACCTCGCAGCTCAAAGCCACGTGCAAGTTTCGTTTGAAACACCTGAGTACACGGCCAACGCCGACGCCACAGGTGCATTGCGTTTACTGGAGGCCATCCGTATTCTGGGTCTGGAAAAAAAGACGAAGTTTTATCAAGCCTCAACCAGCGAGTTGTATGGGAAGGTAATGGAGGTGCCGCAATCCGAAGAAACTCCATTCTATCCACGAAGCCCTTATGCGGTTGCCAAACTCTATGCATATTGGATTGTACGAAACTACCGCGAGGCTTACGGTATGTATGCTTGCAACGGTATCTTGTTCAATCACGAGTCTCCCTTGCGCGGCGAAACCTTTGTAACGAGAAAAATTACCAGGGCGGTCGCGAAAATCAGTATGGGGCTGCAAGACAAGTTGTACCTCGGAAATGTTGACGCTCAGCGCGACTGGGGTCATGCCCGCGACTATGTGGAGGGTATGTGGATGATGATGCAGCAAGATGAGGCCGATGATTTCGTGCTTGCCACCGGTGAGACCCACAGCGTAAAACACTTCTGCAATCTGGCTTTTGCTCACGTGGGCATTAACCTTGAGTGGAAAGGCGCAGGCGTCGATGAAAAGGCACACGATGCGAAAACAGGGAAGGTACTCATTGAAATTGATCCGAAATACTTCCGTCCTACCGAAGTAGACTTGCTTATCGGAAACCCGGCTAAAGCAAGAACTAAACTAGGATGGCAACACAAGCATACCCTCGAACAGCTGGTAAACGAAATGGTGAAGGCAGATGTCGAATTGTTTAAACGTGATCGTTATTTAATGGAAGGTGGGCACAAAGTGCTCAACTATCACGAATAGACTTTTAGTCGATTAACAAGGTTCAGGAAAAGCATTGGCTCAGAAAAAATCTATTATTTACGAAGTGCTTCGACCATTCGTGTGGTCGGGTATTCACTTCTTTTTTCGCAGAGTAAGTGTTGTAGGCGCGCACCGCTTGCCGACCAATAGGCCTGTTGTTATTGTAGCTAACCATCAAAACGCATTGCTCGACCCTGTTGTTTTGTGTGTCTCCACTTCCAAACAACTGCACTGGCTTACACGTGCTGATGTATTCAAGAACCCGTTTGTAGATCGCTTCCTTCGACGCATCAATATGATGCCGGTATACAGGGAGCGGGATCGTGTTGCCAACATACATGATCGCAACAATGAGATTTTTCAAATGTGCTACGAACGCATGAAAAACAATGCGGTAATCGGCATTTTTCCGGAGGGCACGCACCGAGGAAAGAAACAATTGGTGCCCCTCAAAAAGGGCTTGGCGCGATTGGTTATTGGCGCTTATGAAGCGGGTGTGCGTGATCTGTGCATCGTGCCGGTGGGATTGGATTATGAGAGCTTTTACGAACCACAAAAAAACCTGCTGGTGAAGTTCGGCGAACCGATCGAAGTGGATGCGTTCCTCGACAAGCAAGATGCTTCGCACACCAAATTGCACGCAGAAATAACACAGGCGGTGCATGTGGCATTGCGAAAGCTTATGCTGCACATTGATAACGATGATGTTCATGCAGAGATACTCGCATTGAAGCCGCTAATCGATAAGAAAGCAAACGCAAAAAGCCTCATGCAGAAGTACGAAACTTTTCATGCTATTGCAGGTGAGCTGGACGAAAAGACGGAGTATCATCCTTTCTTGAATAATGAGGTGAATCGATACAGGACAGGAATGCACCGCATGAAAATCGAGGAGGAGTTGTATGCGGTTTCATTCAATCTATTGCACGTGCTTTTCTTGTTGCTGGGTCTGCCGTTTGCACTTTTTTCTGTGATCGTGTTTTGGCCAATGCAACTGTTCACGGAGCGGTTTGTGCATTCTGTCATCAAGGATACGTTGTTCCGAAACTCAATACGCATTTCATTTTGGACCTTCATTACTCCGCTCTATTTGTGCGCAGTATATGGCGTCTTGCGCTGTGCCGGTGTTGAATCTTCCACTGCTGTATGGTTGTGGCTCTCTATACCTGCAGGCTTGATAACCTTGCCGTGGGGACGCACAGTTAAACAGATGAGACATACCCTTCGTGTGCGCAACATCCGCAACACTCCTGAGTTCAAGGATTGGCTGAAACAAAGAGATGAAGTAATTCAATGGCTGAGTCGTATTCCATATTTGAAAAGTGATGTATAAAAGAATCAATGGACTTCAACACATAGGCGTAGCAGTAAGCGACATGGATAAGTCGCTTCGTTTTTATCGTAAATTTTTCGGTCTCGATATTCCTTTTTTTGACAGTGTGCAGCCCGCACCTTTAATGGATGTCTACACACGCAACTCAACCATTACGAAACGAGCGAGCATGGTCATGAACTTGCAGGGCGGTTGTGCCATTGAGGTAATACGACCAACCTCATTCGAGCCCGTGAAGGCCAAGAATGCCGTGCAAATGGGCGATCTTGGAATATTCATCACACAGGTTAAGTGCCGTGACTTGCACGCTTCGCATCACTTCTGCCAGCAGCAAGATGCAAGTGGTCTAACAGCTATTCAAAAGGATCCGCTGGGACGTGAAACGTTTTACATCCAGGACCCCGATGGCAATCTTTGGCAATACGTGCAGGGCGATTCCTGGTATACCAACAGTGGTCACCACAGCGGTGGCGTTTTGGGTTGCACCACGGGCGTATCTGATATGGACAAAGCCATGAAGCTGTATGCCGGCTTATTGGGTTTTGACGAGGTGTTGTATGATACGACCGCTGTTTTTGCTGATTGGAGCGAATTGCCCTCAGGCAAGCAATCGTATCGCCGTGTGTTGCTTACCCAAAGCAACCAACCCGGAGGTGGTTTTGCGCGTGTGACAGGCAAGACCTTTATCGAATTGGTGCAGGCATTGGACCGCAAACCGAATTTCATTTTTGAAGACCGGATATGGGCCGATACAGGCTTTGCACACATCGGCTTCGACGTAAAGGGAATGAAAGCGCTCGGTGAAGACCTTGCCCGCTCAGGTTATGGTTTCACCTGCGACAGCAGTAATGCGTTGAGTATGGGCAATACCAAAGTGCATTGCACCTATATTCATGATGACGATCGAACGCTCATTGAGATGATTGAGGTTTACAAAGTGCCAATCATCGAGAAGTGGGGAGTGTTTTTGAACGTGGAAAAACGTGATCCGCTTAAACCACTGCCCGATTTCATGTTGAAAGCATTGCGCTTCTCTCGTATAAAGGATCGCGACTAACGCGCTGATTGTCGGCGCAGGATTTTTTCAAACAGATTCGGCAAAAAGCGTCGCAGCTTGAGGCCCAGTAACTCTTTACCACCAATTCCGAATTCCGTTTTTCCGGCCGCAACACCTCGTAAAATTGCCTCGGCGCATTTGTCAGTGCTCATGCCTGATGCCTGGTTGTTGTCCATTTCTCCGCTTGCAATGCCTCGGTCGTTCAGTGCGTGCTTTGAAATATCGCTTGCTATGAAACCGGGGGTGAGCAACGTAATCTTGATGTTGTATTGTTCTACTTCCATGCGCATCGAATCGTAATAACCGTGCAAGGCATGCTTTGCTGCTGCGTATCCGGAACGCAAGAAAAAGCCCCATTTTCCCATCAGACTCGAGGTTATAACAAGGTGCCCACCTCCATGTTCCTTCATGTGCACAGCAACCGCTTTTGAGAGGGCGATGTTGCTGAAGAAATCGATCTCCATCATCTTACGAACCACTGCTATATCCGTGTCGAGCGCTTCTGCGCGCTGACTGATACCTCCGTTGTTGAAGAGCATGTCGATGCGAGCATGCCTACTGAAGCATGCTTGAATAGCCATGTTTACTGAATCGGATGAGGACAGGTCAATGGGAAGAATATCGATGTGTTCGGGTTTAGAACAAGCTGCTTTGACGCGCTCCAGTTCGGTCGTGCGACGAGCGGAGATAATCAGTTTTGCACCTGCATGGGAAAGTGCATACACCAGTGATTCGCCAATGCCTGAGCTTGCTCCGGTCACCCAAATCGTTTTGCCGTCAAAGTAATTTTTCAATGCCTTAATTTTAACCTCGAAATACTGCAGCGAATATCGGTTGCGAGTGCGATTGTTTTCGTACGGATTAATAATCAATTAACTTTGACATAACTTGAATGAACGTGCTTTGTGTCGCTAAAAAGTTGCACTAATACATCCCACATGAGCAGGCAAACAATACTATTGGTCGACGATGAGCCGGATATCCTGGAGATGATTGGTTTCAACCTCGAGCGTGAAGGCTTTGAGGTGTTTACCGCCCCCAACGGCCGCAAGGCGCTTGAGCTGGCCAGGTCTCATACACCCGACTTGATTCTTCTCGATGTGATGATGCCGGAAATGGATGGAATGGAAACGTGCCGTGAATTAAGAGACGATGCTCGTTTGAAAAATACCATCATCGCATTTCTTACTGCACGCAACGAAGATTACAGCCAAATAGCAGGCTTCGATGCAGGAGCCGATGATTACATATCTAAACCTATTAAACCACGTGTACTTGTTTCGCGCGTGAAAGCACTACTTCGCAGAGGCGCGCCTGCTGTAATTGAACAACCTAAACGTGATCTTGCCGGAATAGTAATCGATAAAGAACGTTATGTGGTTTATAAAGATGGTGTTGAACTTTCTCTGCCCAAAAAGGAATTCGAATTACTTGCCTTACTTGCTTCTCAACCCGGCAGAGTGTTTACGCGTGAAAATATCCTCTCGAGCGTTTGGGGAAACGATGTAATTGTTGGCGATAGAACAATCGATGTTCACATTCGAAAATTGCGCGAAAAACTGGGTGACGATTTTTTCAAAACTATTAAGGGAGTAGGCTATAAATTTGAACCGTGAGTATAATCACTGTTCGTACACCTCGACAAGTCGCGCTGGCCTCTGCAATGCTCATTACAGGGCTTTTGGCCATCACGTATTTTTTAGTAATCTATATACTCGAACGCGAATTCACATGGTTGCCCCTGGTGGTGCTGCTCGCGTTGGGTTTTTCCATTTCATACGGCATCGTATTTTATTTTATCGAGCGTTTCCTGTATCATAAGGTTAAGATCATTTATAAAACCATTCACTCGATGAAAAGTCAGGGTGAGGCCCGCCCGAAGATTCAAATGAGTACCGATGTACTCAACGAAATAAACCGGGAGGTATCAGATTGGGCCGACTTAAAAATCCGCGAGGTAAAGGAATTGCGAAGTGCTGAAAACTACCGACGCGAGTTTATCGGGAACCTGGCGCATGAGTTGAAAACGCCGGTGTTTAATGTTCAGGGCTATATTGAAACCTTGCTCGAAACTGAGCTCGACGACGCCCAGCTCAACCGTAAGTTTTTGGAAAAGGCAAATGCAAGTTGTGATCGGTTGACTGATCTGTTGAAAGATCTTGATCAAATTGCCAGTATTGAAAGTGGGAATATGCAGTTGGAGCTAAGCCGCTTTGATGTTGTGGAGCTCACCAAGGAAACGATTGAAATGCTCGAAACGCAGGCGCAAGAGCGAAGTGTTACGTTGCGTTTGGGACAGGCAGCGGAAAGGCCCATCTGGGTTGAAGCAGACAGGAAGCGTATTCAACAAGTATTCATCAACCTGCTCATGAATAGCGTGGTATATGGCAAGGAGGGTGGCGAAACACGCGTTCGTTTTTACGACATGGATGATAATGTGCTCATTGAAATTGCCGATGACGGGTTGGGCATTGCCAAGGAGCATTTGCCACGTTTGTTCGAGCGATTTTATCGGGTCGATAAAAGCCGATCACGCAATGAAGGTGGATCGGGTTTGGGTCTTGCCATTTGCAAGCATATTGTGGATAGTCACAGCCAAAGTATTTCGGTGCGAAGCACGGAAGGCGTAGGGAGCACATTTGCATTTACGCTCAGGAAGACTACATCATAACCCAGCCCAATCGGGACGCACAAAAAAGTTTTCACGCTTTTCTTCGCCTATGGTAGTGTGAGGCCCGTGCCCCGAATAAACCACATAGTCGTCGGGCAATGCATACATTTTCGTTTGAATGGAGTGCACCAGATCAGCCGAATTGCAGCCGGGTAAATCCACCCTTCCTACACTTCCTTTGAAAAGAACATCGCCCGAGAACACAACACGCTCTTCATGGCAAATAAAGGCCAGATGTCCAGGAGCATGTCCGGGTACAAAAAGAGTTTCGAAACTGAGTTCACCAACAGTGATTGTCTCACCCTCCTCGATGGTGGAAGCAGGCAGCACGGAGGCCCGGTAGGGAATGCCAAACATCAAACTGGTAGATGCAGCACGCTCAATAACCGGAAGCTCTTTCGCATGGCAACGCATAGCGATGCCATAGCGCTCAGCTGCTGCACTATTGCCAAGAATGTGGTCGAGGTGGCAATGGGTGTTCAAAATCAATTGCGGAGTAAGTTGCTCCTCCGCGATGTACTCAAACAGAATGGAATCTTCGGACACGTCGGTCATGCCGGGATCTATAATGATGGCCATTCCTGCAGAATCAGCAATGACGTATGTGTTTTCGGAAAATGCGTTGAAGGTGAACTGAGCAATGCGGAAGGGTGTTTTCATGCGTTGAATGTATGATTGCTATTTGCAAAGAATGACAAAGGTCGCACGTTTTCAATACGGTTTAACTGCTATTTTAGCGGCTATTGCTCCGAATGAGTAAGGGTTTCTTTCATATCGTCTTCTTGCTTCTTTTTGCATGCTTATATGCGATGCCATTGTCTGCACAGTTCTATCAAGGAACGAATATGGAGTTTGGGAAGAACCGTGTTCAATACCGTGAGTTTACATGGTTTTATTATCCATCGGAAAACTTCGAAGTCTATTACTACATCGGAGGGGAAGACTTGGCGCAGTATACGCTCATGGCCTGCGAACGAAATATGAAGGAGATGCAGCAGTTTTTCGATTACACCATCGACGAGAAAATTGAAGTGCTGTCATATCTCAATCAAAGCGAATTTCGGCAAAGTAACCTTGGCCTCACGGGCGATGATCAGTTTAATATCGGTGGCGCTGCAAAAATTGTTGGAAGCAAAATGTTCACCTACTACGAAGGTGATCATGCATTGCTTGAAAAACAAATTCGTGAGAACTTGGCTCGCGTCATTTTTGCGCAGCTGGTATACGGCGGCAACTGGAAGGACGTGCTGAAGAATTCAACGCTGCTAACTGTTCCGAAGTGGTTTGAGGAGGGCATTATTGCCTATGCTGCCGACGGAGTTTCAACCGAGAGTACCACATTTGTGAAAGATCTTGTGCGTGGAAATAAGTTTAAGAGTTTTAATCAGTTTGAAGGAGATGATGCACGACTGGCCGGGCAAACGTTTTGGAATTTTATTGCCGAGGTGTATGGACAGAATGTGATACCTAATATTCTGTATATGGCCCAGGCCAGCCGCAATGTGGAGAGTGGGTTTCTATATGTACTTGGATTACCGCTTGACCAGTTATCGCAGGAGTATCTCAACTTTTACAAGGAAAAGGCTGCTGCCGGTAGAGGCGAAGTATTGCCGGGCGAAAAACGATTGTCGCCAAACCCAACGCGCGATGAAGTAAAGGCATATCGCAAAAGTGAACGGATGCTAGGCGAGTTGCAGGTGAAGTATAAAAATAGATACGAGTACTCTCACTTCACACAATCGCCCAACGGACGATACATCGCTTATGTAACCCATGAGCAAGGCCAATATCGTATTTGGTTGTATGATGTTGAGGAGAATAAGAACAAGTGCATTCTTAGGAGAGAGCCCCGTATGGAGCGCATTCCCGATAAGACCTTCCCTGTGTTGGCGTGGCATCCTTCCGGGGAGATGCTAACCTACATCTTTGAGAAGAGGGCCAATGCATGGATTGGCAGTTACACGATTGCCGAAAAGAAGCACACCGAAAAGGAGCTTTATCTCATTGAGAAAATAAACTCCATGCACTACAGTCCGGACGGAAAGCGAATGATTCTAAGCGCAGTCAATCGCGGTCAAACCGATTTGTATTTGTACCAGGTTATTGGCAACAATTTCGAAAAGCTGACCGACGATCGGTGGGACGACGTGACTCCGACCTTTATTGAAGGTGGCCGCCGCATCATTTTTACGTCCAATCGAACCGATGATACGCTTCGCAATGATGCAGATGAGTTGCTGCCCATGCGCACGGAACACGACGTCTATATTTTCGATCTGGAGAATCGTTCAAAATTGCTGGAACGCATCACCACTACTCCGCAAATACATGAAACGCTGCCTTATGAATACAGCGAAAAGTACTATTCTTTTTTGTCGACCGAGAATGGATTTCGTAACAGGTCCATTGCCTATGTAGATAGCGCAATCAGCGCCATCGATACTGCTATTCATTATCGCTATTTCACTGTAGCAAAGAAGGCCAGTGTTTTCCAGCGAGACATACACGACTATGAGTTTCACTTGGCCGATGGAAGTTTTTTCATTGGTTTCAGGAAGGCGGCCCGCCCTTGGATTGTTTTCGGAAACCGCAACTCCGATGTGTTTGACGGCGCGCAAACCGGTGATATCCCCCAGAAGGATGAATTCATTATTGGAATGACTGACCTTTTGAAAGTTTCTTCGGATACGATCAGTAAGGGCGATATTGACATTGACAACTATGTGTTCGAAGATGAGAGGCTCGATTACACTCTTGAAAAGGAGACGGCAAGGGTGCAGGAAGTTGGGGGGAAGAGTAAACAGTTGCTCAATGATACGATCAATGAATTCGTGTTGCCCCGCTCGCGAAATTATCGACTCAACTTTGCTGCCGATAAGGTTGTGGCTCAGATGAGCAACAACTTTTTCAATCCGATTTATCAGAATTACACAGGCCCGTCGCCAAGCAGCATTTCACCAGGACTCTCTGGGTTCACACAATTCGGTATTTCCGATTTGTTTGAGGATTACAAAGTGGTGGGTGGATTTCGTACCAACTGGGGGCTCGACAATGCAGAGTATGGCCTCAGCTTCGAGCGTTTGCAAGATCGCTGGGATCGCAAAATTATTTTCTCGCGACAATCACAGCGCGTCCAACAGGGCTTTGATGTAATTAAACTGCAAAGCAACGATTTGGCCTATAGCGTAAAGTTTCCGTTTAGCGAGGTTAGTTCCATTCGAATTCGGGGCGATGTGCGCGTTGATCGTGGTGTGCGTCAATCGAACGATTTAGTTAGTCTCGAAGCGGCCAATATCAACGAAACCAACCTTGCACTCAAGGTTGAATATGTCTTCGATAATACAATTTCACGCGGATTGAATCTATTCAACGGAACACGAGCAAAGGTTTGGGTAGAACGATACCAGCAGCCCAATATGAAGACACGCACCGATATCAATATTGTCGGATTTGACACGCGCCACTATCAGCGTATTCATCGAAACTTCATCGCAGCATTTCGTTGCGCGGGTACGAGCTCATTTGGCGCGCAAAAGGTAATTAACTACTTCGGTGGAGTCGACAATTGGCTGTTCCAGCGGGTCGACAATGCAACACCCATCAACCCCGACGAGCCATACAGATTCCAATCGTTTGTGGGTCCGGTGCGTGGATTTTATGTGAACGCACGCAACGGTAATTCTGCGGTTGTTGCAAATGCCGAATTACGAATGCCTGTGTTTAAGTATTTCGCGAAAAATCCCATCAAGAGCGACTTCATTGAAAACTTCCAGGTAGTGACCTTCTTGGATGCCGGTAGCGCATGGACGGGATGGAATCCTTACTCAGATGACAATCTGTTCAATCGCACGGATGTAGTCAAAAACCCGGTTACCGTTTCTATCACCAACAATCGCGAGCCGGTCGTTTACGGCTATGGCTTCGGATTGCATTCGCGTTTGCTGGGCTATTTTGTTCGTGCCGATTGGGCGTGGGGTGTAGACGACGGGCGAGTGCTCGACCGTGTTTTCTACCTGTCGCTCAACATGGATTTCTAATTACGGCTGGTTGTATATCACTTGCATTACTGTTTGACCAACCGCTGTAAGCGTGCTCTTGTCGATAATGCTCATGTTGTCGTTGTGCGTATGATGATACGATCCAAATACGTAACCCCCCATGCCCATAGCCATGATTTGAGGTTTGGTATCGATGATGTCGATGCATCGGATGCCGCCTTTCGAAACGAACACATGGTCATCGACTACTCCTTCAACCTCGTCGGCAGTGAAAGTGGAAGCGTAGCCCAGCTTCGCAGCGGTGTTCCAAACCAAATTCACAACATCGGGTGAACCTTGTGTCGAGAATTTCTCTTTGTTGAATGTCGCATTCTCTGCGCCAACCATATCGAGCAAAATCCCAAACCGTGCGTTGTAATTTTCTACGTGCTTTTGCTTGGCCCAGTGCTGTGAACCCAAACACCAGCTCGAAGTGAATCCGTCGTTGAGCACTTCTTTGGTCCCTTCAGCAAATTCAGCCGTACCTAAATCTTCAGCGTCAAAGAAAATCAAATCGATACCAGCTTGTGCCGGCGATGCGCTCAGTTGACGGGCTATTTCCAGTAGCACACTAACTCCGCTTCCGCCATCGTTGGCCCCGTCAATGGGTTTCTTCCAGAGTGTATTGTTCTTGTCTTTATCACCATAGGGCCTGCTGTCCCAGTGGGCACAAAGCAGAATGCGGTTTTGCTTTTCGGTATTGAAGGAAGCGATTATGTTGCGCACGGGTATGCTTGTGCCATCGAAGGTTTTTAACGTGGTCGTTTGCTCCACGACGGTAGCTCCATACGATTTCAATTTCCCCACCATCCAATCGCCGCATGCTTTGTGTGCCGGAGTGCCCGGTACACGCGGACCAAATGCAACTTGCTTTTCGATCATCGCAAAAGCGGAGTCGGCCTGGAAAAGAGGTGCAGCGATTTCTTTTGCTTCTTGTTGTGGTTTACGCTGTTGTTTGTTCTGTTTTTTGTCGTCTTTGCAGCCAACGTAAACTGTGCTGCCGGCGAAAATGGCTATCAGTACAAGAGCGCCTATTTGTTTTGCTTTCATGCGTGCGTTTTAAAGATTAGCCTTCGTACGTCCAGCTCGTGCCTTCTTTGGAGTCTTTAATTTGAATTTGTATCGCTGCCAATGCGTCGCGCAGTTTGTCGGACGTTGCGTAGTCTTTATTAGCCTTCGCCGAGTTGCGCATGTTGAGAATCACTTCAACCAACGATTCACTGAGTTTTGAATTGTCGCCCCCGCCTTCTTCGTTGTTAAGCCCGAGGATGTCGAAGAAGAATGCGTGGAAAGTGGTTTTCAAAAGCTCAAGATCTGCGGCTGATAAGGTCATCATTCCTTCTTTGGTTGAGTTGATTACCCGCACTCCTTCGAACAACTGTGAAATAACAATCGGTGTATTGAAGTCGTCATTCATAGCATCGATGCAGGATTGGCGCCAGGCCGATACATCGAATTCCGATTTATCTGAACTCTGCAGTTGATTCAGAACCTTCAATGCTGCACACATGCGCTTATATCCTTTTTCCCCGGCCTGCAGTGCTTCATTGCTGAAGTCGAGGGTGCTGGTATAGTGGCCCATGAGAAAGAAGAAGCGAACCGTCATCGGGCTGTAACCCTTTTCGAGTAGCTTGTGATTTCCTGTGATGAGTTCTTCCGGAGTAAAACCATTGCCTTCGCTCTTGGCCATTTTTCGACCGTTCACCGTGAGCATGTTTCCGTGCATCCAATAGCGCACCGGCTCATGTCCCGTGGCACCAACGTTTTGGGCAATTTCACATTCGTGGTGGGGAAACTTGAGGTCCATGCCGCCTCCGTGAATGTCGAATGATTTACCCAGGTATTTGGTGCTCATCACCGAGCATTCGATATGCCAACCCGGAAAGCCAACACCCCACGGTGAGTTCCATTTCATGAGGTGACTGTCGTCGGCTTTCTTCCAAAGCGCAAAGTCAAGCGAATCGCGCTTTTCGTCTTGCCCGTCGAGCTCCCGCGTGTTGGTGTACAACTCGTCAATGATGCGCCCCGATAGTTTTCCGTACGGATATTTTTCAGCGAACTTCCGAACATCGAAATACACCGAGCCATTGCTTTCGTAGGCGTAACCATTCGCAATGATGTCTTGTACCATCTCAATTTGCTCTATGATATGTCCGGTGGCGGTCGGTTCGATCGATGGGTTGAGTATGTTGAAGACCCGCATTACATCGTGAAAACCATTGGTGTATTTCTGCACCACTTCCATCGGCTCCAGATTTTCTAGCTTTGCCTTCTTGGCAATTTTGTCTTCGCCGTCATCTGAATCGCCGGTGAGGTGACCCACGTCCGTTATGTTGCGCACATAACGAACCTTGTAGCCGAGGTATACGAGGTAACGATACACCATGTCGAAGGTCATGAATGTTCGCACATTGCCCAAGTGCACATCACTGTATACCGTTGGACCACACACGTACAAACCAACGTGACCCGGTGTAATCGGCACAAAGCGTTCTTTTTCTCTATTGATGCTGTTGCAGATGTATAGATTCTGTTCCATGCTACAAAGTAAATAGCTAATCTCAAGTGCGTACATAAAAAAACCACCGCATTATGAGCGGTGGTTGTTTGATTATTTTTTTATGCTATCCGCTTAATGATTGTTGTTGTCAGGAGCGAGCTTCCCATTACTCTTTCCTCGGGTAAACATTTCCGTACCGGTCTTCAAGCCATCCGCGTTGTAATGAAAGACACGGCCGTTGTAGAGCTTTCCGTTCATAAAATCACCGGTTACGCAGATGTTTCCGTTTTTATCATATAAAACATTGTAGCCGTTGGGGTCGAAGGGTTGGGCGCCATTTGTTTTGCGCTCTTCGCTTTGCTCTACTTGGCTTGCCCCCATTTGAGCAGCTTTTGTTTGCTGAGGAGTCGTGTATGATTTAACTCCGCCTGGTTTCGATTTCCCATTGTCGAAGTTGCGTTCTTCCATGAGCTGACCTTGTTCGTCATACCTTTTTTGCACGCCGTGCTCGGCTCCTAGCTGCATGTCAACTTCCAGGGCCATGGTTCCGTTTTCATGGTAGTATTGTTGCCTGCCATGTCGGTTGCCTTCTTGATCATAGGTCAACGCTTCTTTCAGAATGCCATTGGAATGGTAACGCTGGAATCGATCTGTCAGTTTGCCATCGTGCCATCGGCCTGTTTCTTCCACTTTTCCATTCGCGTAGTAGAGTTTGTAGGGGCCTTCAGGCTTGCCAACCTGATAATAAATTTCCGAACGAACTGCTCCGTTGGGATAGTATCGCTTCCATAATCCTTCCTTTTCATCGTTGAGATATGCACCTTCTTCCACTTTTACATTGGCGCCATAAGAGGGGTCTTTTAGCATGGAACCTTGGATTATCCAAGTTCCTTGCTTTAGTCCTTTAGCATCGGTTGCATTGAATTGTTGGCCTTGAGCCGATTGAGCAGTAATCCATACGAAGGCAAATAAAGAACAAAGCCCCCGCGTGATTTCGGATGATAATCGCATATAGTTTTTCGTATTAGGTACGTACACGCAACGACGTGCACGAGGCCTATACGATGAACTTATGCGTGGGTTTCAAGAGTTGCTACTTTTTTTTTACCGATTTCGGAAAGCATGGTTGCGCAAAGCTTCTCTGTGTCGAATGCGCGCTCCCAGCCCCAATCGTTTCTCGCTGTGCTGTCGTCGATGCTTGCCGGCCACGAATCGGCTATCGCCTGTCGAAAATCGGGCTCATAGGCAATTGTGAAGGCGGGTATCGTGCGTTGAATGATTTGTGCCAGTTGTGATGGGGTGAAACTGCAGCCGGCAATGTTATAGCCGCCCCTCTCGCGGATAGACTCTGAAGGAGCTTCCATAATGCTGATGGTAGCACGTATTGCATCTTCCATCATCATCATGGGAAGTTCCGTATCGGCTTTGAGGAAGCATGTGTAACTTCCTTTTTCGATTGCTTTGTAAAAGATGTCGACTGCGTAATCGGTAGTCCCGCCGCCGGGTTCCGAACGAAAGCCAATGAGCCCCGGATATCGAATGCTGCGCACATCTACGCCGTATCGTTCGTGGTAGTATGCGCACCAACGCTCTCCTGCCAATTTCGATATACCATACACCGTGGTTGGTTCCATGGTGGTGTGCTGGGGCGTACCATGTCGGGGTGTGCTCGGACCGAACACTGCGATAGAGCTGGGCCAAAAAACCTTGGTGATTTTTTTCGATTTCGCTAATTCGAGCACATTGAACAGTCCTTCCATGTTGAGGCGCCATGCAAATTCCGGATTTTTCTCTGCTGTGGCGGAAAGCAATGCAGCAAGCAGATACACCTCAGTTACATGATATTTTGTGATCACAGCTTCCAACGATGGTTTGTCCAGTACGTCGAGAATTTCATAAGGGCCGATCATCAAATCGGGTTCGTTGGTGGCTCGTATGTCGGAGGCAATAACCCGATGGCTGCCCATTTTTTTTCGCAAAGCCATCGTAAGCTCAATACCTATTTGCCCCGATGCTCCAATTATCAGTGTGGTCGATTCCATAGTTTGCACAGTATCATTGACTGCTATTGAGCAAATGTATAAAAGCGCGCCCATAGCAAACAGATGCAACTCTGTTTTTCTATGTTGAGTCTATACACTATCATTGTCCCTGTCGAAACCCGCAACCATCGACCCAACATATGACATCTCCCGGTTCTGCCAACGCCCTCACCCATGCTGAGTTTCAGCGTGCTTTCAGCGATTGGTACAAGCCCGTACGTAGTTTCATATACTATCGCTGCGGCGACATGGAGCTCGCCGAAGACCTTGCGCAGGATTCTTTTATTAAGCTTTGGGAGAGCCGCGATCGTGTAGAACGATCTACGCTGAAGGCATACCTCTACAAAATCGCCCAAAACCAAACCATCAACTATCAAAAACGACAGCAACTGTTTTACAAGTTTCAAAAGCAGGGCTCAAGCGATCGCGATTTTGATACGCCTGAAAAGATGGTGGAAATGAATGAATACGAAGCTCGTTTGCAGGAGGTCATTGCTTCCTTGCCAGACGGAGGCCGCGAAGTGTTTCTCATGAATCGACTGGAAGATTTGACCTACCAGGAAATCGCTGATCGACTCGGGCTTTCTGTGAAGGCGATTGAAAAGCGTATGAGTAAAGTACTCCAGATATTGCGCGACCAATTGGGCACCGAACTCTGATGCGCTATGAGAATAGCCCTCTGCATAACGATGTTCATCTTTTTCGCAGTTGAAGCGACCGCACAAACACGAATCTCTCAGCGCATTAGCAAACAATCGGTTGCTTCAGTGCTCAACGATTGGTCTGAGTCCTATGATGTCGATTTTGCATTCGATAGTTATGAGCTTTCCAACTACTTCTTCACGGGCGTGTTCGAGTCAACACCTGTCGATGAAGCATTGGCACTTTTGCTGAAGGAAACTCCTTATCAGTATCGTTGGCTAAACAATACGTGTATCGTTTTTCCAACTGCTTCTGCCGAGTTAACAAAAGCTCCCGCGACTTCCCGGCAAAACACTTTTTTCGGTCTTGTTCGTGATCGGTTGAATGGAGAGGCATTGCCCTTTGCCGCCGTTGCCGCCTTGAATGCGGGCGTTTTTGCCACCACCGATTCCGAGGGCAAGTTCTTGCTGATATACGAGGGGCCTGTTGTCAACGATACGCTCGCAGTGAATTACCTTGGATACGTCAATTTTCGAATGCCATTTACTTGGTCCGAAAAAAGTATGAGTGCTATAGTAGAATTGGTCGCAGCCCATGCCTTGCTGCCTGATGTAGAAATCCGCGCGACGTCAGTTAAGCCAATGCTCTTCGAAAGTGAGCCTTCTACGATAACCATCAACCCGAATCTTTCCGGTTTGCGCTACGGGGTAGGCGAGTCGGATGTATTCAGGCTGGCACATTTTGTTCCCGGTGTGAGTGGTGTGCAGGAAAATAGCAACGGGCTCTTTATTCGCGGAAGTGCATCGGACCAGAGTCAGTTGCTGTTCGATGGATTCAATATCTACCATCAAGATCATTTCTTTGGAATGTTTTCCTCGATCAATGCATACGCCGTAAAATCGATGCGGGTGTTCAAGTGTCTTACCGATGCATCCCAAGGCGGACGAGCTTCCGGTGCTGTGGAACTAGTAGGAAGAGAGGGTGATTTGCGCAGACCATCCGCGCGTATCGAATTGGGAACGATGAGCATTTCCGGTTCACTTGAAACGCCGCTCGACAGCACGGGTAAGGCTAGTTTATTTCTGTCTGGCCGCCGCTCTATCACCGAGTGGCTCAAGGGTCCGGCATACAATGAACTTTTTCGAACCCTGTATTCGGCATCTATTGTTTCTGCTGAAAACGAATATGCCGAGGCTTCAACCGAGAAATTTGATCCACAATTGTTGTTTCAAGATCTAAACACAAAATTTACCTATCGTCCATCGGCAAGGCATCAGGTCAATCTAAGCTTTTATGCCTCCCGCGATGAAATGAGTTTCGCCTATGCCGACACTTCTGGTGCTGAGGTTGTAAATGTGTCTGATATTCGCTACAGCGACGAAGCAACCAAGGCCAATAGAGGCGCTTCGGTGCGCTGGATTCATCAGATTTCTCCGCGGGTGGAAGTACTGACCAGTGTGGGGTATTCAACGTTTCAAGGACTTTATTTTTCAACTGACTCCATTCGCAACAATTTGTTTGCAACCGATAGCGCTCAATTTGCCTATCGCGATGTAATGCTACACGACTGGTCTGCATTGCATCGGTGGCAGCGAAAGAGCAGCAATCATCTGCTTAAATGGGGCATTGCGTTTAACCGCATTGGCATAGCCAATAAAGAGCGAACCTCTGCAAATAGCAATGTGACCGATCGCACTGCTGGATACGTGGCAACGGCTTTTGTTGGCGACGAATGGACATTTTCCAGACTCGTTATTCAACCGGGCATGCGTCTGAATAGCTATTCAAAGGAACGTGAGCGCCTGGCATGGGAGCCTAAAATTTCAGTCCGCTACAGGTTGGTGGGCAGGGAGTTGTTTCTCAAAGCAGCAGCCGTGAGATCCATTCAATTTGTTCATCGTATTACCAATCAAAGTTTGTATCAGAATGTGCCCGATCAGTGGCAGCTCGCCGACACCGATTTCCCGGTTATGCGCGCAGACCATGCACTCGTTGGGTTGAATTGGATACGCGGAAAATGGAATATCGATTTGGAGGCTTATTACAAGCGCACGCAGGGCCAAGTAATGAATGCGTCGGCCGGACAATACACGAATACCGGTTTTGACGGTTATTATGTCGGTGATGCCATCGCCCGTGGTTTCGATGCTGTAGTGCAGTGGGAACAAGCTCCGCATCGACTCATGGTGGGTTATTCGCAGCTGTATGCGGTATCGAACTATGAGGGCTTCGAACAACGCAACGTTGCCGAAAGCTATAACCGTGCTGCCGAAGGAAAAATGGTGTACGAGTGGAAAAAAGGTGCATGGAACATCTCTCTTGTAGTAATTGCAGCGCAGGGTGCGCCCTACACGAAACTAGAGGGTTCCTATACCTATTCCCTGCCCGATGGTTCCAACAGCATATTTCCTTTTTTTGGCGGATACAATCGCGCCACCACGTCGCCCTATTTCAGGACCGACGTCTCAAGCGGCTTTCAGTGGCAATGGAACAAAACGCGCTGGCAGTTGGGGGTTTCGGTATACAACCTGCTGAACACTCCTAATTACCGAGCTATTCAATACAGCGTTGCACGAGCCGGTGATAATACAGTGAGCATGTATGAGCGCGAAATTCGTATGCTTGGCCGAATCCCCTCATTAAACATAACCTGCCAATTCTGATGAAAAACTGGTTATACCTTCTGTTGGTGCTGTGCGCTTGTCGGCCTGAGTCGATGGATGAATACGATGACATCGCGATCTATGCGATGTGGGTTGCAAATGAAAAACCCACTATCGATGCCATAGATTTTTCCACTGAAGAAAATCGAGCTGCGACGAATCAACTGCTGGTATTGACGTTTGGAGACGGCCAGAAGGTGCCTTTTGCCTTGCAGGGTCAGGAGTATGAACTGCTTTCAGATCGAACTCCCGCGCCGGGCGAGCGACTGGTGTTGGAGTGGTTTCGCGATGCCGATACAGCCACCGTTGTTGTTGAAATGCCGCCAGCTATTACCAATGTTGCGATTGAAAATGACACCCTGTCGGCTGCCGGTTCCGAGGTGTGTTCCATTCAATGGGACGTTACACCAAGCAACTTGGAATTTGCAGTGCGCATGGAGTGCCTCGAATCGATCCCCCAACTACTGCCTTGGGCGCCCGGTAATTTTGAGGAGTTGTATAGCGGGCCACAGGTCACTGGGCAGCTCTTGCTTCAGTCGGAATCGTTTTCCTGCATGGGCACTCACCAGCTCACTATAACCGTGTTAAATGAGCCTTTGCTCAACGCGTTTTTCTACGATTCGAGCGATATTCGCGGCTTGTTGAAGAATGGACCCGATAACGTTTCCGGAGGTAAAGGATTTGTTACGGGTGTTTCAACGAAAAAAATTCTGTTGGAAATCGAATAATTTTTCGCTTTCCGGTAGGGAAAAGCAGATAAGAGTTGTAAAAGAATCGGTCTACGCTGAAGAATGAATAAGTATCAAGAAATATTGAAGCAATGGAAAGTGCCTGAGGGAAAGTCAACTGATCAGGCATGGAATGAGTTGCAAGCGAAATTGAATAATCGAAAGCCGCAGGCCAAGGTTGTTAGCTTTAGCTGGAAACCAATGGTTTCTGTTGCTGCAGCGGCTGCAATCATTGTGGGTCTTATTCTTTTTTGGCCCAATGAAACACTTCGCTCCATTGCCTGTGCAGATGGAAAGCAAGAAATAATTACCCTTCCCGATGCCTCAACAGCGGTATTAAACGCAGGTTCCACACTGACATTTTCGGACGATTGGGAAGATGAACGCACAGTGGAACTGAATGGTCAGGCATTTTTTGAGGTCATCAAAGGGAGCAAATTTCAAGTAGTTACTCCAACCGGTGTGGTGGAGGTGTTGGGTACTTCCTTCGATGTATATGCGAGAAAGGATGATTTTAAAGTGGCCTGCCGAACAGGGCGTGTTCGTGTGAGTGCAGGAAAGCAGACGGTCGAAATTGCGCCGGGCTTCACAGCGGTATGGGATAATGGTCGTTTGCTCGTGGGTGAATTTGATCTTTCCGAATCCGATTGGAGAAACGGCGAGTTCATTTACCGCGAAGCAGAACTCACTGCAGTGTTTGATGAATTGGTGCGTCAATTCAATGTGAAGCTCGAATTGCCCTCGCTTGATGGCCGACTTTATACTGGAAGGTTTAGCAACAAGAACTTGGAAGAGGCTTTGCAACTGGTTTGCTTGCCAATGGGATTGAATTTTACGATAATGGATACGGGTGAGGTGAAAATTGAGGATGCGCCAGTTGTTAAATAACAAGCGCGACGCAACTTTTCCAAACCATGTGGGTTATCACAAAATGGAGGCAAGCCAACTTTTGAGTTTGCACATAAAGAGTAAGTAACACACGGCTGAAGCACGTCGAATGCTTCAATTAGTATAGTTAGTTTTAGTTAAGGTTTAGAATTATGGCTGGAAACGTCTGGCCATAATTTTTTTGTTACCTCCCCAACACTTTCTTTGCCACTATGCATCCGAGTTCAATATCTATAGATTCATACAATTACAGCTTACCCGATGAGCGCATCGCTAAGTTCCCTCTAGAGGTTCGTGATCAATCGAAGCTATTGATTTACCAAGACGGTCACATCACTGATTCCAGATTTCATGAATTGCCGAGCATATTAATGCCGGATGATTTGCTTATCCTAAACAACACGCGGGTCATACCTGCGCGGTTGATTTTGTATAAACCTACCGGTGGTGCCATTGAGGTGTTTTGTCTTGATCCGGTTGAAATGGGCCATCAAGATGCAATGGCAGCAGGTTCGGGCGTGCGCTGGAAGTGCCTCGTTGGTGGTGCAAAGAAGTGGAACGACGGATTGCTGATTGGTGTTGATATTGAGCGGAGCATTGGGCTCGTGCGATGCAATGCTGCATGCATTGAGCGAGTGAACGATGCATTCATCATTGAGTTTACATGGAATGATCCAAGTATGGTGTTCTTGGAGTTTATGGATGCTGTCGGAAAAATTCCAATCCCACCTTATTTCAATCGGGAGGTAGAGCGCTCGGATTTGGAACGCTATCAAACTGTTTTTTCTAAATACCAAGGCTCCGTTGCTGCACCAACGGCTTCGTTGCATTTTACACCGGAGGTGTTTGCTGCCTTGAAAGAAAACAAGGTCCAACTGGAGGAGTTAACTCTGCATGTGGGGGCCGGCACGTTTAAGCCGGTAAGCTCTGAGACTCTCAGCGGACACGAGATGCACAGCGAATGGTTTTCGGTTTCTCGCAATACCATTCACAAATTGCGCAATCGTGATTATAACCGTTTGATCGTTGCAGGAACTACCAGTTTGCGAACTATCGAGTCGCTTTACGGGTTGGGCGTGCAATTGATAAATGGCACTGCCGCTCATGAAATGCTTACCCTCTCGCAATGGGAAATGTATGCATACGATGAATCGGCTCCAACCCTCACAGAGGCCCTCGATGCACTGCTGAAATACCTCGATGAGCGCAACCTGGATTTCTTACATGCAGCTTCTTCTTTGTTGATTGCCCCAACCTTCAACCTGCGATTGGCCCAGGGCCTCATCACGAATTTTCATCAACCGAAAAGTACCTTGCTTGTGCTAGTCTCCGCTTTTATTGGTTCCGATTGGGAACGTGTATATGACCATGCAATGGCCAATGATTATAGGTTCTTGAGTTATGGTGATAGCTCATTGCTTTGGAACGTGTAGGATTATACGGATCGCATGGCTTCCACCGGATTGAGTCGAGATGCTTTTATAGCCGGTATTATTCCTGCAATTACCCCAACGGCAACAGAGATGCTGATGCCTGCAATAACACGCTGGATGGGCAGTATGAAATTGAAGTCTATGATGGCCCCGAGTCCTGAAATCGTGCCCCATACAAGCAAGAGTCCCACGGCTCCGCCAATAATACAAAGTACAATCGACTCAAATAAGTATTGTATCAGAATGAAGTAGTTTTTCGCGCCCAGCGACTTTTGAATGCCAATAAGCGGCGTGCGCTCGGCCACCGAAACGAACATGATATTGGCAATACTGAAGGCCCCTACCAATATGGCGAAGATGCCTATCACCATGCCCACCACGTTGAACACGCTAATGATGCTGTCCACAATTTCGTTGATCATGGATGACTCGATAATCGAAAAGTCTTTGTCGGCTTTGGGTTTGATGCGCCGAACCTCTCTAAATGCGCCCGTAACCTCATCACGCAGTTGTTGATTGGTGGCGCCGGGCATGGCCTTTATCAGAATCTTGGTGTCTTCGGAATTGGATGGGATGAGGCGCGTTGCAAATTGAAAGGGCATCATAACAGCCCTATCCATTCCATCGCCGAACAGCGAGGTGCCTTCTTTTGCAAACTCACCAATCACGAAGACTTTCAAACCACCTATCTTCATTTCCTTGCCAATGGGCGAATCCATTCCGAAAAGTTGCTGCCTTACCGTGTTGCCTATGATTGCAAAGTTTTTTGCTGCCTCACATTCCACTTCGGTGAAGTAACGCCCCTCAGCAATGTTGAGCGCAATGGTCTCTTTGTAATCATAAGTGACCGCCACGATACCTGCATCTGCGAGGCTATTGCTTTGATAGGTGGCAATGCCCGAAGATCCTGATTCAAATGCCAAGGCATCGGCATATTCCAATCGATCTTTCAGCATTTCCATGTCGCGCAATGCCGGTGGCCGCCTGCGCATGTATTTCCACCATTCGTAGTCTTCTGCGCCATCTTCTGGGCCGAATGGCCACTTCTGAATGAAAAGCACATCCGATCCAATGGTGTCAAAGCTCGACTTCATTTCCGCTTCCATACTGTCGACAACACTCAACACGAAAATGATGGAGAAGATGCCAATGGTCACCCCCAACAGCGAAAGCACGGTGCGCAGCCTGTTGGTGTTCAGTGCATGCAGCGCAAATAGGAAACTCTCGCGAACGATGTTGAAGATCATGCTGTAAAACTAAACCATAGCGGCTTGTGCTGTATGACATGGCCACATCCTTCACTTGGTGTTATAATTTATTTGAACTTGGAGCGTTTCGAATGTATTTGCTCCATCGGTTCTTATCGATTTTTGCTCTTAACCTTGATCCAATCACCGGGCATATCATTTTCTCGCCTTTTGGCGTGCCTTCTTATACTGAGCGCATGCAACACAACTGTGTTTGCTCAGATTTCTTCTCGCAGGTACATTGAAGTCAGGCAAACGGGTGATACGCTGCAACTCGACAGCCTGGCACTCTGGCCTCAATCGTTGGTTGTTATGCATCGGGGCGACACCCTTTCTGAGACTGATTATTATTTCAATGCCATGCAGGCAAGGCTTTATATACGCACCATAGCGTTGGGCGAATCGATAGTGATTTCATACTTCACGTTGCCTTGGAAGGCCGGGTATGTTTATCAGAAGAAAAATCCAACCCTTTTAATCGAGTCTGAAAACGCGTCAACCATTAAACCGTATGTGCTTGGGGCCGATAGTGAGACTTCTTTTCTGGATGATAAGGGTATTCAAAAAAACGGGTCCATTTCGCGGGGAATTCTTTTTGGAAACAATCAAAACCTCTCTGTAAACTCTTCGCTCAATTTGCAACTGAATGGAAAAGTTTCAGAAAGGGTGAGTCTGTTGGCTTCAATCACAGACGACAATATTCCTATTCAGCCTTCAGGGAATACCCAGCAGCTCCAGGATTTCGATCAGGTATTCATTCAGCTTTCCGATGATAAAACAAAATTGATTGCTGGCGATTTTCAGTTACGAAGGCCCACGGGCTACTTCATGAATTATTTCAAGCGTGCACAAGGACTTTATGCCCTGAGCGAACGAAAATTCTCAGCATCGAAATCGATGACAGTTGAAGCTTCGGCTTCTATTTCAAAGGGCCGATTCGCGCGCAATGTCATTCAAGGCATTGAAGGCAATCAAGGGCCCTATCGATTAAAAGGTGCCGATAATGAGCTGTTCATCATTGTGCTGTCGGGCACTGAAATGGTCTACATCGATGGACGGCTCCTGGAGCGAGGCATGGATAAGGACTATGTGATTGACTATAATTCGGCTGAAATTTCTTTTACCCCGCGTCAGCTGATAACAAAGGATCGCCGCATCACGGTTGAGTTTCAGTATTCCGAAAGACGGTATGCCAGGCCATTGTTGCAGACTTCTCTGACCTGGAAAAACGGCAATAAGTTGGCTTTTGTGAATGTCTATTCTGAGAACGATGCCCGCAACCAACCCTTGCAGCAAGACTTGTCAGATGACGACAAGGCTATATTGGCCGCAGGAGGTGATGATTTTCTGGCCACGTTTCGCACAGGCATCGACAGCTTGGGTTATCTCAACAATGAAGTACGTTATGCCATGGTGGACACCCTCGGCTTTGATAGTGTCTTTGTTTATTCCGACGATTCCACGCGTGCCCATTATCGTGTCAATTTTTCATTTGTAGGAATCGGCAATGGTGATTATGTAGAGAACGGATTCTCCGCCAATGGCCGCACATACCGCTGGGTTGCACCTGTTTTTAACGGCGTTCAATGGTCAAAACAGGGTTCGTATGCGCCGGTTATTTTGCTCGCTGCTCCGAAGAAGACACAAATGGTTTCTGCCGGTTTTTCTTGGCCCGTTGGCCATTTCGAGAAATTAGTTTGGTCGCTTGAGGGTGCGCTGTCCAATCGCGACTTGAATACATTTTCAGCGTTCGATTCTGCAGATGATCTAGGTATAGCCGCCCGTACACGCCTTCAATGGAATGAATTAAAGACGGTCGCTGAAACAAATACATGGCTTGCCGATTCAACGAAACAGCGCTTGCTGTCTGCAACCTTTTCCTATGAATTCACGCACAAAAACTTCAATCCTGTGGAGCGTTTCAGGGAGGTTGAATTCGTGAGAAATTGGAACTTGACCAATCTTCCTAACGACGCGGCAGATCAGCACTGGAGCTCCTTGCAAAGTGCATTTCGCAGCAAGAAATGGGGTAAGGTAGCATTGTCGGCCGACTTCATTCATATGCCGAATGTGTTCGATGGTTATAAGGCAAAGGGAACTACGGATATTTCTACTCGCGGTAAATTTCTTGCACAAACGGATGCTTCTTTTTTGCTTACATCGGGAGCTGTTCAATCCATGTTCGCACGCCACAAGGGCAGAACCGCGCAAGACGTCGGCAAACTCCGATTTATGTTGGTTGATGAGTATGAGCGAAATGTGTTTCGCGCTGCCGATAGCATTCAGAGCTTGTCCTACGAATTTTTAGACTGGGAAGCGTCGGTTGGAAATGCAGATACGATTAAGAAGACGATGCGTATTTTTTATCGTGAACGTGTAGACCGTAAGCCCCTTCAAAACAGTTTGGAGGCTGCCGCTCAGGCCGACCAGTATGGTATGCAATGGATTCAACGATGGAAAAATGATAGTCGCCTATCGATGCAAATAAGCAATAGAAGACTGCGTGCCATCAACCCTGAATTGTTTACGGCGGCTCCTGAAAACACATTGCTCGCTCGCGGCGAATACAATGCAAAGCTTTGGAAGAATGCAATTCAGAATACAACCTTCTATGAAATCGGCTCCGGATTGGAGCAGCGCCGTGAGTTTATATACCTTGAGGTGCCTGCAGGGCAGGGGGTCTATGTTTGGAATGATTACAACGGCGATAACGTGAAGGATTTAAATGAGTTCGAGGTGGCTGCATTTTCCTACGAAGCGAATTACATACGAACCTTTGTGCAAAGCAATGACTATGTGAAAACCTACTCCAATCAATTCAGTGAGTCGATTCTCTTTCAACCCGCTCGACTAATCAAAGCTGCAAAGCCATTCGGGCGTTTTTGGAGTCGATTCAGCTCAGCAACCACCTTTCGTATCGAACGGAAGACATCTCGTGAGGAGGGGCCTGAGCGGTTCAATCCGCTAATCACGAATCTATCCGACTCGGTGCTGCTGGCTTCGCAAGGTCTTGTGCGAAACATTCTTTATTACAACAAGTCCAACCCTGTATTTGGAATGGATTACACGCATCAATTGCTCGAAAATCGAAATCTGCTAAGCAATGGTTTTGAGAGTCGCAATGAGCAACTCAACCTGGGCGCACTGCGTTGGAATTTCTGGCGTGCGCTTACCGTGATCCAGGAAGTGAGATGGGGCAGCAAGCAAACCCGTTCTGATTTTCTCAACGGTAGAAATTTTCTCATCCAATACGCGCTGCTGCAACCGAAGCTCACCTATCAACCTTCTCCTTTGCTCAAGGTGAGTGCCCTTGCACAGTATGCAGATAAGAGAAATACGATGGGCGATGAACGCGCATTGGTGAGAAAACTAGGAGCGGAGTGCGCATGGAATGTTCCTGAAAAAGGCAGTATTCGTTCGGAGGTCAATTTGTATGCGATTGACTATAACGGAGCAATAACGAATTCGCTGGCGTTTGAAATGTTGGAGGGGTTGCAACCAGGATACAACTACACATGGCTGGTTTCTTGGCAGCGCAATGTGGCCGATAACATCCAACTCAATATTCAATACAATGGTCGTAAACCGCAAGACCTGAAAACCATCCATGCGGGAAGTGTGCAGGTGAGAGCAGTGTTCTGATTTTTCATCCTCCGTTGCACTTAACTGCAGCCATGCTGAAAATTATTTTCTTCCCTTCGTAACCTTTACACATATTCCTCCCGTTAAACACCTCGTAAGTTCTCATGAAGAGATATTAGATAGTTTAATTGTTTTCATTTGCAGAAAGGTCATCCAGCGGGATGGCCTTTTTGCTTTTTGTTTCAACTTTTCCTTCGCATGTTTGTTTCAATTAATAAATAAAACAATGATGCGCTCTTTTTTCCTCTCGTTGGCCATTGCAGCTAGCACATGCGTCTTCGCACAATCTACAGAAACACTTTCTATCGGTGATGCAGCCCCTGCCACAGCCGTGAAAATGGCGGATATTTCAGGTTCGCAGTATTCTCTGAGCGATGTAAAAAAGCAGAATGGGTTGCTTGTTGTGTTCTCTTGCAACGGTTGTCCATTTGTGGTAGGCAGCGAAGGCAGCGAGGGTTGGGAAGGCCGTTATGAAGAATTGCGTGCGTTGGCCGATGGCAACAACATCGGCATGGCGCTAATAAACAGCAACGAGGCTAAGCGCGAGAAGGGCGACGATTTGAAGAGCATGAAGGTGCGTGCTGAGGAGCATGGATTTTCGAACTGCAAGTACTTGCTCGATGTGAATTCAACGGTTGCTAACGCATTCTATGCTCGCACAACACCTCATGTCTATTTGTTTGACGGTAGTATGAAACTAGTATACAAGGGCGCTATCGATGACAATGTGGACGACAGTAAAAAGGTGAAGGAGTCCTATCTGAAAAATGCCATTAAGAATCTGGCAGCCGGTAAGAAAATCAAGCCGGAAGAGACCAAGCCGGTCGGTTGCAGCATCAAACGAGTAGGTTAATTTATTTCTGTGGTATTGCGGGTGGAATCCACATGAAAAGATGTGGATTGTTTTTGTATGACTCAATACTCGGTGAACCAATAAGCAAAGCCAGATCCACTAACCAAAGCACACCTCCCCCTCCAAAAGTCAGGGTATATGCAACGGGTACTTTAATATCTGTTCCAAGGTAGAGTCTGTGTATCCCGAATAGACCCAGCGCCAAATCAAGTCCAATTGCTACAAGCCTTGGGTTTTCGCTTTTTGCAACCTTTTCATTCAGCTGCAAGAAGCCGTCGTCGGTTGTTTCCAATAGGAGCCCGGAAATGAACCCTTCAGTACAGCTTTGACAGCGGCCATGTATTGACGCCAGCAGCAGCACCGAAGTTGTAAGAAGAACAAACAGGCCTCGCATGGATGAGCCCAGTAAGGGTGTTATTAGGTAAGAATCAGCATTGCATCGCCGTAAGCCCAAAAACGATATTTGTTTTTGATTGCCTCATCGTATGCATGCATAATCAGGTCATAACCTCCGTAAGCCGTCACACACATAAGAAGTGCGCTCTCCGGTTGGTGGAAATTCGTGATTAAGCTATCAGCTATGTTGAAATCATAGGGTGGATATATGAACTTGCTGATCCAACCGTCATAAGGCTTCAACATGCGATCGGTACTCACGCTGCTTTCAAACGCACGTAACACTGTGTTGCCAACGGCACATACGCGATGACCCGTTTGAAGGGCATGATTTACAACTCGCGCAGTTTCATCCGGAATGATGCACTGCTCGCTCTCCATTTTGTGTTTGGTAAGATCTTCAACCTCCACTTGACGGAAGGTGCCAAGGCCAATGTGCATGGTTATTTCCGGCATGTGCACACCTTTGATTTCGGCACGCTTCAGCAATTCGCGGCTGAAATGCAAGCCTGCGGTAGGGGCCGCAACTGCACCCTCATGCTTTGCGAAGATGGTTTGAAACCATTCTTCATCTTCGGCTTGCACCGGGCGATTGATGTATTTCGGAATGGGAGTTTCACCCAATTTGTATATCAGGGCCTTGAACTCATCATGGGTACCGTCAAACAAGAAGCGCAATGTGCGGCCTCGAGAAGTCGTATTGTCGATGACCTCGGCTACGAGTTCATCGTTTTCTCCAAAATAGAGTTTGTTGCCAATTCGGATTTTTCTTGCCGGATCGACAACGGTGTCCCACAATAGGCTCTGAGCATTCAATTCGCGAAGCATGAAAACTTCGATCATGCTACCGGTTTTCTCCTTGTTGCCCAACATGCGGGCAGGAAAAACACGAGTATTGTTATTAACCAGAACATCGCCCTCTTCGAAATAATCGAGAACGTCCTTGAACATTTTGTGTTCGATTTTACCTGTGCGCTTGTGAACAACCATCAGTCGGCTTTCATCGCGGTGCTTGGCAGGATGCTGTGCAATCAGCTCCTCTGGCAGTTTGTAACGAAACTGCCCTAATTTCATCATGGAAATCAATGCTCTAAGATTTTAAATGTGGTAGCCGAATGTACGATTTTGAAACGCCTTTGTAAAGAGAAACTTTGCAAATCGTTGACAGTCAGTTGCAAAATTGTTAATTGTTGAGTTGAATGAGTCGCTCCAGGAGGGTTTCTACGGTCCAAGCATTTGTTACGTCGAACGGATTGCTTTGCGTGCGACGTAAAGCTTTTAGATAGGAGCCACTCTTTACGCGTTGACCGAGATCATTGGCTAGCGTGCGTATGTAGGTACCCTTGCTGCAAGAAATTCTGAATTGCGCTTCGTTGTTTTCGAACGATGTAATCTCAAATGCTTCAACGTGAATACGAACCGCCGGAATCTCTAGTTGTTCGCCTCGACGGGCAGCTTTATAGGCCCGTTGCCCGTCAATTTGCTTGGCACTGTAACTCGGCGGCGTCTGCATTTGTTCACCGGAAAGTCCAAGAGCGGCCTCTTGCAAAAGTGTGAGCGATAAATGAGAGGTAGAGTAATTGCCTTCGGGTTGAGTTTCAAGGTCGAAACTGGGTGTTGTTTGCCCGAATTGAATGCTTCCGGTGTATTCTTTCGTTCCCGCCTGAAGGCTGTCGATGCTTTTGGTCATGCCTCCTGTGCAAATAACCAATAGGCCTGTCGCTAGTGGGTCGAGGGTACCCGCATGACCAATTTTGAATCGCTGCGCATGGCCTTGTTGGTTGGGTGGGATAACCAAGTTGTGCCGCACAAAACCTTTAATCTTATTCAATGCGTCGAAGCTTGTCCAGCCCAACGGTTTATCAATAAGCAATAAGCTTCCGCTCACAAATTCGTCAATGCTCTCAAATGAGTTGGGCAATTTCATGGGCGTCAAAAGTATAGCCTTAGGCGTGGTTCATACAACCATTCGGAAAATCGAGTAGTTTTGAGGCAATGAAGAGAATGTTGTTTTCGGTAATTATTGCAGTTGTAGCTGTTTCTTGCGCTTCGAAATCTGAGCGTGCAGCCGATTATAATGATCGTATCGTGGGCACACAAAAGTCAATCGTGGATGCATTGGTTGTAATGGACTCA
>Ga0114980_10000309_pt1 | contig 34755 bp, 27 predicted proteins | sample S_140806_EF_Meta_FD_87018 | JGI IMG/M metagenome (GOLD analysis project Ga0114980, IMG submission 87018) | Freshwater microbial communities from Lake Simoncouche, Canada to study carbon cycling - S_140806_EF_MetaG | ecosystem: Environmental > Aquatic > Freshwater > Lake | place: Lake...
AGTCTTTCTTTATTGTTTGTTGCTTTTATGTTGCTTTTCCCCGGCAAACTTCAATCTAAACTTTTCTATCTTTTATTGGGAATCATAAGCATACATATCCTAAACATCCTTAGAATCGGAGCTCTTACCCTTATGGCTAAAGAATATCCTGAAATAGCAGAACTCAATCATAAATATATTTTTACAGCAATAATGTATTTGTTTATAGCAGGATTATGGTATTTCTGGCTAGCAAAAAATCTTTCTAGCTCAACAAAATAAAAGGTCACATACTATAAGACTCTTGAAAATTTAGGTTAGGATATTTATCGCGGTACAATTTCCGGACCTCCTGCATAAGCAAACTTTTAAGTTCATCCATTCCAGATTTATGCGTTGCAGAAATAAACACTGAATTGGGGGTATTCTGTAATTCCAGCAGAGTATCTGAATCCTGAAGCTGATCAACCTTATTATAAACCATAATCACAGGCTTGTCGCCTGCACCAATTTCTTTCAAGGTGTCTTTTACTACTTGAATTTGCTCTGTATGTTTCGGGTGCGAAACATCTACTACATGCAAAATCAAATCACTCTCACGCACTTCATCTAAGGTGCTTTTGAAGGATTCAATTAATCCATGGGGAAGCTTGCGAATAAATCCCACTGTATCAGAAAGCAAAAAGGGAGTTTGTTCAAAAACCACCTTTCTAACCGTAGCATCTAAGGTTGCGAACAATTTATTTTCTGCTAGTACCTCCGATTTAGCGAGAAGATTCATTAGTGTAGATTTTCCGACATTGGTATATCCTGCTAAAGAAACCCTAACCATGAGTTCACGGTTTTTTCGCCGAGTTTCATTTTGTTTATCAATTTTTACCAGCTCTAGTTTTAGCGCAGAGATTTGTTCCCGAATGCGACGACGGTCCGTTTCTATTTCTTTTTCTCCTGCACCTTTTAATCCAATACCCCCTTTTTCACGGGACAAATGTTGCCACATACCCGTAAGTCTGGGTAATAAGTACTGAAGCTGTGCAAGCTCCACCTGCGCTTTAGATTGAGCTGTTCTCGCATTTACCGAGAAAATATGCAAGATTAAGGAACTACGGTCTAATACCTTAACTCCTAGAATTTTATCAATATTTCGTACTTGAGAAGGACTTAAGTCGTCATCAAAGATCACCATTGAAATTTCTTCTGCCTTTACATAAGCAGCAATTTCATCCAATTTCCCCTGACCAACAAAGGTGGCTCTGTTCGGATGTTCTAAGGCTTGTTGGAAAACATGTTTGGTTTCTGCGCCAGCCGTATCCGCCAAAAATTTAAGTTCGGCTAAATACTCCTTGCTTTGTTGCAACGGCTGGGAACGATTATAAATCCCCACCAAAACCGCAGTTTCAGCTTGAAGTTCTGTTGTATGAGATGTTTTTTTTGCCAATTGGGTTTATCCCAAGTATCGGGATAATTACAAACAAAGTTGGATGTTTTATACTGAAAAACTTTCTCCACACCCACAAGTGCGTGAAGCATTGGGGTTGATAAAATGAAAGCCTTTGCCGTCCAACCCGTCGGAAAAATCTAATTCCGTTCCAGCTAAATTTAAATAACTTTTTAGTTTTACAAATAATTTCAAGTCTTGTACCTTAAATACTTTAGCACCGGGTTGCTGTACATCATCAAAGTCCAATTTATAGGAAAGGCCCGAACAACCTCCCCCTTGTACTGAAACTCTTAATCCACAATCGTCCCCTATACTAGCTTCAGATTTTAGGATTAATAATTTCTCTCTGGCTTTTTCAGAGACTGTAATATCTCCAGACATCTTGAAGTTAATTAATGTAAATGTGCTTTCTCTTCGAGGGGAGCTAAACCATTTTTAATTCGATAATCATTAATGGCAGCCCGGATAGCGTCTTCAGCTAGAACTGAACAGTGAATTTTCACTGGAGGAAGAGACAATTCTTCTACAATATCCATATTGTCAATTTCCAAGGCTTGATCTACGGTCTTACCCTTCAACCATTCTGTGGCTAAAGAACTAGAGGCAATCGCAGAACCACAACCAAAAGTTTTGAACTTGGCATCTTGAATGATATGGGTTTCTGGATCTACTTCGATTTGAAGACGCATAACGTCTCCGCACTCCGGTGCACCTACCAAACCTGTTCCTACTTCTGTTTTGCTTTTATCCAAGGTTCCTACGTTTCTTGGATTGCTGTAATGGTCGATTACTTTTTCTGAATATGCCATATTGTTTTTATGTATTAGCTGAACTTAAAACTATTAATGTGCCGCCCATTGAACGGTACTTAAATCAACGCCATCTTGAAACATCTCCCAAAGTGGACTCATTTCTCGCAACTGAACTACTGCTTTTTCAACGCATTCAATTGCAAAATCAATTTCTTCCTTAGTGGTATATCTACTCAACCCAAAGCGTAAAGAACTATGGGCAAGATCATCCGACAAACCTAAGCATTTAAGCACATAGGAAGGTTCAAGGGATGCTGAAGTACAGGCAGACCCAGAGGAAACCGCAAGATCCTTAATACCCATCATCAAACCTTCGCCTTCAACATATTTAAAACTGATATTAGAAACATTCGGCAAACGATGTTCACGGCTTCCGTTAACATAAGATTCTGGTAGTTTTAACAAAGATGTTTCCAAATAATCCCGAAGCTCAGAAATGCGTTTCATTTCAGACTCCATATCTGTCCGACAAATTTCTGCTGCTTTACCCAACCCCACAATTCCAGGAACATTTAAAGTTCCACTTCTCATTCCTCTTTCATGTCCGCCACCGTCCATTTGGGCAGTAACTTTTACTCTTGGGTTTTTACGACGAACGTAAAGTGCTCCAACTCCTTTGGGACCATACATCTTATGGGCGGTAAAAGACATGAGGTCAATTCCCATAGCTTCTACATCTACAGGCACCTTACCAACTGCTTGAGTAGCATCTGTATGAAACAAAGCCCCGGCAGCATGCGTCAATCGAGCAATTTCTGAAATCGGTTGAATCACCCCAATTTCGTTATTGGCAAACATGATAGAAACTAAAATTGTTTGAGGAGTTAGGGCTGCTGCCAATTCTCCCAAATCAATTAACCCTTCTCCGTTTACGGAAAGATAGGTCACTTGAAGTCCCTGTTTTTCTAAATGTTTACAGGTATCCAATACTGCTTTATGTTCGGTAACTGCGGTTATGATATGATTACCTTTAGTGGCATACATTTCGGCAATTCCTTTAATTGCCAAATTGTTCGACTCAGTTGCCCCTGAGGTAAAAATGATCTCTTTTTCTGAACTGCCGATTAGCTTAGCAATTTGTTCCCTAGCATAATCAATGGCTTCTTCAGCTTTCCAACCGTAAGGATGATTACGAGAAGCGGCATTGCCAAAATCCTCAGTAAAAAAGGGAAGCATTGCTTCTAGCACCCGATTGTCCATTCGGGTGGTAGCATTACTGTCGAGATAAACGGGTAATTTTAGCATACAAATTCCTTAAGATGGAATTATAACGCAAATCTATTTAAAATTGTTCTAAATACCCAGAAAATGTCTACAAAACTTCAACAAGTAGAACACATTGGTTTAGCTGTAAAAGACTTAGAGCAAGCCATTCAAACTTGGACACTGCTATTAAACGCCCCCCCATACCAAAGGGAATCAGTGGAAAGCGAACAAGTTGAGACTGTCTTTTTTAAAACTGGGCAAACCAAAATTGAACTTCTGGGGGCAACAGCTCCCACTTCACCCATCGCTAAATTTCTTGAAAAAAGAGGGGATGGAATTCATCATATTGCCTTTGCAGTTGAAGATATCAAAAAAGAAATGGAACGATTACAATCTTGTGGATTTAGAATCTTAAATGAAACGCCAAAAGTAGGCGCCGATAACAAACTCATCTGCTTTCTACATCCTGCAGATATGCATGGGGTATTGGTAGAATTGTGCCAGGAAAGAACTCCTGATTAATCCTTACTCGATGGTAAGCGGCTCAAAAAATCTTCGGGTGTCCGTAGCTGCAACTATCCAATATTTGCCAGGCTTTAACCAAGAATTTAATTTGACCAATTGTTGGGCATCCGCATAAACATAACTATCGAATAAATGCGAAACCACTTGCATTCTATCATTTAATATCCTCATCCGTACTCTTTCAGAAAAAGCAGAATAAAATCTAATATTCAAGGGCCCTTCTCCAGGGATTACTTCAATAGAAAATTCAACTTTTAAAGGAATTGTTTGAATTGCTTCTGTCCGGGAATTAATTTCATTTCCAAAAGCATCTGCATTTCGAATTCGATAATAATACGTTTTATTTTCTTTTATTTCTGAATCATAAAAAGAATAAGTTTGAAATTCTCTCGAATTATTCTTCGCTGGAATGGATCCAATCGAAAAAAATTCTTCTTGATTTTCACTTCTATCTATCCAAAATTGTTGGGCATTATCTTCATAATCTGTAACCCATTTAAGAGATACAATTCCATCCTTAAAACGAATTGAAAATTGACGAAAATGTACAGCAGGATTAGGATTCTTTCGGGTTATTGCTGATCCGGGTTTCCAATTCCCATTTACTTGTAAAAAAGCAATTGCAGGATCATCTCCTAAAGGCAAATAACCCCACACTTTATTTCCGCCGGGAGGCACATAAAAATTAACAAACTCATTATTGGAAAAAGTATGAAATCCCTCATCCGGTAGAAAAGGTGGATTAGGCGTAGGACTAAAATAAAATGCATCTATTATTCGCATTTTAGCATCAAATAAAACCACATAATTACCTTCAGCTCTTTTTTTATTAATTCGAATTGAATAGGATTTAGAAGATTCAATTTCTAATATATTTTTAGCAGTAGATTCTTTGTCTTTTCTTCTTTGTAAGGTATAAGATTTACCGGGATATAATATAATATCTCTCGGTATTTTAACAATATAATCCCGAGTTACCACAACATAATCAGACAAATTAATTATTTGTTTTCCTGCATTATAAATTTCAACCCGATGATTATTATCTGAACGATACGTACCAGGAGCATACCGAAGAATGGATATTTGTCCATTTGCGATATAAAAAGTACTAATGCATAGCCAAAGGACTAAACGCATAAATCGAGTATTTGTCAACAAAACATTTTTATAAAATAATTTATTATAAACAGATTTATTTTTTAACATAATTATTTTCTGAAGATTGCCATTCACTTAATAATTGAGGTACGCCTAAGGTAGCAGAACTTTGAATATAGGTTACTGATGATTTAATAGGAGGAGGATCCAAATCTACACAATAGACCTCGCACGCAGGAGAAACTTCCTGAATCAGTCCAGCCGCTGGATAAACCTGCAAAGAGGTACCACAAATTAATAACAGATGAGCTTTTTTTAAGATGGAGAGTGCTTTCTCCATTTCCAAAATAGATTCTCCAAACCAAACAATATGTGGACGAAGCTGATAACCTTCATCATCTTTATCTCCCCAATTCAAATCCTTTCCATTTAAATTATATATTTTACTTTCCACCCCTGTACTGCGAGCCTTCATAATTTCCCCATGCAAATGTAACACTGAGGTAGAAGCTGCTCTTTCATGGAGATCGTCTACATTCTGGGTAATAACTGTAACCTCAAATAAACTTTCCATTTCTTTAATTGCTAAATGGGCATCATTTGGGCTTGCCTCAACTATTTGTCGTCGGCGAATATTATAAAACTCCAAAACTAGTTCTGGAGAGGATTTCCAACCTTCCATTGAAGCCAGAAATCTAAATTCAGATTCGGTCCACAACCCATTAAGTCCTCTGTAGGTGGGAATTCCACTTTCCGCACTTATTCCTGATCCAGTAAACACTACTAGGTGTCTTTTATTAATTTTGTCCATATGAATCCTAACTCGAATATACTGGTCTTTGCCTTGAAATGTATGGTTATGTCTTTCTATTTCTTTTCAGTAGAAGCGCAACAAGCCAGGGATATTTTAGCACCTGTATTTACATTGGGTGGAAGCATGAATCCATCAGGCTATATTAATGAATTTGGGGAGTTAGCGGTTCAACCCATTTATGGGGAAACACGAGAATATCTTCAAGGTCGTGCGCCTTACCGTAAAAAAGATTATTGGGGATATTTGCGCCAACCCGGGTTAAAGGCTATTGAAGCCCAGTTTAGTGCTGTGCATCATTATCGGGAAGGAATTGCAGCAGCACGTATGGGGATGGCAGTTGAAGGGGGATGGGGATATGTAGATTCAAGTGGGCTCTACGTAATCAAGCCTAAATTTTTGATTGCTGAAGATTTTCATGAAGGCCTTGCTGCCACCTGTTTACATCAAGGAACGATTGAAGGAGTTTGGGGATTTATTGATAAATCTGGAAAAACGGTGATCGAACATCAATATACGGTTGCCTATGATTTTCATTATGGTTTAGCCCGGGTGAATAAAGGAGGACTTATGGGAGGAAATTGGGGATTTGTGGATCATACTGGAAAACAAAAAATCCCATTGGTATATGGGGGTCTGGGCGATTTTCATGAGGGATTGGCATCGGTGAATTTGGGAAAAGCCCAAATTAGTGGAGTAGGCACCCGTTGGGGTTTTATGGATACTACAGGTACTATCGTAATCCCGGGAAAATATTCAGAGGTAAAAGATTTTTCCGAAAACCTGGCCGCCGTAAAATTTGATGGTAAACAAGGCGGAAAATGGGGATTTATTAATCGGGAAGATAAAGTGGTTATACCCGGGGTGTTTAAAGAAGTAACTAATTTTTGCGGTGGAGTGGCAGCTTATAAAGAGAATGGACAATGGGGATTAATAGATGCCACAGGTACCCGAATTACCCCCCCAATGGTAGATGAAATTACTTTCCCCTTTACGTATGATTTAATACCGGTCCGATTGGATCGTAAGTGGGGGTATATTAATAGCAAAGGGAAATGGATTATTGATCCAGAATTCTGGAAAGCCGGAATTTTTACCAATCCGCATAAAGAAGGATATGAATTATTGAAGTAACTATTTGTTGTGAAAGGGTGTTTATCACTCCATTATGAGTTCCCTAAAAACGTTAGTTCAGAAATTCAAACCCGAAACCACCCATACGGTTGGAGATGGTTTTCGGGTATTTAACTTTTTCCCAGGCGGAATGCCTTGGCAAACCGAAGTGAGTCCCTTTATTTTATTGGATTATCATCCTCCTTTTGAATACGCACCTTCAGATGTCCCAAGAGGAGTAGGAGCGCATCCTCACAAAGGGTTTGAAACAGTTACCCTGCTTTTTTCAGGGGAGGTTCAGCATCGAGATTCTGCTGGTAATCACGGTGAATTAAGTGCTGGTGAAGTTCAATGGATGACCGCAGGTGCTGGTGTGCTGCATGAAGAAAAACATGGTGCTGCATTTTCAAAGCAAGGGGGGATATTACATTTGATTCAACTCTGGGTTAATCTTCCTGCAAAATTTAAAAACACTCCTCCTAGCTATCAAACTTTAACAGAAAAAGAAATGCCGGTAATTAAACTTCCTTCAAATTCAGGAACTGTTAAATTAGTTGCTGGTAAATATGCTGACTATTCGGGTCCAGCAAAAACGTTTACCCCTGTTGTTTTAGCTGAAGTAAAATTAAGGGCAGGAGCGACAGTAACCTTTCCTTTGGAGGAAGGATATACTGCTTTAGTATTGGTTATCTCCGGGCAATTAATGGAAGGATTAGATTCTGGATATATGGGACGTTTCTCCCAGGCTGGGAAAGATCTTCACTTGGAGGCAGTAACAGACGCGCAGGTTATAATATTGGGGGGTGAACCTATTCAGGAACCTATGGTTGCCTATGGCCCTTTTGTGATGAATTCACGCCAAGAAATTCTGCAAGCCTATACTGACCTTCAATCCGGAAAGTTTGGAGTTTTATAAAATATTTAGTGTAAAGAAATCCTATCTATAGTATATAATATAACCTATATACTATAAAACAATTTACCAATTAAGAACCACAACTAATACAGCCTTCTTCCATACTGCAACTTAAATTGCTGGTATAAGCATCTAGATTTTCATCTTCTAAAGTCCCCTCTTCATTTTGTATTTGTGGAGGAATTACCGGAGCCATCTGAGCATCTGCTTGCTTTTCTACTGTAAACTGCACTGCCTGTGTGGCAGCCTGGGTTCTTAAATAATACATACCCGTTTTCAGCCCTTGTTTCCAGGCATAAAAATGCATAGAAGTTAATTTCGCAGAATTCGGATTATCTACAAATAAATTCAGAGATTGAGACTGACAGATAAACGCGCCCCGATCTGCCGCCATATCAATTAAGCTACGTTGTTTAATCTCCCAAACTGTTTTGTATAACTCTTTAATTTCTTCTGGTATTTCAGGAATTCCTTGGATCGATCCATTCGCTGAAATGATTTTATTTTTCATCGCAGGAGACCATAGTCCAAGTTGAATCAAATCTTTCAACAAGTGCTTATTTACAATAACAAACTCACCACTTAAAACCCGACGTGTGTAAATATTACTGGTATAAGGCTCAAAACATTCATTGTTTCCCAGGATTTGAGAAGTGGAAGCGGTTGGCATCGGTGCAACGAGCAATGAGTTTCTAACTCCATATTGTTTTACTTCTGCCTTTAAGGTATCCCAATCCCAGCGATTAGAAGGTTCTACCCCCCATAAGTCAAACTGGAATTCCCCTTTTGAAACCGGAGAACCAGGATAAGTTTCATAAGTACCTTTTTCTCTTGCAAGATCCTTACTGGCCGTCATGGCAGCAAAATAGATCGTTTCAAAAATGCTTCTATTTAACAACCTCGCCATTTCACTTTCAAAGGGATGGCGTAATAAGATAAACACATCGGCTAATCCTTGAACCCCAATCCCAATCGGGCGATGACGCATGTTGGAAGTTTTAGCCTCAGGTACTGGGTAATAATTTTGATCAATAATTCGATCGAGATTTCGGGTAACTTGATAGGTTACTTCCAACAATTTATCGAAGTCGAATTTTCCATTTTGTACAAATCGAGGAAGTGCTAAAGAAGCAAGGTTACAAACAGCTACCTCATCAGGACTGGTAAACTCGATAATTTCAGTACATAGGTTACTACTTTTTATGGTTCCCAGATTTTGTTGGTTGCTTTTACGATTTGCTGCATCCTTATACAGCATATAGGGAGTGCCGGTTTCAATTTGAGAAGTTATAATGGCAAACCAAAGTTCTTGGGCTTTAATTGTTTTTCTGGCCCTTCCTTCTTGTTCATATCTATTGTACAATGCTTCAAATTCTACTCCCCAGCAGTCACTTAAGCCTGGGGCTTCATTCGGGCAGAACAAAGACCAATCTCCGTTATTTTCAACCCGCTCCATAAAGAGGTCGGGTATCCAAAGTGAGTAAAATAAATCACGAGCTCTTTGTTCTTCTTTTCCATGATTTTTTCTTAGTTCTAGGAATTCAAAAACATCGGCATGCCAAGGTTCTAAATAAATGGCAAAGGCACCTTTTCTTTTTCCGCCGCCTTGATCTACGTACCTAGCGGTATCATTAAATACGCGTAACATAGGAATAATACCATTGCTGGTTCCATTGGTACCGCCGATATAAGAACCTGTGGCACGGATATCATGAATTGCCAATCCAATACCCCCTGCACTTTGAGAAATTTTAGCAGTTTGTTTAAGGGTATCATAAATTCCCTCAATGCTATCATCTTTCATCGTGAGTAAGAAACAAGAACTCATTTGAGGTTTAGGGGTTCCTGCATTAAATAAGGTTGGGGTAGCATGCGTAAACCAACGTTCACTCATAAGATTATAGGTATGGATAGCACTTTCCACATCTTCCTTATGAATGCCTAATGACACCCGCATATACATATGTTGGGGTCTTTCCACTACTTTCCCGTTAATCCTCAATAAATAAGATTTCTCAAGGGTTTTAAAGCCAAAATAGTCGAACGCAAAATCCCGATCATAAATCAAGGTGCTGTCCAACAATTCTGCGTTGGCTTCAATAATCTGCATTACCTCATCTGAAATGAGGGGTAATCGTTTACCAGTCGTTTCGTCTGTATAATTATAGAGTAATCTCATCGTTTCCGAGAAACTCTTGATGGTATTTTTATGAAGATTACTTACTGCAATCCGAGAAGCCAAAATAGCATAATCGGGATGGGTGGTAGTAAGAGATGCTGCTGTTTCGGCTGCAAGATTATCCAACTCTGTGGTGGGTACTCCTTCATAAATACCTTCTATTGTCTTTTTGGCTACATCCAAAACGTTCACCAATGGACTAAGGCTATAAGATAGTTTTTCTATCCTGGCCGTTACCTTATCAAATTTTACGGATTCAGTTTTTCCGTTTCTTTTTAGAACGAACATATAGTTAACAATTAAAAATCTTCACTTAATGAGAAAGAATTAGAGGCACTATCCCCCAACACACCGGCCTTTTGATATTCACTAACTCTTTTTTCAAAGAAATTGGTTTTCCCTTGTAAGGAAATCATTTCCATAAAATCAAATGGATTCAGGGTATTGTAAATTTTTTCAACCCCTAACTCACTTAGCCAACGATCTGCTACGAACTCAATGTATTGTTTCATGAGTTTGGCATTCATCCCGATTAAATCAACGGGTAAGGCTTCCGTAATAAATTCTTTTTCGATTTCAACAGCTTCTTGAATGATGGATATAACTTCTTCCTTAGGTAAGGGGTTTTCCAGCATTCCATATAACAAACAAGCAAACTCACAGTGTAAAGCTTCGTCTCTACTAATTAGTTCATTACTAAAGGTTAAACCGGGCAATAATCCTCTTTTTTTAATCCAAAAAATAGAACAAAAACTACCACTAAAAAAGATCCCTTCTACGGCAGCGAAAGCAACTAAACGTTGGGCAAAAGTTCCCTGACTAATCCATCTTAAAGCCCATTCTGCTTTTCTTTTAACGGCAGGAACTGTTTCCATGGCGTGAAACAAACGGTTTTTTTCAACCGGATTCTTGATATACACATCAATCAATTGTCCATAGGTTTCAGAATGAATGTTTTCCATCATGATTTGAAACCCATAAAAACATCTGGCCTCTGGGATTTGAACTTCCCGCATGAAATTAACTGCGAGATTTTCATTTACGATTCCATCACTAGCCGCAAAGAATGCTAGGATGTGAGATAAAAAATGACGCTCGCCATCATTTAGGTTTTCCCAATGTTTGATATCGCCTGAAAGATCTATTTCCTCTGCTGTCCAAAAACTGGCCATATGTTTTTTATACATCTCCCAGAGTTTAGGATATTTAATCGGCAGGAGCACAAATCTGTCCTGGTTTTCCTGAAGTAATATTTCTGTACTCAATTGCATATCTTTTCAATTCAACTTTTTAAAACCCAAAAGGGGACAAGCATCCTGTAGAAAGGGATTATCCTTTCCATGCAAGCAAGCCTGGACACCTATTGTGAGTGTTGGCATTATACCTTTGAGAAAATATCGGACTGCTGAAAAACTCTTTCGACAGTAGCAATACAGCCCGTGATTATTCCCAAATTCCGGTTAAAGATTGCCTAAATTTGACGCTCTTGAACAAGTATGGCATAAGAACCGGATACAAGTTTACGCAAGGTTTGATTCAACCTAAGTCAAAAGATAATCACAGGTTGTTGAAGAATAAATAAAAAACTGTACGTCAGTGTTTTAGGGCAATAATTTATAAAAAAAATTTGCAAGTGTGAATAGATATACAGGTTTGAAAAACGCCCTAAAATCACCAACTCATACCGTTCTTTTTCAGCAAATCTTGGGCAGATCCATACCCACTTTTTGCAGAACGCTGATAGCAGGGAATAGCTGCATTTAGGTTACCCGATTTTTCATAAGAAAACCCTAAATTGTACCAGGCTTCTCCGTCGGTTGAATCTAATGCTATCGCTTTAAAGAATTGTTCTTGAGCTCCGGCATAATCACCCACTTCTCCTAACAACACTCCTTTATTTCGATATATCATACCAGGATCTTCCCCTTTGCTTAATTCTAAAGCTTTTGCTTCATATTGGCTTTCGGCAGAAAAGTCTCCCTTTTTATGGGCATTTGTGCTTAACTGAATCCAGATTAAGGGGTCTTGAGGATCCAGTTCTGCTGCTTTTTTTAGGGCATCATCGGATGCTTGGAAATTCCCAAGTCCACTCTCGGCTAATCCTAAATTATACCAGTAATCTTTAAACCCTGGGAATTGCTGCACGGCAATTCTAAAATTAACTGCTGCTGTATCATATGCTTTTACCAATAAACTAGCGAGCCCCATTTGAACGGGCAGGTCGGGATAATCGGGTTTTAATCGCAATACTTGATCAAAGTAGAACTTTGCTTCGGGGCCTTTTTCCTCTTGAAGATACGCAACCCCCATATTAAAATATCCAGTATAGTCCAAGGGATAGGCATTGACTACCCTGCTGTAAGCAATCCTTGCTTGATCATATTCTTTCCGTTTTACATGATATAGACCAATATTATTGTTTGCTAATAAGTCGTTTGGATACTGGCGAGCAACATCTGAAAAAAGTGTAAAATTCTCTTTCCAAACTTGTGTTCGTTCAAAAGTTAAAAAGGCATATCCTACTGTTAAAACAGCAAGTAAAGGAATATAAAGATTCGTTTTTTGTAAAATCAACCAGGCTAGTCCCCAACAAAAAGCAATAGAGGGAATATACATATATCGGTCAGAGGCTATTGCACTTCCAACCGGAGCAAATAAGACGTGAAATAGGGTTCCTAAAAACCATAAAATCAACAACCGCAAGAAAGAATTTCCTCTCCAAAACGCAATTCCCATCACTACCAAACTTATTGCAGAAACATAGATCGAAGTGGGGAAATACAAATCCTTTATTTTGAAAGGAATGGGATACACTGCAGATAAAGGCCAGGGAATAATTAGTTTGCTGAGATATAAATAAAGTCCATATCCCCCCATAATTAAATGATCAAAATAACTGTAATAGTCACCTAGGCGCATGGCGGAAGAAGATCTTTGTGCCCATATTGCTAACAAACCGAACCCTACAGAAATAACCCCTAATGGAATATACTCTACAATCAGTTTAGGTAGCGATCTGCGGAAATGAAATAAATCTAATGCCAATAATGCCACAGGTAAAGTCACTGCCATACCCTTTGACAAACAAGAAAGCAAAAAGAACAAAAGGGTAAGTCCATAAGCGCCCTTGTTTTGTTCATAACGATAACGGCACCATTGATAAACCGCTAATAAAAAAAACAAGGTATATAACACATCTTTCCGTTCTGAAATCCAGGTAACCGATTCAACATGTATAGGGTGCAAAGCAAAAAGCAAACTGGCGGTAAAGGCTAATACCTCCCCAACTTTTAATCTCAACAATATTGCTCTAACCAAAAACACATTGAGAACGTGTAACAATAAATTATCGAGGTGATATAAAAATGGTTCTGGGCCGATTAACTGATATTCAGCAAAGTAGGTTAACATGGTGAGGGGATGATAATTCCCCATCCAAAAAGCCTTTAGAATTTCAGGATCGAATACTGGTAAAAATGGATTTTCAACTATGTAAGGCGTATCATCCCAAACGAATCCATTAAATAGGGAGGGAATAAACGCAACAAGGGTAATAAGACCCAAAGCGACACATTGGGATATCGTTGAATTAAGCCATACAGGTAAAACAGGGTTATGCGGATTTTTCATGTCTGTTTTAATGAGGCCTAAAGTTACTTAATTACGGCAGGATGCGTCAAATCCTATTTTTTTTCTCAAGGGTTGTTGTAATTCTGAAGGAATCAAGGCCAAATCTTTGCACGTGGACTCTAACAATAAGACTCCTGGATTTTGAAGCAAGGCCTGATCAAAAGCAAAATAAGCACTATCTAAATTATTTTCTGCTGCCCAATAAATTCCTTGATTAAACCATAATACTGCAGGAGGATTAGAACGATTTAGTAAGCTTCTATTTGTAGAGGCTGCTTTTTGAATATTCCCACTCCGGAATAAAACCCAGGCATAATTTGCAGATAAAGTAACATTTTGGGGATTGTTCAGAAGCAGCGATTCTAATCTTTGGATTGCAGACTTAGACTCCCCAATTTCGGCCTCGGATAGGGCCAGATGCTGTATAACTGGGATATTCCGGGGTTGCATTTGTAAACTTTTCTCTAATGCCATTATTGCAAGCGCATGATGTTTTAAATATTGTAAAGCATTTCCATAAATTGCCCAGTTTAATGCTTGTTGTGGATCTATTTTTATCGCTTCTCTACTACAGTTAAGCGCGGTTTTGCCTTTTCCAAGTTGCAAACTTACTTCTGCATAAAGTCTCCAACTTACAGATAAGTTGGGGTGTTCAGATACTAACTGTTCTGCAAGCGGTAAGGCACTGGTTAAACTTCCTTGCCCAATCCAAATTCCACATAAATTAATTAGGGTTTCACTGTCGTTAGGATCTAACCATTTGGCCTTTTCAAAACAAGATAATGCAAGTTTTGATTGACCTTCTGTTGCATAAGCAACCCCTAAATTATTCCAGGCAAATGCAGTTTGTGGGGATTCTAATGTCATCCTTCTGAACAAGGAAATTCCGTTTTTCCAAGAGGGTATTAATTCATGGGTTCGATATCCCCAAAACAAAATCAAACCCAATCCCACTAGGTAACCCACTCGCTTGGGTTTAATGAATAATAGAATTAGGCCTAACGCCCAAAAAAGCCCTAAACTAGGGAGATACCAGTAACGGTCTGCGGTAAGTGCCTGACCAACAGGCAACAATTGACTAACCGGAAGCCAGGAGGTCAGAAAAAATAGTAGACCAACTTTTCCTTTTTCCAATTTTTCAGCGTAAAACATCACCGCCACAATAGCCAAAAGAACGATCACCACCCCAACAAATACCCAAGTATTCATCGGGTCGGATGGCCAAGGATACCAAGTATGAATATCCATTGAAATAAAAAAATTATAGAGACCTGTGGAGAGACCCGAGAAGAATAAAGTCAAACGTTGAAGGAAGGAAACGTTAAGCTGGATTGCATTGGCTTCTTGTTGGGCGAATATTGCAAGAATACCAAACCCAATAGCAATTACACCCAAAAAAGATAACCCAATAAGCACTTTACCTTTGCGAACCTGATTCCAAGCCAGAATACCCATCAAAACTGGAAGAATTACCGCAGTAGCCTTTGATAAACAAGCCATGACTACAAATAATATACATAGATATAATAAATAGTTATATCGTTTATTCAAGTATCCTACCCAACAGATTAAGGCGGGTAAAGCAAAAGCCGCACTGAGCAATTCTTTTCTTGCTGAAATCCAAGCTACCGGTTCTACGCGCAAAGGGTGGATACAAAATGTTATGCCTATCCAAAATGCAAGTTGCCAAGATTTAGATACTATCCAAACCAACCAGGCTGCACCAATACAAACCCATAGATGTAATAGAAATTGATGAACATGATAAATCCAAAGATGTTGTTGAGCACCCAATAGATAATCACCCCATAAACTTAATAAGGTAAGGGGATGATAATTCCCCATAAAAAATTGACTCCATACAGCACCAGGATTTGTGATTGCAGGGTTAGCGCCTAAATACTCAGGGTCGTCCCAGTTTACACTTTCTAGGGTAATCAAAGGCCACCAAACCCAGACAATAAAGAACAAGGCAAATAAACTGGCAAGATATAATTCAGTATTATGACGCTTTTGCATGGGAGGTATAATTTACTAGCCATACTCCAATCAGTATTAATCCCAATCCAATTCCATGTGACCAATTTATTTCTTCATGATCTAATAATCCCCAGAATAAAGCGACCACTGGCATTAAATAAGTTACTGAAGTGGCAGACAATGCCCCGGATAATTGAATTAAACGATTAAATAAAATTAGAGAAACAGCTGTTCCAGCAAAAGACAAAATCAATATATACCCCACAGATGAATAACCTATTGGAGTAGTAACTCTAGAAAAAAAATCTGTACCCATCAAAAAGAAAAAGGCGGGAACCCCAGCAAGACTTAAGGCTAAGGTTGCCACCATCAAAGGAGGATAGGTGTTTAAACGATGCCGTAAGGTGTTCACAGATACTGCATATAATAAGGTTGCCAAAATAATCCATCCTCCATATTCAAAATCTAAAGTAAACCCATTGGTGACTCTGGAGGCTAACAAAGATACTGCCCCAATCAGCCCTAATACTACTCCGGCTAAATGATACAGATTTAACCGTTGGGAAAACACCAAACAGCCCAACAACAGCGTAAATACTGGGGTTAAAGAGTTAAGAATTCCTGCAGTTGCACTATTTAATCCCGTTTGGGCATAAGCAAATAAAAAGGCTGGAATTCCATTTCCTGCTAGGGCAACTATGATTAAGAACCTCCAAGGTAAAGTTTTATATTTCTTATAGTAAATAAAATGAAAAGGAGATAATGCAAAACAAGCAAAGGCTAATCTTAATCCTGCAATTTGCTCAGGGGGAAATCCAATCAATCCTTTTTTCATTAATATAAATGAGCTACCCCAAATTAAGGCTAACAAAAGGATTAACATCCAGGCGGATAAATATTTCATTTTTCTGCCCCTTTTCTTTTTTCTCTAAAGAATTTTTGAATTAATTCCCGGCAATCCCATTCCAGTATTCCGCCAGAAACTTGGGTACGTGAATGCAGTAAAGAAGGTGTGAACCGACTAAACCCGGTTTTAGGTTCTGATGCTCCATAGACGACCCGATCAATTTGAGACCATTGTAAGGCGCCTGCACACATCGAACAAGGTTCTATCGTAACATATAAAGTACACCCTTGTAAGTATTTACCATCGAAGGAATTACTGGCCGCAGTAATAGCAATCATCTCTGCATGTGCGGTTGGATCTTGCAACTTTTCGGTTTGATTATAACCCTTTCCAATAATCCTATCATTGGCTACTACTACACACCCAATTGGAACTTCATCTTCTTCATACGCAATTAGAGCTTGTCTCAAAGCCTCTTTCATAAAGCGTATATCTGTATCTGGGTTTTCTGTTATCACACCCTAAAATTACAGCCATACTGAACTCATAATACTTAAATGGACTGCTTATTTTTAAGTAAGCATGGGTTTAGCATCTACGAAAATTATTTATCACCTTTTTGATTCTCCTGCGTATTATAAAAAAAGGAGTTGAAATGAAACGGCCTAACAATTTTCTGCTTTCCCCGGATTGGTTAACGCAAGGATATGCGGATACTGAATTAAAACAATATTTGATGCTTGCTTTTGAACAAAAGGCTAAACAATCTTTTGACTCAAATTATTTATATCCTGTTTATTGGGAGAGCAAATATCATTTGAAGGAATTAAAAATATTAATGGATTTATTTCAAGCCAAATCAAAATCATTCCCACAACAAATAAAAGGTATGGGGCCAGATGACCAAAGTTGGAATTTTGAAAATACCATCCCACTAGATTCTTCTACCGCCTGGCTTTTTGAAATTATTGACTTTGCCTTACCCATTTTATCTCAACTGGAAAAAGAAGGTTCTAAGCTTGAACAAAAAATCCAGCAAGATGTAAGTATTCAACCTGCAGGTATTATTCCCGTATACCGAAATGAAGGCTATATGTTCATTCACCGAAGGGAAGAATCTTTTTGGTGGATATATGGTTATCGCACTTTTATTTGGTCTGGAGATATTGAGACCAAATCCCCAGAAATATGTTTTACCTATGTGGATCAAGTTAAACTAAACCCAAACTCTTCTATTACAGACATAAAACTCAAATTAATTCACGACAATCCGTTTCTTCCTGTCCCTGCTGTTTATCAAGTGGAAAGTGGAGATACTTGGCCATTAGAAGAGAGCATTCTTCCAATAATCAGTAAAAAACTTACCCCTATTTTAGAAGGGTAAGGATTAATAAAATGAATTATTAAAATTTAGTTGGGGCTATAAATACCTCAATAGTTGCATTGGGATTATAGGAATATTCAGGCAACAATTTGCTGTTCCAGTAATAATCAATTTTTGAAAAAACTGTTTTACAGATATCGGCTCGCATTTGGAAATTAACTTGTAAGCGACCCAATAATTCTGATTCATCATAAAAATAGGAGTAGGTATACCGATAATCACGCCCCACTACTCTGTCTTCGGTTCCGTAAACATAAGGGCCACATAAGCGACTCACGTTACTACATTTACTGTTTGGTGCCAAGAAAACAACATTGTTTCCATTTCCTCCGGTGGTATCCAGATAAACAGTCATCAAAGTTGCGATGTAGGGCTTTTCTAAATTAGAAGAACCAAAAACAATCTCTTTGTTGAAACAAGTATCGTAATTCGGTGTCCAACAAGGAACTGAATCTAATCTTACAAATTGCAAATTGTAACGTTGAGTTCCATATTTCGTGTTTCCCTTAGTATCACATTTAGGGGTTGTTCTACAGGCTGTAAATACCACGAACATACATAAACAAGAAAAGAGTAAGTTTTTTTCGATGAATGGTTTCATTATCAAGGAATCAGAGAATAAAGATACATAAAAAGGAAGAAAATAAAACCTTACCCTACTAAAACGATAGCAGGTTTTAAATAAGTTTGCAGTTTATGTCCTCAAATAAAAGTTCTAACCATTCCCCTCTAGGTAATCCAGAGAAGCTATCCGAAACTGTGGTTTTGTCTAGTGGAGCAAGCCTAATACTTATGCCGAGTCCGGGTACGCACGTTGCCCATGTTGCCGTTATGGTTTTTACAGGTACTCGGGATGAATCTCATTCAACTGCAGGGATTTCACACTTTATTGAACATATGTCCTTCAAAGGGACATCCACCAGAAAGGCTTTTTATATTTTAAATCGGATTGATTCCATTGGGGGTGAGATCAACGCATATACTACTAAAGAACTCACCTGTTATTATGCCAGTGTGCCAGCCATATATACTCAAAGAGCTTTGGATTTATTATTAGATATCGTACTTAATTCTACCTTTCCAGGAGACGAAATTGATAAAAAAAAAATGTAATCTCGGAAGAGATTGATATGTATCAAGATTATCCCGAGGAAACTATTTTTGAAGATTTTGAAGAAAAATTGTTTCCTAAACAAGCTATCGGAAACCCAATATTAGGGACTAAAAAAACCATTCAACAATTCACTCCCGAAGTGTTAACCGAGCATCATACAAAATGGTATCATGCACAAAATATAGGTATTGGAATTTCTGCTGATATTTCTGCTTCTACTTTATTATCCTGGACAGAAACCCTTTGGGACAAATATGCAAAACCTAAATTGCCTCGCCCATCGAAACGAAAAAAGATAACGCTGGTAGATAAGGCTTTTCATGAAGTTGTAAAAAAATCTGTTCAACAAAGCCATGTAATGTTAGGCGGAATTGGACCTGCTCGATCTACAGACGAGTATTTTCCCATGATTTTATTAATAAACTATTTAGGTGGGCCAGCGATGAATGCACGCCTGAATTGGGTGGTTCGAGAGAAACATGGTTTGGTATATCAAATCTCCAGTAGTCTTCAAGCCTATCAGGATGCATCTTTCCTCAATGTTTATTTCTCTTGTGATGCAGCGCATAAAGGCAAGGTAATGTCGCTTCTTCAAAAAGAATGTGAGATTTTATTGAACTCAGGATTAAAAGCGAGCAATCTAGAAAAAGTAAAAAAACAATATACCGGAAATCTAATTTTACAAAGAGACCACCGAATGAATCTTTTGCTGCAACATGTAAAAGAATCATTTCTTCCCGATTCTTTAAGTTTGGATGCGTTTACCCAAAAAATTCTTTCTATAACTCCTGCAGAAACCCTAACAGCGGCGCAACAGTATTTAAACCCAGCACAATGGAGTTCAATTGTTTACCTCCCAGAAAAAGAATCTTGAGTTTCTTATTTTCTCCACCATTAATAACACTATATATAATAATTTAATTTATAAAACTATAAATTTGGTTATTATATATATCAAATATTAATTATTGAATAATAACTCTACGAATAATCTTATCCGTAGCGGTTTGAATGATCATTAAATAAACGCCAGCGGTTAGGGATTGGGTAGAAATCTGTTTAAATGAAGATTCTGACTTACCCGTTAACACGGTACTTCCCCAAACATCCAATAGAGAATACTCAAAACTTTGGGTTTTACCATCCGGAAAATCGATCATTACTTCTGTATCTGCAGGATTGGGATAAATTTCTACTGATAGGTTTTCAGCAATCTCGGCAGAAGATTGACCCAAAGCATAGTCCACCGTAAAATAATGAACTAATGAAGTTCCAAAATCAGGGGTAAAATTCTTCAATAACAAAGTAGTATTTACGGCAAACAACCGAACATATCCTGCCCCATCATTATTAGCAAAAAAATCTAATCCGTCTCCATCGGTATCTTCTACAATAAAGCGATAACAACCTGGAGATAAACGAATCGTATCAATAGTTATCAAATTAGACATAAATCCAGCACTGCTGTGCACGATATTGCCTAATTCATCTTCAACTCTGTAACTTGATTCAGCAGGTTGGGTATTCGCTTTGAATCGAACCACAATCCCACCATTATATACTGGAGGTGCATTATAACTAGAGTAAAACGTATCGTTTTGAGCATATTGATCTTGCCCACTGTTATTTACATCTGTTATCCGAATGAAGAATTGACGGGTACCTTGAGAATCTGACCAATCAAAAACTGGAAGGGTTAACAACAGGGTATCCAGAAAATTTTTCTGTCCTGTCCAGGTGTAGGTACTTGTAACCGGATTCCCAACGACGCCGTAGGTTACGGTCAGGGATTGCAAAACATCCGTTCCGCTATTTCGAACCACTACCGATGCACCTCCACAAGAGGGGTTATATCTTCCATGTCGAGCAAAAGCAGAGGGGCTCAAAACCTCTTCCACGCCTGCATCTCGTGTAAAAGCAGGAGGTGCGAAATGTATCACGCTTGCCCCAAATCCATACCCAGGAAAATTATTTCCCAAATTGGTATAAGGTGGCAAATCAAGATCTAAAATGTGCGTATTACCTGGGGTTACGTAAGGCGTTAATTCATATAAAAAAGGATGTACCCTTTCCCCTGGACACCAATTGGCGCGATCATAAATCCAGGTTCCGCCTTGCGGGAAAATTGGATTTAATCCACATTTATCTCTCCATACCTGACTGGTAAATCGTTGCGTGCCGTCAATCATCAGGTAATGCGGTTTACTACAGAATTCCGCACAATTATCACTGCCTCCAAATCCATGTCCGGTTTGTAATAAATGAAATCGAGTTCCACCCGTAGCTCCGCTGGGAATATTAACGGTGATAGGGATGAGATGGCTTTCAATTGGATCTGTAGTAATTCCAAAACTATAGCCTCCGGTCCATAAGGGTTGCACGCCAATAGGCTTTCGGGCAGGTGTACCTTCAATCATTAAAAAATCCAAGGTAATGGTAAACCCATCTTGATAGCCTTCATACAATACTCTAAACTCTGCTGAGTCCCTAAACAAAGGCATAAAGTCAGTAACATCTACCCTCCAAGTAAATGACCAGGTATTGGGAAACAACCCTCCATACGGAGTAATCCCACGGGTAATTTCAATATTATTTACCACCTCAAAAACATCCCAGTAGGGCCAAGTTTGTAAATACCAAGTAGAATCCGGAGCTACCCAAATTGAATCATAAATAACCCCAGTGGAAGTATATAAGTAATTGTAATAGGATACTGGAAAAACGGATAAAGTATCCGTAGGTAAAAATGGATTTATACTATCCTGAAATAATACCAAACTAATCCCATTGGATACGGAAGAATCTGTGGTTTGGGTGGTTGTATTATAAAAATATACCCAGGTAGTATCCGTTGAAAATTTAACAGAATCCAACCTGTTACCATTAACCGTAAACTGAGGTGCTTGTCGAAGAATGGAATCCAGGGTTCCGGTATGTTGGCGATAGTAAACTTTGGTAGTATAATCCCATTGACTACAACCTGAAGTAGGACAACCATAGGTAAGATCTAACCAAATTCTTTCATAGGTATGAGTGCTATCTGGAAAGACAGTCCAGGCATCAAAATTGCCATAGCCTGACAAGTGCATTTTATCTTGTGCTCTTACCTGAAGGGTATCGCCTGCGTGCAAATAGGCTGGAAGGATTAAGGTGCAAATGAAAAATTGTAATAATTTTTTCATAAATAATTTCCTTTTTTTAGGACTGGAAAATTAGGTATTAATATTTTAATCGAAACTTAATTCGAAATAAAAAAAGTTTTGGATTTTCTATTTCGTTAGGGGATGGAATAAAATTTCCCTGTTCCTAAAACGGAGGAAATAATATAAGGATTCACTTTATATCCAATGTTTCCTGACCCTTCAATATTGATATGTAAAGAATCGGTACACCAAAGAAGGGTATTTCCTGAACCGGTGCTTTTTGCTATTCCTAAATGAGCTCTTAATTCCTGAAGAGAAAGCAACCCAGCTCCTGTATGCTCAGTTTGTATCGCGTTACATTCCCCCGTCAAGGTTAAACTTCCAGAACCTAACATTCTTGCTTTTACTTCCTTGGATCGAGTGATTACAGAAATACTTCCTGTTCCTAAAACTTCTACATCCAACCTACCATTTTCAAAAATAAGACTATCCCCACTAATTATTTCTCCTTCATTATACAAAGCAATTCCGGAATAAAAAGGAGCTATAACGGTAATGGTTAAGGATTTCTGATTAGATCTAACACATCTTTCAAATTGTAGTTTTAATTCCCCTTCCAAAATAGGGGCATTAATATTCTTGACAATATTCTCCGGTCCTTGAAGTTCTATTCTATGATCGTTCCCAATTTTTAAAATCACTTTTGCCGGTACTTCTACCCGAATCACAGAAAAAGGAGCCAATCCCCTAGATTGAGTTATTGGGTTGTTACTTGCCCGAAGACAAAAAATCCCACGCCCGCTATCTCTTCTACAAGAAAGAAACAACAAACACACAATTATTAGCCCGGAAATACAAGCCTTCATACTTCAAATATACAGACCCGCAGTAGATTAACCTTTGCTTCAGGTTTTAAAATCTTTACAAAGTTTTAGATACACCTAACTTTCGAAGCTTTCAGGTATCTTTGTAGTGATGATGTTGCTTACTCCTGATGCATGGCAGTCCTATGAATTGCTCGATTTTGGTGATTTTGAAAAACTAGAACGCTTTGGAGAGTATGTCTTGATTCGACCCGAACCTCAAGCGGTAGTGAGTAAGCATTTAAAGGCATCTGAATGGCAAAAAAGATCATCTGTCGCATTCCTTCCCAAAAGTGCCAATAGTGGAGAATGGGTTCGATCCACTGGAAGCAAAATGCCGGATAGGTGGCAAATCACTTATCAGTCTCAAAAATTATCGTTAAAATTCAGATTAGCCTTAACGGGTTTTAAGCATATTGGAATCTTTCCTGAACAAGCGGCGAATTGGGAATTTATTGCTTCTTGTTGTGGCAAATTAAAAAAGCCAAAAGTGCTAAACTTGTTTGCCTATACAGGAGGCGCAACCTTAGCAGCTGCTTATGCCGGAGCTGAGGTTACCCATGTGGACTCTGTTAAACAAGTGGTCACGTGGGCAAATGATAATCGGGAACTGAATCGATTGGGGGAGGTTCGTTGGATGGTAGAAGATGCCTTAAGATTTGCCCAAAGAGAAGTGAGAAGAGGCAATGTTTATCAAGGGATTATTTTAGATCCTCCTGCCTATGGAATAGGAGCTTCTGGAGAACGATGGAAGTTGGAAGAAAAGATTAATGAATTGGTGGAAGTATTATCACAATTGTTAGATCCACAACAAGGATTTTTGGTGTTTAATGCTTATTCCATGGGCTTCTCGCCCTTAATTTTAGAAACGTTATTATCTACGCATTTTCGCAAGCTAACCCCAAAGCAACTTGAATTCGGAGAATTATATTTTTCGGATTTAGCACGTCGCAGGCTTCCCATGGGAGTGTTTGCACGATTTTCCTTTTTTAATCCCGCATGAGTATGTTTCATCCCGAAGGCCGGCGAATTATCCCGGTAACCCTGCTATTGTCTTCTGGCATTTGGTGTTTGACGTTCCTCTTTATTCCTTGGGGACTCGTACAAGGGTTCATTGCAATCGTCTTATTAGTATTTAATGGATTAATATTAAACTTCTTTCGAAACCCCAAAAGAGCGTGGTTGCAGAATGACAATCTAGTGGTATGTCCTTGTGATGGAAAAGTAGTGGTAATTGAAAAAGTAATGAAGGATCCTTATTTCAAAGAGGATAGAATTCAAATATCCATTTTTATGAGTCCTTTAAATGTGCATGTAAATCGTATGCCCATTTCAGGAACGATTACCCATATGAAGTATTTTCCAGGAAAATATTTAGTCGCCTGGAATCCTAAATCTTCCACTGAAAATGAACAAACCTTTTGGGTGGTAGAAAATGAAAAGGGAAGCATTGGTTTTAAACAAATTGCTGGGGCATTAGCGCGCAGAATTTGTTGGTATGTGAAAGAGGGAGATAACCTAAAACAATCTCAGGAATTTGGCTTTATAAGATTTGGTTCCCGAATGGATATTATCTTACCCGTAAACGCTAAAGTTTTAGTTCAATTAGAACAAAAAGTGCAAGGAGGAGTTACTCCCTTGGCAAGCTTTTCATAGGGCATACTAGCCCTTTCACACTGGTTTTCCAACCGATAAATAAACATCCCATTAGGTTAACCTTTTGGTAGTCTTCTCTTAACATAAGTTCCAGAATTTTGTACTTGGGATTATATTGCCTATTCCCATGAACTTAACTTCATAACCTATCGTTGTTCTATTATTTTTAGGGTCTGACACTTCGCTAATCAATCGTATGCTAAAAAATCTAACCATTTCTTTATTGCTTTTTTGGGGCTTCGCTCAAATGGTTCAAAGCCAAGTTTTGCAGTATGCCGGAAGTCAAACTTTAGCATTGGCCAATACCCCTCCAACTGGAATTACAACCCAAAATTTAACTTTAGGTGGCAGTTTTAGTGCTGCAGCTGGTTGTGCAAATGGTCTTAATCTAACCAACGCCACAACTTCCGCTGGTACCGTTACGGTTCAGGTGGTAGTACAAACAGGCTATAGCATGACGTTAACGAATTTAACCTGTGGTTTTAGAAGATCCGGTAATGGTGCTGCTTCTTTAACCTACAGTTATAAAATTGGAAATAATGGCTCTCTCACTAGTTCAGGAAGTTTAACACCAACTACTTCTTGTTTAACTTCTGCCAATACAAATGGGGATTGGAACTTTGCTGATTTTACCGTTAATCAAGGAGACACGCTTTTTTTAATAGGAACCTATACTGGTTTTGCTGGAACTAGTGGAAACACACAGTTATTGACCTACAATATCAATGGTTCAGTAAGTATTGTTGCCCCCAGTGTAAATGCAACCAATCTATCTTCTTCTGCCCCTACCAATAATACCATTCCCTCCCTTACTTGGGTAAATGGAAACGGGGCAAGACGTATTGTAATAGTATCACAAACCAATCCTGTGTCTTTTGTGCCATCTGATGGTACAGATTACACTACTGGAGTTAATGCTAATTTTTCAACTGCTACGGATCGGGGTAGTAACAATAGAATTGTTTACAATGGTACGGGTAATTCTGTTTCTATTTCAGGTCTATCCAACGGAACCACCTACTATATCAGAGTTTATGAATATAACGGTACTGGTGCTCAAACTAAATATTCTACTGGAACGGGAACTAATAATCCAAAGGCATTCTCCACAACCAATCCTTCAAATTCGAACTCTTCTGATATAGTTACCAATGGGAGTTATACTTATTCTACCGGTATTGCCTATTCTTCTTTTCAGGCAAGCTCTGGATTAACCACCGGAAACACGCAAGGCCTCATGGGTATCCGCGTGAGAGATGGTGGAGCAAGTAATGATGCCGATGCACTAACTACGTCTTTACAATCCTTGACGCTATCGTTAACTTCTGGACATTTAAGAACGTTGGGTTTATTTCAAGGAGGATCATTAATAAGTGAAGTGGCGGTAAATGGGGGCACCAGTGCCAGCTTTACTGGACTTAGTATATCCGCTGCGGATAATGACTCTACTGCTTTAGAATTAAGAGGTACGTTCATGTCTTCTGTAACTGATCAACAAAGAATCACCCTAACAGTTACCGCAGCGCAAGCCAATGTTGCAGGTTCTAGTTTCACTACTTCTGATGCCGGAGCGGCTCAAAGTTCTCAATCGGGAAATAACAATAAAATATCAGTGGTAGCCACTGGCTTAGCCTTTGTGCAAAGCCCAACCAACACCGCTATAAATGTAGCTATGAGCCCCGCAGTTACTGTTCATGCGAATGATGCGAATGGGAATAGAGACATTGATTTTGTCAGTAGTATTCAACTGGTGAGCACAGGTTCTTTATCTGGAACCCCGGTATCCTCAACTGCTTCCTCAGGCATCGCTACCTTTAGTTCGCTTACCCATACTGCAACTGGGACCAATTTGTATTTCACTGCTACTGCCCCTTCTCAACCGGGTTGGTCAGTAAATTCAAGCAACTTTAATATTGTAATTGTCTCCGCCGCCACCGATATTTTCCGATCCAGACAATCTGGTGATTGGGCAACGAATGCCACTTGGGAATCTTCAGCTGATAGTATCAGTTGGGTGTCCCCTGCTACACTTAGTCCAAGTAACACATCTAAGCGTATTATTATCTTATCTCCCCATACAGTTGCCCTTTCAAGCAATGTTACCTTGGACTCCTTGGTTATTGAATCAGGTGGAACCTTAAACCATACTGCTGGAACTTTAACCATCAATAATGGCACTGGAAACGATATTACGGTTAAAGGAACCTGGATTCATGATAACGGAAACGGTGTTCCGGCTGGAACTGGAAATGCCGAAATACAAAATGGTGGGATGCTTCAAATTAACGATGGTTCCGGACAAGCCGATCAATTTCTAAATGATGAATCGAGTAGTTATCTCAGGTTTGTTTTTAAAAATGGAGGTATCGCGCATTATGCTAATTCAACAGCATTTTCTGCTACTGGCATTACTTATTTTCCAGGTCAATCCACTTCTGAAATCCCAATCTTTAGAATCAGTGGAAATCTGTCCACCATCGGAGGAGGTTCTGCAACTGTTTTCAATGCACGATTAGAAGTGATGTCAGGATTCGCCGTTGGTTTTAGCGGAACTGGAACCAAAACGGTTAGAGATGGAATCATCGGAGCAGGATCCTTTACCCAAAACTCAGGATGCGGTCAAATTCAAATATCGGGTGTTAACGCTCAACTCGGAGGTTCCGGTTCCCTTACCCTTTCTGTTGCAGTGGGTCTTCAAATAAATTCCGGCTCTCTTGTCACCCTTACCTCTAACAAAGCAATCACCAGTAACTCCATAACCGTAGCCGGAACATTAGATGCATCCACGTATCAAATCACCGGAACAGCAACAGTTTTAGTAAATGGAGAACTCAGAACCAGCAACACCAGTGGGCTCGTGGGTACCAATTGTACATTCCCTTCTGGCTCTACGCTCTCTACCCTTCCTTCCGGTTCCACTATTCATTATAATGGAGGTTCCACTCAAGCTATAACCGCTAGGCAATATCAAAACTTAAGATTAAGTGGAGCAGGCACTAAAACATTCCCTGCCGATACCGTAAGGATTGGGGGAAGTTTTCTTCCAGGTACTGCCACTTGCACAACTACTAGCTCAATTATTAAATTAAATGGAACTTCTGCCCAAACTTTAGTAGATACTTTTACTTTTGAAGACCTTGTGTTGCAAAACACTTCGGCTCCTACCAGTTCTGCAATAACCATCACTTCTGGTATGCAACAAATCCGTGGGATTCTTACTCCTTACGCCGGAGCACTCGTTACCAATGGAAATCTGCTTCTATTATCTACTGCCTCTAAAACAGCCATGATTAACAGGCCTGCTGCACCTACTTCCGTGATTACTGGAAATGTGAATGTTCAAAGATATATAAGCAGTGCTACTGGAAAACGTTTTATGTCAAGTCCGGTTTCAGGAAGAACAGCAGCCGACTGGTGGCAACACAGAAACGTAAGAGATATTTATTTTTATCTTGAAACCTATCCCGGAGTTCAAAATGTGGGATGGTTTCAAGCTTATGGAACCTACCCTTTAACCGCAGGACAAGGGTTTCAATTATTCTTCGCTAGAGCCGATACAACCATGGCCTTAACGGGCTCGGTAAATTCAGGAACCGTAACCGTCCCCTTAAATACTTTTACCGTTGACTTATCCAATCGTAATGCCTCAGGTTGGGTGTTGGCAGGTAACCCTTACCCTTCCACCATAAACTGGAATTCAGTTTCTGGATGGACGCGTGTAAATATGTTGAACGCAATCTATTATATCAACCCTTCAACTGGAACACTTGCTACTTTCATGAATGGAGTAGGATCCGGGGGAGCTACTTCCTTTATTCCTTCCGGACAAGGCTTCTGGGTTAGAAACTCTGGGGCTGGTGCACAGTTAACCTGTACAGAAGCAGTAAAGTCAACCCAACAAAGTACTTTCTTTAAAGAAAACCCAACAGGTTCAAATGAAATTCGATTGACCTTATCTGAAACAACTACGGATAAGTTCTCAGAAGCTGTAGTATTATTGCCTTCCTTGGATAGCGGTTTATCTGAAGAGCATTCGTTAACAAACGCTCCCCTTCCTCCAATGGTAAAGGATTTGGATATTCCTGTAGTTACTACCAAAAATGAATTTGACGAAGAATTTACCATTCAAGAAATCCCTGTAGTTCCCAGTACGGCTATTCATCGCATTCCTGTTGGCATTCAAACTCCAGATAAATATTGGAGCTTTTCGTTGTCCTACCTTTCAGATTCTTTTGAGGTTGAATTAGAAGATCAATACTTAGGCAAATCTTATTCAAGTTCAGAATTAAGCGGAATCGTATTTACGAACAAGGAAATTGAAAATCGTTTTTATTTAAAAATCATCCCCAAAGCCAATCAACAATTGACCCAAATTGAGGCAAGTTCTTTACGAGTTTGGCCAAATCCATTGAGAAAAAGCGGAACACTTCATATTTCCCAAGGCGTAGAATCGGTTATTGCGGATTTAATTTATTTGGATGGAAGAATAGAAAAGGTTCAAATATCCCCAAGTGGTGAAATTACTTTACCAGAATTAACTGCCGGTTGGTATGGCATTCGAATTGAAATCGCCGGCCATCCTCAAGTAGTTCCTTTTTGGAAAGAGTAATTTTTATTGAAATATCTAATTAAATAATTCAGATATTTTAATAACCTCTGTTGAAATTAAATTAAGCGTTATTAATTATTAGAAAGAATTTATCCTTTCTAATTAATTCTAACTTAACACAAATTCTTCAGTCCGTAAATTTTTGTTTACCCTTAACGTAAAACATTATTCCTATTCTATCAATATGATCGATTAAGTCTAAATCGGTAATATTATAATAGTTTATCAAATCAATCTTATAAGGCAGTCCTAACTCATCTAATTTTTGCATTAAATTTAATCTATCTTCAAAATTTAATTCCAGTCCTTTTATTACAATATCTATGTCAGAGCCTTCTTTGTAATTTCCTTTTGCTCTACTTCCAAAAATAATAGCAGTTTCTACTTTTGCATTTTCAGCAAAAACCATTTTCAACCTATTCACTACCTTATCAGATAACCCAAAGGACATAAAAAATCTATTATTTCTGTATTTCGTTTTCTAAACTTCGTTTTAATTCCAAAAACAATTCAAGAAATATTTCTACAATATCGTTCACTACCTTGTTAGCAGTTTCTTCATCATAAGTATGAACCGTTAGTATTCGGCTATCAATCATTTTCATCCATAATTCCCCATTGTGGATTAGACCTCGCCCAAATGCCGTTCTGAAAACATCGCGACTTCCCTGAATGTTTACCTCACCTTGATGCTCATAAAAATCCTTTATGGTATTCCATGCCAATTCATAAGTATATTCAAACCTTTGTATCATTCCTTCCTTTTCAATTTCATTCATTCCATTTGTTTGAAATTCTTCTACGGCCTCCATCAATTTTTTAAGCGCCCGCTTGTAATTATTAAATCGTTGTATCCAACGTATATCTTTAGTTTCCATAGGTTGTTGATTGTATTTCATATCCTCTTGACTAGTTCCTCTATCCAATCGATTATTTTCGTAAAATACTACTCAAGGGCATATTCAATGAAGTAACTTATTGAACAAAATTATAACTTTCTTTTATCCATCAAACTTCACTCCTAACATAGCGTTAGCTATGTGATTCAATTAATGTAGATACTTTCTGAACTAAATCCACATCTATTTTGACTTAGAATTTTCGCTTGAACCCATGGAACGCTTAATTATGCAGTAATCCTAAAAAGGAAGATAGTCCTTATTATTTTTCACGAATGTATATTCTGGAATTACCCTCAATTTATCAAAACAATCTCCATAAAACAAAAATTGTAAGGCTAATAATATTCTGCCTTAAATAATACTTATTTCATTATGATTTATGAATTAATAACAGAAGATGGTCTATTATTTTTCCGTTATTAAATATTGATTATCTCTCTAATAATAATTTTGATACTCTTCTCTGAAAAGGATAAACTCAAATACTGAAAATTATTTTTTGCCCACAAAATTAAAAATTCTGGACTTTTTTATTCCGTATTGAGAAGAAACCACACAGAACTAAATCCCGATAAGATTTATAATTAATTCTTCATCATTTATATTTCTTTATTCACTTTTCGTATATTTAGATTCTTAATCCCAGTAATGGAAGAGCGGGAACAAAAACTTCAGCATATCCTCAACAATGCCATTGACCCCAAAAAGGTATGGGGAACCTCCTTTGGAATTCAGTATCAAAACCAAACCTGGTTCGGATCCAGCGGAAACTTATCTACCCAAAATCAATTTTTTATCGCTAGTACCACGAAGTTATTTGTAACCGCTATCCTGCTTCACTTAGAGGCCCAAAAGAAACTTTCTCTCCAAGATCCCATTGCTAAATATCTATCTCAAGATATCTTAACCGGACTTCATGTCTTAAATAAACAGGATTATTCAAATCAAATTACCCTTAAAAATTTGCTCGCCCATACCTCGGGTATTCCGGATTATTTCCAACAAAAAAACAAATCTGGAAAAAGTTTGGAAATGGATATTCTCACAGGACAGGATCAATCTTGGACCTTTGAAAAATGTTTGGAAATCAGTAAATCCATATCTCCCAAATTTATTCCTAACACGCCCGGTAAAACACATTATTCAGATACAAATTTTCAACTCCTCGGAAAAATAATTAAAAATATTACTTCTAAATCTTTTGTCGAAAATTTAAATGAAATTATTCTAAATCCTCTAGAATTATCCAATACGTATTTATATACTGATCCTTCCGATAATCGTCCTCAAAAAATGTATTATAAAAACAAGGAAATTGATATTCCACTTGCGATGTCGTCATTTGGCCCGGATGGAGGAATGGTCTCTACTTCTCCCGATTTATTAAAATTTATTACAGCATTCTTTACCGGAAAATTATTTCCGATTTCATTCTTGAATTATTTAGAAGTGTGGAATAAACTTTTTTTTCCATTGGAGGCCGGAGTAGGTATTCAAAGATTTAAATTGCCTTGGATATTAAATCCCATGGGGACAATCCCAGTAATCATGGGACATTCGGGTTTATCTGGGGCATTAGCCTATTATTGTCCAGAAAAAGATTTATACATTGCAGGTACCGTAAATCAAATTGCATTTCCCGATACTTCTTTTCGTTTAAGCATTAAATTAATTCAATCTGCCCTTAAATAATTAAACGAAATCAATTTTATTTCTAATTATTGAATTGTATCGGTTTTCAATATTATTATTATTTATAAGAATACTCCAAAACCCAGAAAATTAATGCTTATTTATTGAATTATATTTTATTATTGAAGATTTATTCTAAAATTTGAATAATAATAAAGTTTATGAAAAGTATCCTATTGTTTTGTTTGAGCCTACCCATTGCGCTTCCCTTATTAGCCCAAGTGAATTGTATGCAAATTGGAGTTGGTCTTTCAGGTCCAGCCTATTGGGAAGGGGGAGAAAATCCATTTATTGATCAAATGAAAGCTAGAGGAGGATGGATTACTTTTGCCGCATCTGGAGGAGGAGCGTGGGATACCCAACACGCAAGTGAATTTCACTACGATTCAAATGGATATCCCGATAGCGGAGTGCCTTATATTACTTCCGGAGGATCTGAAAAATTAAGACTCGTGGTTTCGGCTTCCGCCAGGATTCCGCAACAAACCTATGTTTTTTTATATGATGGAAATGGAGTTTTCACCTTCAATGGATTTACAGTAGGAAGTTCCACTCCAGGAAGAATAGTCGTGACTTGTAATACTACCGGAAATGCTTGGATTCATATTGATTCTTCTGCAATCACTCCGAATCATGTTAGAAATTTCAGATTGGTACCCATCGCTAATGAATTTAATCATGAACAATTATTATTTCGCCAACCTTTCTTAGATAAATTAGATACCTTTTATGCCCTACGTTTTATGGATTGGTTTAAAACCAATGGAAACGACCTAAATACCTGGAATCAACGTATCCTAAAATCTTATTATACCCAAGCCTCTGCCAGAGGAACCGCTTATGAATATGCGATTGAATTATCCAATAGGTCAGGTAAACACCCTTGGGTTTGTGTCCCGCATTTAGCTGATTCCAATTATATCGCACAAATGGCAACCTTATTTCGGGATAGCTTAGATACTACCCTATCTGTGTATTTGGAATACAGTAATGAAGTTTGGAACTATCAGTTTTCCCAAACCCAATGGATCAATCAAACCGGGCAATTTTATCCTTCTACTTGGCCCCCCAATCCCTTATATGACGCAGGACAATCCTTCGCCTACAATGCTGGGAAACTAGCTGCCAGAACCTTTCGAATCTGGAGAAATGTTTGGGGAGCGGATAGCTTACGAGTAAAAAGAGTATTGGCTACGCAAGCAGCCAATAGTTTTGTTGCTACCGAAAATATTGCTGCTGTAAATCATCAATATGATTATTTAAGTCCTGCCTGGTATTTTGGCATTTCCCCAAATCAGGCGAATGCTTATACCAGTAGTACTACCCCCGTTCAAATTATTGACTCTTGTAGATACGCCTTCTTTAATAATTACTTAACAGATTTTAAAGATCATTATACTTTAGCCAATGCAGACCAAGCGAAAGTAATTCATTATGAAGGAGGTCAACATATCTCTGCCTATGGAAACACTAGCAATCCTGCATTACAAGCCATGTATGATGCACAAATACATCCCAATATGTACACTTTATATGATCAGGTTTTGGATAGTATGCGCGTTTGGGGTTCAGAACTCGCGATGGCATTTGTATTAGGCGGAGATAATAGTCAATATGGATCTTGGGGTCATATTCGGTCGGTAGATTCTACTAGTTCAACTACGTATTCCCCAAAATTTGAAGCTTTATTAAATAATCTGCCGAGTACCATTCCGGGTTGTACGCCGATTAATAGCAGAAATAATGATAAATCAGTAAGCCATTGGAATATATATCCGAATCCTGTTCAGGATAAATTATTTATTCAATCGGAAGAGGATAATACGCCAATTAAAATAAACATGTTTTCTGCTACTGGAATTCAAGTAATATCTGAAAGAATTATTCATTCGACCACAGGAATAGAGGTTTCAAGTATTCCCTCAGGTATTTATTTTATTCAAGGAACAACACCTACTGGAGAAGTAAAATTTTCCGGAAAAATAAATGTGCTGCATTAATTAAAAAACGAATCCCTAAATAATCTTAAATTTAGGGGTGATTAAATTTTTCTCGACGAAGGAAAACCTTCTGGTAATTTTTATTCTTGTAATAGCCTCCGTTCTAAGACTATGGGATTTATTTTCTATTCCCTTTACTTATGATGAATTTAGTGCTGTTTTTAGAACCCGGTTTAATGACTTTTCAACTTTAATTGATGATGGAGTTAAGATAGATCCGCATCCTGCTGGAGTTCAGATCTTTTTGTTTTATTGGGTAAACTGGTTTGGTGAAATAGCTTGGATAGTAAAATTGCCGTTTATTTTATGCGGCATTTATTCCGTTTATTTAACGTATAAATTAGGAAAACTATGGTTCCCTGAAACCACGGCGTTATTGGCAATGGCCTCTATGGCAACCCTTCAATATCCAGTAATGTATAGCCAAATTGCTAGGCCCTATGCCATGGGAATGTTAACCTGCGTGGGAATGGGGTATTGTTGGTCGAAAATAATTCAATTAAAAGATCATTGGAGAATTAAATGGCAAATTGGATTTATATTATTAGCTTCCGCCTCCTCGTATATCCATCACTTTAGCCTGTTATTTACTGCGCTCCTGGGTATAATAGGATTGTCTTTAATTACCCCAAAATTTAGATTACACTATATTTTATCAGGTTTAATAATATTCGGTTTATATGTACCGCATTTATCCATTTTATTTACACAAATAAATATGGGAGGCATTGAAGCTTGGCTTGGAAAACCCCCATCAGATTTTTTACTTCAATATTTTAAATATGTTTTTCAATTTTTTCCACCTGCAATTATTACCCTAGTGGGTTTAACAATAATCGGACTTTTAGAAAA
>Ga0114980_10000310_pt1 | contig 34690 bp, 28 predicted proteins | sample S_140806_EF_Meta_FD_87018 | JGI IMG/M metagenome (GOLD analysis project Ga0114980, IMG submission 87018) | Freshwater microbial communities from Lake Simoncouche, Canada to study carbon cycling - S_140806_EF_MetaG | ecosystem: Environmental > Aquatic > Freshwater > Lake | place: Lake...
CGCTCCCATGTGCACAGCACCGGAATGCTGCGTCACAATAAGTTCTGACGCGGCACAACATCTGATCACATCTTCATTATCGGTAGATAGCCGCAACCTTATATTACCGACTTCTTTTATCTCCGCAGACATTGAAGGGTGCCCGGTAATATACACATGGTCGAAATATGGGGAAAGCACTTCAGCTAATTGCTGATAATCCCACATCCCACCATTGTTCAAGGTATACTCCGCTCCTTTCTTTCGCGGAAAGATTGTCACCGCGTGCTCACGCTTTACGTTCAAGACCTTGCGATAATCATATGCAGCCTGCCGACCTTTCAATTGCCAATTTCGAAAAACAAACCAATACATATCATGATCAGTTAGATCAAGAAATGCTTTCCCTGAAGACAATGCAGTTTTTCGAAACTTCTGAATTTCTTCTTCCACGTCATCAGGTGGGATAACTTGATTCGCACGCGGACGTACTTCAGCAAAAAAGTCGCGCAACGGAAACCATTCGTGAATCATACTGTTGCCAGATTCATCACACAAGAACGATTCATGCAATGACATTCCGCAATAGTGAATCTTAACGCCATTCTGATGAAGAAATGTCAGGTAAGGCAACGTATGCAATAAGAAATGACCGAACTCACCCTTAAACGGGCCGTAGTAACATTCCTTCGATTTTAAAGCTTCACGATGAAAACGGTTGATTTGAGAATATGCCTTTCTTACAATTCCGGCATACTTAATCTTCCCGAATATATTTAGCGTTCGCTGGCCGTAGAGAACTGTCGTTCTATCACCAGGAATAATGAGCTCTCCAATATCATATTGCCCAGGTATCATCAGAATCAGAGTGAATCAAGAATAATGTGCAATATTACCTGATGATAACATTCAACAATGCCGTAATTCTTAACGGGCAAATGCATATTCACGTCACCCAGTTTGCTCAATCTGTTACCTGCTGCAAATCCAGATAGAGTAATCAGTTTAGCACCGCATTCACGCGCGAAGGTTGCAGCATTAACAATGTTGGGGGACTCGCCAGAACTACTAACGGCAATCAACAGATCGCCGGCATCCATGTGCAACTTCAGCCATTCCGTCATCGCATTTTCATAACCGTAATCGTTGGCGTAACACGTTATCAATGCGGGATCCGAAAAAGAATACGTTCTGAAGCGACCGATCTTTCCATAGTCCTCCATCATGTGAGAACAAATAGAATTAGAACCACCGTTACCAACGAAGAAAATTCTCTTCACTGATCGGACAATATCTACTGATGACTGAATTTGTGTATTCAGTTCGGGAGAATCAAAAAATTGCGTGAAGTGGTTTTTATACAATTCTGTTTGCATAGGCAATTAAAGATTCGCGAGTAACTGACTTTTCATTGCACAGCCAAGTAGTGGAAAGGCTAGCAGCTAAAGATGGCACAATCATCTCAGAAATTTCTGGTTGCAGATGCGCCAACAAACAACAGAATGAAAAGTAAGTATCACCTGCACCAATAGTATCTACTATTTGACTTTTAAATGATGACTGCCGAACCACGCGCTTTCCATTCGTATACAATGATCCTTGACTTCCCAAGGTGATAAACATATGATCAGAGTTGATTTCATAATTGAATAATTCTTCAATCTCGGTATCAGTATGGGCCTCTATAGAACGATTCATTTGCAAGCTCGCTTCTCGTAAATCCAAGGTCACACTTTTCTTATGCTTCTGTTTCCACTTTGACATACGGTTGAATCCGAAATTATTCGAATTTGTTTGCGTCATCAAATGAAACCCATCTCCGATATTCAACTTATCACAGAATCCATGTCCAAAATCAGCCACAATGACAACATCGTAATCTGAAACATTGACCTTAACTTCAGCGAATTGCGACTTCTCGAAACGATTTATTTCAACATGCTTTTTCCTGTCGGAAGCATCGATGTACCGCGTTTTCACAATCTCGTGCTTCTTGTTCGAGATCAGATCCACATGCTTTACAAAGTCCTTCAAATGGCCAGCAATAGCGGCAGCACCGCCTTCTTGTACCAGAGGAGTCCTTCCTTCTACCAATCTAAAAACAGGGCAGAACGATTTCATTGAATGCCCTTCATAAATGACATCAACAAATTCATCAATAATCGTTTCACCAATCACAGCCACACGTAGTTTTTGGGCTGCTGTAATAAAAAGATTCACATGGTCCACGGCTGAAATGGTCATACGTTCAAATGTACGCTTTTTGGGGATTATTTCCAGATCGTGAGTTTTGTAACGTGAGGTAACAATTTATCCTATTAACCCACAACTTTCCTCAACCAAAGACCTCCGCCCATATTTTTAAGAATATCTGGCATATTATGATCTATCCAATCACGATGAAACTGTTCCATAAATGTATTGAAGTAAAGAATCTCATAGTGATTGTTATGCATTAGAAATGCTCTCAGCAAATAATCTTCATTCCATGCAAAGCCTTTCTCAATCCACTCTTGTGGATATTCAAACGGATAGAACACATCGTGAAAATGGATGATGACTCCTTCCTTCAACACAGGTAAAATCTCAAACAGAATGTAATTTACATCACTACCCGCTTTAGATACATGGGTAGAATCAATGAAAAGAATATCATTGCGCTCAAGCTTTTTGAAGGTGTCCAACGGTACAGATTGTACAAACTCAGGAATCACGCGAAAGTTTCTTGTGAAACCTTTAGTCAGGTTCTCAAGATTCACAGGATAAGGCTCAACCAGTAGTACGTCAATCTTATTATCGAAGTTCTTTTCGTTTGTATCCAGCATCACCGCAGACGAATAACCCGAACCAGCTTCGATAATTCTAGCCGGATTAAAATGACGAATCATGCCATACAGGATGATCGCATCGGAGTAGGAAAATAAAGGATTACTATACCAATAACGATTCGACTCCGTTTTCTTTTCGGTAAAAAATAATTCAGCGTAATAAGCACTTAGTTGCTGCAGCAAATTCAGTTGTTCTGCTTCACGTAAATTGATACCGGCAATTGTTCGATGTGAACGATCGAAAATCCGCTTTTCATTTGCCTTTACATACTTCTGATCCGGAACCGGGCTGTAATAGTGGCCAGGAGGATGATATGTTTTGTACTTCTCCAATTCGGCCTGAAGATTCTTCACTGGCGGGACCTTGAAAAGTAATTTCTTGATCAGCTTTTTCATATTGATTTGAGTGAATCTGCTTTCACAACACAGCTTGTATATACTTTCTCCAATTCTCTAACAATCACATCTTCTGAGAATCGTGAACGAGCATAGCGTCTAATTGTATCTGGAGAAAACTCAGCATACCTTTCTTTGATTTCAATCAATGCAGCTGACAAAGCCTCCTCATTGCCTGAAATGCACAATACTCCGGAATCTTTGGTCACAATTTCCTCTGGACCGCCGCAAATTGTTGAAACTACGGGAACGCCCCTGAACATGGCCTCGGCTAATACTACTCCGAACGTTTCCTGATCAGAAGAAAGCACAGCCACATGTGATGAATCAAAAATCGCACGTATCGCTTGCCGGTTCTGCTTACCAGAAATACTTATTTGTTCATGCATTTTTAACTCATCGATCAGTTTTATGTAGTCCGATTCCAAAGGGCCATTTCCATAGAGTTTCAACTTGACATTCTGTCCTCTGAAACATTTGGAAAAAGCCAGAATAAGCAGATCTTGTCTTTTGCGACGATCGAAAATTGCAACGCAAACAAAAGTAAACGCATCGTTCTTTGCAAGATGCGTCAAAGGCTGATCGAATATTTCCTGCACCATATTCGATACAGCAACGAATGGAGCATGAAAAATATTTTCGTAACCACGCGCTCGCACATTACTCACTGCAATTCTGCAACACGCATTTTGCACGAAGCGCTCATGATCTGCAAAGCTCTCGAATGTATTGAAGCGATTAAGTTCACTGTATTGATAATAATTGGAATGCTCTGTAAATACGTAAGGAATATTAAATTCCTGGGACAACGCCTCAGCCACATAGGCATTATCCGACAAACAATGATGGTGTATAATATCAGGAATACCGTTTTCTGAAGAATACCTTTTCATCCAGTCAACTGCTCTTCGTTGAATAACACGTTTAAAGTATTTTCCCGGATTAGGAAACAGGCGACCTGGCAAAGGAAATACAACATGCAAGTGAACAATATTCAAAAGATCACTCTTATCGTATTCGGGATTATTTACAGTCTTCGAAAACCGTGATGAATATGTAATGAGCAGGACTGTTACCTTATGACCAGCCCTGCATAACGCTTCGCCCTGTTCCTTCACAAATACACCGCTCGTAGTGGTACGTGTAGGAAACCAAGCAGTGGTGATTACGATATGTCGCTTATCAATCGCCATTCTTCTTTGTGCTTGCAAAGTAATATCTGAACCAAGGTTTCACAAATCGCAAAGATGAAAAGCACATACTAATAGCCAACAAAACATTCTTTCCTAGTTCACGTTTGGCTCCTTTAAAAATATGTTGATCAAAATAATATTGTGCAAGATCATTTATCATCCCTTTTGCCAAAGGGTTATGAGCTACATATTTGAAAATACGAATTATTTCAGGATTTCTTCTTTCCGGCGTTTGCACTCGCGTAACCCCTGCGTGTGTGCGAAAATAATTGTGCGTTTGAGTCGAATAAGCCAACTTTTTTGAATGCTCAACATACTGAATCCAAAAAAGCCAATCCCCCGCATAATACATTCCGGAAACAGAATTCAGGTATGACTTAATACGCGGTTCGTTAGAGAACACCACAGCACTTGCATTGTTAATGACACATTTTTTGAAAAGATATCTTTTCAGCTCATCGCCGGCATCATTTTCAAAATCGGATAACCAACGTGTTGTAGAAAGATCGCTGTACCAATGGTACGGATTGTGCGTCATTTCCTTTCCATCTGCATCAATGCGCACCGATCGCGCGTAAAACAGATCGAAACCTTGTTCAAGTTTAGAAACAGCAGTCTCAAGGAAATTCAAGTCACAAAAATCATCACTCTCCGCCACCCAAAGGTAAGTACCGGAAGCAAGATCAACACCTCTCTTCCATTGAGTAAAAGCACTTCCTGAGTTCCTTTCATTGAAAACCACGTGACTGGTTTTCGGATGTGCTCTGTAAGCCTCCAGAAGTTGCCTACTGTTATCTGTTGAACAATCATCCAGCAGGATAACTTCAAAATTGGTATACGTCTGATTGTATATACTGTCCAGCCGTTGCGCCAGAAATCTCGCGTGATTATATGCAGGAACAATAACAGAAACAAGAGGCCTCATCGTACAGAATTGATATCGTTCATGACTCTTTCCATTCTCTGAATCCATTCAGGAATGGCAACTTCCTGTCGGAAATTTGCACTCAATTCAGCCGCCCGCCTCCCCATTTCAAAAAGCTTCTCCGGGTTGTAACGAATTTGAATCAGCGCTTTCGCCATTGCAGAAATATCGAGATGCGGAACAAGCAAACCATCGCATTGTTTCAACAACTCCTCAATTCCTCCACTTCCGGAGAAACCACCAATTGGAATTCCCAATGAAGCAGCTTCCATACAAGCCAATCCGAACGATTCCTCGAAAGAAAGCGAAACGAAAAAGTTAAAGTGAGAATAGGCTTCTAATGGCGCGTCTGTTTCACCAATGAATAGGACTTTCCCTTTAAGGTTTTGGCGTCCTATTGCAGTTTCAATTTCCTCCTGCAGAAACTTAGTATTACCAACCCATCGAAATTCAAAATCATTCTCCGGAACAAGTCTGTTTACAGCAGCTGCCAAATCAACAAAAAGCAATGCTCCTTTGTGCACTAATGCTGTTCCTGAAGAGCCCACCACAAATTTTCGATCAGAAATGCGTTTCACATCATTCACCCCGGGAGGTAATACAGGATGATGCACACTCATGACATCATTGGAAACTGCGAAAACTCTTCTAAGATATTCTGCTGTGGTCTGAGAGTTTGCAATAACCCATTGTACTTTACGCAACATCTCCTTCGGTTTTGCACCAGTGAGCTTTACGCCGAGTTCCAATTCGTGAATGTGCCATGCAACAGGCACTGATAGTCTGTTTTGGATAGCACTTATATACGGAGCGCAGGCAATTGTGTTGAAATAAACCAAATCAGGCTTCGTCACGCGAATGCAATCCTCAATACGATCTGCGTTCGTTTTGCTTTTTTTTAGTTCTATCCCAAATTTTCGAAAGCCTCTTACCACCAGATTGTCTGTTCCAGGCGGAGCATTATAGAAACCAACTTTTCCAAGCAGCCCTAACGACTCGGCCATTTTCCCATTACCGGGAAGAAGAAAAAACAATTCGTAATCCCGCGCATGTTTTAAGAACTGCACGTAACGCAACAAGACCAAAGAAGCTCCTGTTAATCCGGAATTATGAAAAACAAACAGAAGTTTTTTCTTGCCTTCACTCACGTAGATGTGCGCTAAACCGTTTTGATTTCTGAAAGCTTCCAGAGTCCGAGGCTCTTGTCGTTATAACGACCATTATTCTCGGTGCAATTCTCATTAATAATTTCCAAAGGTGCCGGAAATGAAAATGGCGAGTAGCATAAATCCAGCGGACGCCAAATTATTGAACCTAAGTCCTGATTCTTTCGGCCGGGAAATGTCGTTGTCAATAGATAGTGCGCTCCAGAAGACTTGAAGTTTGCGATTGCCTTCAGAGCTTGCTCATACGTTAAATGAACCAAACAATCGCGACAGAAAATCAGATCAGCTTGAGGCAATGTTCCGTTTACAATATCAATACATTCAAATCGTCTGGTAACAGAACCGAACTGCGATTGGTTCTTGGTTACAAGCTCCTGAACAATATCCAATCCAATATAGTTCGCATTCAATGTCAATTCCCGCATCCAGAAAAAATCTCCGCAAGGAGCGTCGATCATCGTCTTTACTGCATACTTCTCCAACAAGCCTGGTAATACACTGCGAACAACTTCTGTTTGGATCAAGTCTGAACCGGGGCCGGAAATTGATTCCTTCCCTTTGAACAGATTCTTCTCGTAAATAGTATTGAATTTGTTTTCCAGCTCCTTTTCAGTTGCCTTTCCCGTAAATAACTTTCTGAATCGATCAAACACAGGCTCGTTTTTTAGTACCGAATGAGGTACAATAGTGAGCTAATATACAATGAAAAAAGAGAAATTAATAGTTCCCGGTAAGACCTAGCTTTCGTAAGGCGCGGAAAACGAACCACGACTTCAACTTCACCGCTTTTCGCAAAACAACTGAGCGTTTTGACAGATCGGAATCCAACTCAACGAACTCCCAGTTAATTGCATTCGCGAGCTTTGTCGCATATTCGAAATCGCTTTTTTTGTAAATGCGATCATAACGTCGGAGGAGTAACAACGCCGTCATTTGATGTGCTATTACGGGTTCAGATTTCGGTAATTCTACAGGCAACCTATATACATGCGAAGTACAATTGAACTTTTCTGCGATTAATTCCTGTAGTACAGTCTGACCTGCCTGCTCTGCAATACGATAGACCAACGCGGCATACTCATCAAAGAACGCTGTCGCGTCCGCCACCGTTTTGGTTTGGTCGTGAAATCGATATAGCGCCAAAGAATGGTTAGTAACAGCAATGTTTTTTGTACCGAACAGCTGCAGATAACGCATGAACCATTCTTTGTCCATAACGTAATTCAAGCGCGTATCGGGCAGACCCATTGCTGCAATTGCTTCCCGACGAAAATAAGTTCCTGGTTGATTAAAACTATCTCTTCCAAAGACGGATTGTAATGTTTCGCCTCGCTCGTAGGCAGCTGGATAACTCCATGTCTTTTGCTCTCGAAACATAGTGATTGGTCCGCACAGACACATGATTTCTGGATCAATGAACGCGGATGCCACTTCAAACAAAGCCTTGTCGCTTAGCAAGTCATCACTATTGATCCAGTTAATGATTTCACCTGTAGCGCGAGCTAATCCTTTGTTTATCGCATGCGTTTGGCCACTATCTTTCTCACTTACCCACCAAGCAATTTTATCAGCGTATTTACGAATAATGTCCACTGAATTATCTGTACTTCCACCATCAACAATGAAGTATTCCAAGTTTGGGTAATTCTGATTGATCACCGATAATATCGTCTCCTCCAGGTATTGACCCTGATTATATGATGGAGTTATAATGGTGATCTTCGGATAATTCATCTGTAGCTATTCTCAATGGTTGATTTTCTGATCGTAGCTCATTTAATTCACGTATCAGCTCACCTTAATTCTATTTGTATCCGTTAAACTCGAATTCATGTCGCGTTTTCGGAACAAAAAGTACATCCATTTGCCACAAACTATTGTCGTGCAAACGCAGTAAAACATCTCCCATATCCAACGGACGGAATCCTAGCGTGTCCATATAAGCACACATTTCGTAGAACAACAAGCTATCCTTGGTCAGATGATAATTGTACACTTCAATGATCACTCCATTTGACTGCTTCAATGTTTCCAACGCTCCTTCGAGAATCGGAACTTCAAATCCGTGCGTATCGAGCTTAACGAGGAACGGCCCTTTCAGATTTCTACGCTTCACTTCCAGATCAATCGTTGTCACTTTTACTACTTCACACTTCTCCCCTGACGGTGTATCAGAGGCAAGTCCTCCGAAAGGATCTGTCATATCAAAGTAAATTTCACCCTCTCTGCTTCCGGCTGCGGCCAAAACGAAATCTGACTTCACACATTCCTTCTTGAACTGATTCAGCCCTTCAATGTGAACATTCTGCGCTTCAATCAGCAAGTAATACGAATGAGGATATTCCTTGATGCAAGTTCGCGCCCACAAGCCGTTAGAAGCACCAACATCAACAATTGTTTCGAATTGTAAATTCCGCTCTCTGCTTCGCGCAAGAATACCGTCCATAGTCAACGGATTTTTAACCACCGGCTTTGCAACAGGCTGAGCATTCGTAGGGATTACTGTATATCCCATTTTATTCAGAATCTTCTTGATAATTTTCTTCATCTGGCACCTCTTTATTGGTAATTACTATTGCACGATGAACCGCTGAGTTTTTCTATCGAAAACTATACTGGCCGGTGCGTTCATTATCCGATCAAATTTTGATTTTGACTTTGATTTGATGTAAGGAATTCTGGAGTAGATGCTCCAATATTTTTTCAAGAATGAAATATTACTGATGATTTGCGGATCCAGTGTTTTCAGCTTAGCATCAATTTCCGCCTCGCACTCCCGATTGTAATCGTCCAAACGTTCCAAACTGAATTGATTCGAAGTACGAAGTCTGAATTGACCAACCACAGTGCGAAGACAATACAGCGGCTCAAAATCAAAAAAACGAAGCCACAATTCGAAATCTCCCGCATACTTCAAATTGACGTTCAATGAACTACCAGCCTTCTCCCACAATGATCTTCTCCAGAAAGTAGATTCCTGCTGAATGTATTTGTAGTCCTTCATGTAAAAATTGTAACGCGACCATCTGCGTGATGAGAAGCTGGAAACAATTCTAGCTGATTCGTCAATATTAGAAGGATTTCCCTGCAACCAATTTACCTGAGGCAACGTTGCAAACACTTCTCCCACCATCGAAAGAGCTCCGGGATAGTACTTATCGTCGGAGTTAATCCACGCCATCACGTCTCCTGTACTGCGCGCAAATCCTTTCTGAATGGCCTCGTACATGCCCTTGTCTTTCTCGCTCACCCAATATGAAAGTCGATCTGCGTACTTCTTGATAATGTCTACTGATTGATCTGTGCTGCCTCCATCAATAATGATGTACTCGAGATTCGGATAACCCTGATCGAGAACAGAACATATCGTTTCCTCAAGGTAATTCCCTTGATTGTAAGACGGTGTAACGATTGTGATCTTTGGGTAGTTCATTGGCCTGCTTTTGCAGGCTGCAATATCCGTATTTCGGATGAATTATTCTTCCTTTAGAACCGTTCTGAACAAATTTGAATAAGCGTGAGCCTGAATTTCCAAACCGTATTTAGCTCGAGCAGAAGCGCTAATCTCTGAGCGATTAAAAAGGGCCATTTCGTTCAAAGCCAATAGAATTGCGTCCCGCAAAGCGGAAGAGGTCTTTTCTTCCGCAAGAACTCCATTTGTCCTGTGCGCCACCATATCAGGAATTCCGCCTGTTTTAAATCCGACAACAGGAGTACCACACAGCAATGATTCAATAACAGTGTTTGGTAGATTATCCTCCAGCGAAGGAATAACAAATAGGTCAGCAAGAGAATACAGTTCCGCCATCTGCGATTCTCCATCAACAAAACCAAAGTCAATAAGATTATTTTTCAAGCTACTCTCATTTCCTGTGCCACCAACAGCAAGCAAAATGATATCTGCAGTGACAAGATTTGCGAACGCTTCTTTCAACTCTCGGTATCCTTTTCGTTTGACGAATAGCGACTTGTACGACACAAATAGTACGATCTTTTTGTCTTGAGGCAAATTATACTTCTCACGGAGTTCTTTTCTGTTTCCTGGAGTGAAAATATCTGTACTTAGGCCGTAAGGAATTGTACTATGTTTACGAGCACCAAGTAATGAACTTTTAAGCGACTCATCAGTTAACCAAACCGAAGGTGATACAACAGACAAATCCTTAATCTTATTCAGATAATACTGTTTATACCTATGATCAGAAGCGGTCGCATCCATGTTTGCGATATCGCTCAACTGCGGACATGCATTACAAACGTTCATAAATAACTCACAACCGTTGCTGTAATGGCACCCGCCCGTAAATGGGTTCATATCATGCAAAGTCCAAATGACGGGTTTGGTTATCTTTTCAAGGATCGCGTAGTCTACAAAACCAGAAACCCAATGAAGATTGACTATATCCGCGTTCTTGTAAAACTGATGCGTTGTAATATCATACCCATTGTCTGCGAATGAAAACCATTCTAACTTATCGGGCACTGCAGACAAAATTTTACTTTTCTCAGCTGGTAATACTCCTGTTGGACGCTTCCGTAAATTCCACCACGATTCAGTAACAGGTTTGTATTTCACCGTGCACTCTGCCTTGTGAGTGACTTCCACTGAACTGGTGTCCTTCAAAAAAAGTAAAAAAGATTCGATACCAATCTTACGTAAACCCATATGCAAGCGAATGCAGGAATTTGCCGCACCAGCGTGACCATAGGTATTCACGAGTAGTACTTTCATTCAGGCTTAATTGCTTCCATGAAAAGCGAGTCAGGTTTGTGCGGTTTACCCTCCTTGTTTGCATCTAACTCATAGCTTACCCAGTTTGGTATTCTACTCTCGACTGGTCCTACCTTTCTAGGAGAATCGAACCCAGTACTTTGTAATAGTCTACCAAGTGAATAACTATCATACATCCACTGATGCACCTCGCCTCCACAACGAAACTTACCAACCTCGACAAAGCGTTTCTCGTTGCTACGAATCTCATTTTCCTCTCTAAACAAGTTCTCTTTAAGCTTTTGGCGATAATACTGAATATTAAAAAAGCGTTTCCAAGTAACACTTTTTGGCGCTAAAGGAGCCACATTGGCTTGTCGCAACTTCTTATTGCTTAATAATGCTTCGCGCAGTTTACGCGCTTCTTCACCAAATCGAGATAAAATAAAATCCTCGTTATTAATAATATCTTGCTCGAGATATTTCGCCATCTCACCACCGGAAAAAGTTCGAACGGTCTGATCAAACATTTCCATAACCATCCAATCATAATTTTTATCCCAGCCATTTTCTCCCTTGCGAGCCATATCAAGTGCACTTACATAACCTTTTGCAATTTCCTCTAAGTCAGGGACGGCTATTCGGATTATTCCTCCAGGCTTTAACACACGAAAACATTCTAAAATAAACTTTTCACCCCCGTCCCTATTGAAATGCTCCAAAACGTGAGAGTGATAAATAACATCAGCGCTTTGATCTTCGAAGGGTATACCATCAAGCAAATTGCAAACAATAACATCACTGCCAGTTTTAATAAAATCGACATTTATCCAGTCACTGTGCAGCCTATATCCACAACCAAGGTTAATTTTCCTCATGAATTCAACGTTTACGATAGACACCTTGAATAGTAAACCCTTGAAGTTCATTCGACAGTAACTTCAGATTCCACGGAAATGTCTTTAAGAATAACCAACTTTTGAACCTACCAACAATTCCAGACTTGCGTCTAAACTTTTCGACCATAGTATTCTTGAAGTAATCAAAATGATAAGTCTGCAATGGTTCGAAGTCACAGGTAACCATATCAACAGGCAAGAGTGTTTCCAAGTGTTTAAGAACTTCTTTGCTCCATAGCCCCATGTGATGTGGAGGCATGTTGAGGTAATTTAAACTGTATCCAAGAAAAGATTTATTGTTAGGTACACTTACAATCAAATATCCACCTGATTTAAGCAAATCGACAGAAGCCTCAAGCACTTCTTTGATATTCGAGATATGCTCCATTACTTGAAACGAGCAAACCACGTCATATTGACTTTTGTTAGCAACAGCATGATCTTGGATCGTTTCATTCATCACATCGATGCCTTTACTCTTACAGTAATCAATAGCATCTTCATTTAATTCTAGACCTCGACTCTTAATTCCTTTAGAAGTTAGGCGTTCAAGAAAAGTTCCCTTCGCAGAGCCTATTTCTAACACTTTATTGCCTGAAGTAATGTAGGACAACGCATTCTGGTGTTCCCACTTCCAGTCCATATAATAAGAATCTAACTTCTGTAGTTGGGAATAAAAATGACCGTCCCCCGCAACATGTGCTGGATAGAAGAAACAGTATTGACTGGCATTATCTCTATAAAGTTCTATTTGTGCAAGGCCTGCAAAACTCCCACTTGCATCAATATCCATTTGAACACGATACGCTTCAATTATGTCACGTACCGCAATTCGCTTGAGCAAGGTAACATCCGACGAACCAGTTAAGGGGCTTTGAATCATTCGTGCGTTTTTTCGATATAACAAACATCTTTAAATGTCTTTATCCTAACAGGCAAACTATTCTTGGAAAGGTAATCATGCACTGCCCTGCTGCAGCCATCCCACACATAGTAGTCGTCGATAATTATCACACCATTCTTCGCAACTTGTGGATATAAGTTCTCAAGACATACCATAGTAGATTCATACCAATCTCCATCAAGTCTTAAAACCGCTATCGGTGAATTTGTAATGAAGTTTGTGGTTGTTTCATTAAACCACCCTTTTATAAGATTGACATTTGCACAACCAGTTCTTTGCATGGCTTCTTGCGCAAAACCTATTTCGGCACGACAATTATCGAAGTAATAAGGAGAATCTTTATCATTTTGCCATTTATGCGCATCAGGTCCGTCAATATCTTTCACACTTGGCAATCCTTCAAAGCTATCAAAAAGATAATAGGTCCTTTCTGCACCCAATATTGAAGCTATTCCAGCAATCATGCCACCTCGCCAGACTCCGCACTCCACTACACAACCTTCAATTTTCTTATATCTGGAACAGATTTCTAAATTGGCCTTATAAGTAGCTGGAGGTATCATTGTGAACTCCGAATAAGACGAATAAATTTCATCATGGAGCTTAGCGTTAATATCAGGATGCTGATTTTTTCTGAATACATTAAACATTCATAACCCCCTCCCTTTTGTAACCCATCCTTTCCATGGTTGGTCCAAATTTCTGCCAGAATAGCTCTTCATCTTCGGATGAAAATTCGTTCTTCCAACTGTTCGTTTTACCACTTCTCATGAAACCGTAGCTGGTATCCTTAAAGTGCACGCCCATTTTCTTTGCGTAATCTGGGTCGATTTCTTCATTCTTTTTCATTTCATCAAAAGTCGATTTTTGTGCAGCCTCACGTACTTTTGAAGCATTTAATATCAAACCACTAAATCGAATAATAGCTTCTAATTCCAACTCACTGTTCGCAATCAAATCTTCATATTTTACGATTAAAATATTTTGTGCATTTGCTCCATCTAGCCATCCAGCAACATGTTTACCCCAATCTCCATACGGTAAATTGCCAGGAATAAACTCCATTCTCAAAAATTGAGAAAAAGTCATTTCACGTTGGATTACGCCCGACTTAATTAGGAAGTAATAATAACTAACACATGCCTCACGCCCATCCCTTACAACATATATCACTTTCGGATATTCAGCAGAAAAAGTGGAGTGACTTTTGATAAACCTAGGGTGAGTTTGAATTGCTTCTATAGCAGTGGGATTAAAATGAACATCAGGTATTAGTAGATGAGCGTTAGTGAAAGCTATCTTTCCTTCAGTTAAATAGTTCCCAATCAAAAACCTAACCCACGTATTTCCTGATTTAGGAAATGAAACAATAAAAACATCACTATCCTGAATCCTAAAAAGCGAATCAGTTTGAGCTGACTGCTTCTGGATATTCTTTTGAAACATTTGCTTAATACGCCTAAACATTATCCAGAGAGTTAATTCGTTCAGTAGCCCAATCTAGTTTTGGAGCAACCATTCCAGGCCAAATTTCGGAAAAAGTGGAACCCTGATTGCCCATTAACAGGGTATTGAAAGATAGAAAACGTTGTGCCATCACAATGACTTTAACACCTGGAATACCAAAATGTATTAAAACATTAAACTTCCCCTTGTTAAGTAGATTACTGGGGATAACACAAATTGTCTTATAAAAACCCGCAACCTTACGCTCACCATCCGAATTATGATTTGTAGAACTGAATATTATTCCACCAGAATCATCTGCCAGTTGCATTACCATGCGTGCACCAACGATATCAACTAATACTTCATATACGACCTCAACTTGAATAAAGGCATTTGTATAAAATGTATTAGCGACGTTACCTATTTCGTCTAGCAATCTTACTGAGTTAAGCCTGACCTCATCTCCTCCAGGACGATCCCCTCCAATCCAAGATATCTGACCTGATTCATTGGACTGCATTTCAACCTGCTTCAAGTAAACATCAATGGATTCTGCAATACCTCCAAAATGCACACATCTCCCTTCTTTCAATACCAAGCCAGTAGTACATAAGTTTCGAACTGCAGCCATATTATGACTTACAAAAATAACAGTGCGTCCTGCGCCTGCCACATCCTGCATCTTACCCAAACACTTTCTTTGGAATTCCAAATCCCCCACCGCTAAGACTTCATCAATAATAAGTATTTCAGGTTCAAGATGAGCTGCGACGGCAAAGGCCAAGCGGACATACATCCCAGAAGAGTATCTTTTGACGGGCGTATCAATATACTTTTCCACTCCACTAAAAGCTATGATTTCATCTAGTTTAGACTTAATTTCTGCTTTCCGCATTCCAAGAATTGCACCATTCATGAAAATATTTTCACGCCCTGTTAGATCGGCGTGAAAGCCTGTGCCCACTTCCAACAGAGATGCAATTCTGCCTCTAATTTTAACTGCCCCTCTCGTAGGCGCAGTTACTCTAGATAATATCTTAAGTATTGTTGATTTGCCGGCTCCGTTTTTTCCTATCACTCCAAGTACCTCGCCTTGGTTTACTTGAAAATTTAACTGCTGCAAAGCCCACACCATTTGCGAACCTGCTTTCGTCCCAACATGGTTATCTTGAATGATTGAATCGCTATCCGTTGACTTGCCCAATAATTTGCTCAACCCAAGCTTGAGATCACTTCCCAGCGTACCAGATCCAACTACACCTAACCGGTATTGCTTCCAAACATCTTCAACCGAAATAACAATATCACTCATACCATCAGATCGTGTCCATAAAACTTTTTTCCACTTTACTAAACGATACAATTCCAACAAATAATAGAACCAAAAGTATACATGCAGAATAACCCAATCCAATCCACGACCACGTTCCAATGCCAAGAGTAGCATAACGCAATGCTTCCATGATCCACATTAATGGATTCCACTTCAAATACATTTTGAGCTTATCTGGCATGTCGGAGTAGGCAAATACTACTGAGGAACCGTACATCATTAGTTGTATTATTACTCCAGTTATAAAGTTAAGATCCCTGTACTTAGTAGTAAGTGAAGAAACTATTAGCCCCATTGACATCGCATATAAACCGGTCATGAGTACCAATACGGGAACAAAAAATATCAAGGTTGTAGGACAAATACTAGCACCTTGAAAAAGAAAAATAACATATATAACAGTAAAAACCAAAGCCTGAACGGCGAACCTGTATACGCTAGATATCATTACAGAAATAGGCCTAACGAGTCGCGGAAAATAGACTTTTCCGAAAATGGCTGCGTTACCTGTAAAAGTTCCAGCATTCCTATTAAAGCACTCACTGAAATAAGACCACGGAACAAATGCTGCAAGATAAAATATCAATCTGGGAGCACCTCCAGTAGGGATATCTGCAATGGTCCCAAAAATAATTGAGAACATCAGTACAGTTAGCAAAGGTTGAATAACCATCCACAAGGGACCGAGAATGGTCTGCTTATACTGCGATACAAAATCCTGTCTAACGAAAAGGAAAACTAGATCACGATAATGCCATACTCCGGCCAGATCAATCTCATACCACCTATTTTTAGGTTTCAGAACTAGATCCCATTCTTTTTCCGAACTATTTTGATTTACGCTCAATTGCTGAGGGTGATTTAGATGCTAATGCTACTTCTTCTTACCAGCGCCAGACTTAAATGAACCCTTATTTCCGTAGCCGCCATACGAACCATAACTGCCATATGCGCTACTTCCATAAGAGCCATAACCATAACCGTATGAATATCTGTTATAATAGTATTTCGACTTTTTACGTTTCACTCCGTTAAGAATAAATCCAAAATGCCCATCCTTGTTCATAGCAACAATGTCATGCGCATTAGCCAATGCATTGCGGTAAGCTGCTTTAGTATTCAAAACAAATAACGAAACATTTGAATACTTCATCAAAACTAACGCATCAGTAATTAATCCAACAGGTGGGGTATCCACAATTACATAATCATAGTTCTCCTTACAGTAGCTCAATACTTCCGTAAGAGTTTTAGATACCACAATTTCTGAAGGGTTAGGAGGAAGTGGACCGGAAAGAATAACATCAAGATTCTCCAGATGTGTAGGAACCACACAATCAGAAATCTTATCGCGACCAATGGCAATTGTGCTGAATCCTTTCACATTCTCTAATCCAAGACCTTTGTGAACCCGAGGCTTATGTAAGTCCAATTCCAACAAAACTGTCCTTTTTCCTCCCTTAGCAAGAATACCTGCCAAATTAATCGAGCAAAAAGTTTTACCCTCCCCAGGACTATTCGAAGTAATAAGAATAACACCTCGTTGAGCTTCGCCCAACATGTATTGCAGATTTGTTCGAACAGTACGAAACGACTCAGCCACCGGAGACTTTGGATCACTGTCTACAACCAACTTGGTATCTTCTGCAAGCAAAGTATAAATCACTTCTCCAACAATTGGCAAATGGGTTGCAGCCTTGAGCTCTTCATAACTTTCAATTCTACCGTAGAACACAACTCTGAGAAACACAATGAGTAACGACAAGATAAATGCTCCACCCGCGAAATAATAATTGATCATACTTCGATTTGGACGCACAACACCCATACTTCGAGCCTTATCAATAATCTTCGTCTCAGGCAAAATTCCTGCCCGAGCAATAATTGTGGTCGCCCGTTTCTGCAGAAGGAAAATATACATCCCCTCATTAACTTGAAGATTTCTATTAATATTGACCAAGCCACGCTGCTTCACTGGAATTTCCTGAAGCTTGAAAACTGAAGTATCGATCTGACGGTTTGTAGCTTTCAGGTTTTCAATAATTGCCAATTTATTATTACCAATATAAGTCAGCATATTCTTTCGCTGACGAGAAATACTACTATCCAAATTCACAAGATCTGGGTTACCAGGAGTTGCTTGTGTTAGCAAACTAGTGTACTGCAACTGCATACTATAAAGTTGCGTCACACTTTGATCTAAAAACTGATCTCCGAACGAAAAAAATGCTGCAGGAGGAAGAAATTGCGGGTCTTTGTTGTTTTTGATATAATCTTCCAGGTCATTCAACGCTTCAATCTGCATCTGATAACTTCTCTTTCTATTGTCGAAGTTCATAAATTGCCCGAAGAATTCCTCACTTTCATGGTCTAAGTCAATAATGACATTGTCCTCTCTGTAATTTTGAAGCGTATCTTCAATGTTATTCAGAATATTGGTTACCTCTTGCAATTGGCGATCAATGAAGAAGACCGTATTCTGGTTCACTTCCATCCTTTGCTCCAATGAATTTTCAATGTACACCTGAATGAGCGTATCCAAGAACATAACTGCACGCTCTGGAATAACATCTTCCACTGAAATCTGAAGAATATTGGTGTATTCAGGAGACTCAACAACCATCGAAGATTGATATCTCGACACCAACGACGGTTTTGAATGAATCTGAATTTGGTAATCGGCCTGAACACTTGCTGGCTTACCAGCTCCCTTAGAGGAATTTCTGTTCGCTATAAGCAGATGAAAGTCATCCGTGATGAGGTCTTTACCAAACTGACCAGTCACCTCAACGTCCATCTCATTTTTAGTGTACTTCAGAGCGTATTTATCGTTTCCCAAAAAACGCATTAACATTTTCTGTTCATAGAATTGCGGAGAAATTTGACCTACAGTCACATGAAATGGCAACCCAGTAAACACCTCTTCAGTTCTTATTCTACCAACAATGAAATATGACACATCAAAATCCAATCGATCCATTGTGTAACTGATCATGTCATATGAAGTCAGAATCCGTTTCTCGTTTGAATTGTCAATGTAAGTTTTGACCGTTGGACCGTAATAGGGATTATCAGAGATCAAACTCCCCTGCTTAATCTGATCATTTGAACGTAATAAAATCTGGGTAGAAGCACCATAAACGTTGGTAAGCTTATAAGTATAAAAGTTACCGAGACCATAGCCCAGAGCACTGATTAGCACAACAATCCACCAGTTTTTGCGAATAATCGCCAAAACACGGGTAATATCGCCTTGTCCAATGAGTCCTGCAGTGTTGTTCATAAGGTGTGTAAAGTTAGTAAATTATCGACCGCTAGAAGAGCTAACCTTAAGCCATTTTTATCCGTACAAAGCACTATATTTGTATACGGCATAATATGTCTGACCCTAAAAAATTGCGCCAATGAAGAAAGTTGTACTTATTTGTTTTTCGGCCTTATGTGCTTTGGCAGCATCAGCAGCCACATTCACGTCGAATGTTGTATCTGGAGATTGGACCGTTGCTGGATCGTGGACTGTTGTTGGTGTAGATGCAGATGGAATTCCTGATAATGGTGACGATGTAACGATCAACTCGGGTAATACTATCCGATTGCTGGGAATATCGGTCTGCAGAAACCTTACTGTAAGTGCTGGTGCGACACTAAACTACAATAACAAAATACTGCAGATATATGGAGATTTCACTCGTGCGGGTAATACCACATCGTCTGGATTATTTTATTTTTTCTCCGCAACTGGCACTATCACTATTACCGGAACATACAATAACGGTGGCAATTGGAATTTCATGAATGGTTCAAATGTCACCATTGCGCCAGGTGCTGTAATTGTCAAAACGAATTATTTTTATGTGAATACAGGGGCTCGCCTTACCAATAATTCTGATGTGAATCTCATTGGTGGATCAGTGTCCGCACAAGGCACGGCAACTTTTACAAATGGAGCAACTGGTTCCATAGCTGTTGCTTATCCTTTTTTAGGGCCTATTACTAATTTTGATTTCTCCGCGGTTGGAAACTTGGTTCGTTATTCTACCGTTAACACCCCGACAATTATCAATAGACCATACTACAATTTGGATCTAATCAATACGACTGGCACTAAAACGTGGAGCGGAGGTGCGCTCACAGTCGCGGGTAACCTTCGCATTTTCTCGGGTTGCACTTTAAACTGTGCTACGCAAAATATCAATCTTGGTGGAAACTGGGTTAACTTCTCCACCATCACTCCTACCAACCAAGCTACTATTAATTTCAATGGATCCGGTACGCAGACAATTTCTCGCACCACAGGAAACATGGAAACATTCAATAGTGTTGCCCTCAATGGGACAGGAACTGTGCTTTTGGCAGATAGCATTACAATCAATGGAAGTTTGAACATCAATAGCGGAACGTTGGATGTAGCTGCATCTAACTATAACATACACATCAAAGGAAACTTCGTGAATAGTGGAACCTTCACTGCGCGTAATGGCACCGTATTCTTCGATGGAACAGTAGCTCAAAGTATTGATGGAACTTCAAGCACAACTTACTACAATATTACTGCATCAACTCCAGGAGGTGTTACTGTCAACTTCACAAAACAGTTAAGCAATTTGCTGAAAGTGAGTAATGGGACTTTCGCAACCAGCGCATTGGGTGGACAATTCATCCTTCTTGCGTCCGGGCCTACAACTTATGCTCGCATTGCTCCAATCTCCACTGGAGGCCTTGGTGGTTCGGGGTGGGTAATTCAGGCTTATGTTAATGGACCTGCAACAGCCTATTGGCAATACATCACCAGTCCTGTAAGCGGTACAACGCTTAACGACTGGGATTCAGATACGCGTTTTTACATGAGTGGCGTTGGCGGGAATGAAGGAAATGCTTGCTGCCCAATCTTCCGCTCAGTAAGAACATACAGTGAAGCTACCAACACGTATAGCAACATTACTTCCGTTGGAACAGCTCTAACTAATGGCAGTGGTTACATGGTTTGGATGGCAGATAACCGAAACTCCTTGACTGGACCGTTGGTATACGATAGTCGTGGCACAGCAACCTTTGGAACAGTGAATCGTGCAGTTACAGCAGGTGGTGCTGGAGGTGGTTATAATCTTGTTGGAAATCCTTTCGCTTGCCCAATCGATTTCGCCACCGTAAGAACTTCGTCAAGTGCGACACTGAGCGCTAATTTCTTGATCCTTCAGGAAAACGGAACTTACGCTACAAGCCCGAATGGTGGTGTTATCGGACCTAACCAAGCGTTCATGGTTGTAGCTACTACCGGTGGGAATATGACTGTTACCGAAGCCTGCAAGAATATTGTGACGATGCCGAATTTCATTCGTGAAGCGGCTCCTGAAAACACCATCAGAATCAAAGCGGGTAATGAAGCGAGCGGCATTGGAGAACAAGCAACAGTTCAAATTGCTGATGGAGCGTTCAACGAATTCGTAAATACTGAAGATCTACCGTACTTGGAAAGTCCATACGAATATGCAACTCGCGTGTGGACAAATTCTTCTGATGCAACAAAAACACTGTACAACGTTGTTGGAAGCACCGATGCTCACTTGATGATTCCTGTAACTGTTGTATCTGGAAATCCTGGAAAACAAATCTTGCAGTTCAAAGGGTTGACTTCCGTCACTGCTTATAACTGTGCGTGGCTGGAAGACCTTGCTACTGGTCAACGCATCTCTTTGAATCAGACAGATACCTACTCTTACGATGAGCCAACAATCGGTGGTAGTAGAAATTTCATCTTGCACTTGGAGCGTACTGCAGATTGTACATTCAACCTGCAAAATTCGACAGCTTCATTAGACGCTTCAACCAACGTTTACATGAATGGTGGTAACGTTTATGCTCAGTTTGAATTCGCGGCTGAAGAGCAAGTTGCAGTGAGCATGTTTGATATCACTGGTCGTGAAGTAATGGGAGAGCGCTACCTAACTGTATCTAATGAAACGGTTCAGCTTGATACTCCTGAAGCCCATGGAATTTATTTGGTGCGTATCGTAAAAGGGGATGAAGTAACCACTAAGAAATTCTACTACTAGATCATGACAAATCGTCAATATAAAATTACTGCTGCGCTAGTACTTTTTGCACTGGTTTGTGTTGCCACAATGCATGCACAGCCACCACCACCCCCGCCTACTGATGAACCTCCATGTTGGCCACCTCCTTGTGTTCCAGTTGATGGCGGGATTCTTTTTGCTGTAGGTGCTGCAGCAGTATTCGGCGGTAAAAAGATCTACAACTCCTTTAAAGCGAATAAAGGAGAATAACCCGGATGAAATTCGGTGCGCAGGAAAAGAGGTTAATCCGCTTCATCGGTGTTTTTATTGGGCTTTATGCGCTGTGGATGATGCTCTATGAATGGGTAATTCATCCATGGGGTAAATTTGATACTCTTGTCATCAATGATTCCTCACTGTGGGCGCTTTGGCTACTGAAAACACTGGGATTCGAAACTTTTGTTGGAGATAATGAAACGATCCGCACTATAGGAATTGCAGGTACTCATGGACTATGGATTGGCGACCCATGCAATGGTCTAACCCTTTTTGCACTGTTTTCAGTTTTTATTGCAGCCTATCCGGGACCATTGAAACACAAAGCGTGGTACATCCCATTGGGCATTGCGCTAATTCACACCATGAACATTTTGCGCATAACCTGTTTGTGCATCATCACACTCAAAAAGCCCGATTGGTTAAATTTCAATCACACTTACCTATTTCAAACGTTGATGTACGCGTTCATTTTCCTTCTGTGGTACATTTGGATAAAGAAAATACCTGTAAATCGAACAAATGAAAACACAAAATAAGTTGGCCATTGCCGGACTTGTGGTGCTCTTCATTTGCACTGGATTTTTTAGAGAATTTCTATTCGTAAACATCAACGAACAGATGCGCATTAGCTACTACCATGCGCCCGAATCATTTCTTTCCCCTTCGTTGCAGTGGCTTTCAGTATTTAATTATACAACCTTGTACTACTTGAAGTGGCCACTTACACTTGCATTCACTGCAGTGTTTGCGTTCTATTCTGCTAAAGTCGTACGCGTAGTATTCAACGACAAAAGCTTAGTTCGAATCACGTGGTTAGCGTACACTTCCGTATTCACACTATCATTTCTCTTCTTTTTATTCGGGATGCTATTTGGTAGCCGTGAAACCACATACGGAATCGCACGCTTTCTTGCCGGAATAATAGAAACGCCTGCCATGTTAGCCGTACTTGTTGCATCTTTCCTGTTACTTCGCAGGAACTGAGTACAGTTTTGTTACTTTTGTTCCCGAAATTATTCAACCATTCCTCATGAAAAAAGACACCGCCATTTTCAAACTCATTTCACAAGAACTTCACCGTCAAAAAAACGGAATTGAATTGATTGCTTCCGAAAACTTTGTAAGCAATGATGTGATGAAAGCAATGGGATCTGTGCTGACCAACAAATACGCAGAAGGTCTTCCTGGAAAACGTTACTACGGCGGTTGTGAAGTGGTAGATCAAGTAGAACAATTAGCCATAGACCGCGCCAAGCAGCTTTTCAATGCAGAATGGGTCAACGTACAACCTCACTCAGGAGCGCAGGCAAATGCAGCCGTAATGCTGGCGTGTCTTAACCCGGGAGACACAATTCTCGGATTCGATCTTTCGCATGGTGGTCACCTTACACATGGTTCACCTGTTAACTTTTCAGGAAAACTGTATCGTGCAACATTCTATGGTGTAGAGAAAGAAACCGGTCGTATTAACTACGATAAAGTAGCAGCAACAGCAAAGAAAGAGAAACCAAAATTGTTGATCTGCGGCGCTTCTGCATATTCTCGCGACTGGGATTACGCTCGTTTGCGTAAGATTGCAGACAGCGTTGGTGCATTGCTCATGGCCGATATTGCACACCCTGCGGGATTAATTGCGCGTGGCATTTTGAATGATCCAATGCCGCATTGCCATATAGTAACCACAACAACCCACAAGACTCTTCGCGGACCACGTGGCGGAATGATTATGATGGGCAAAGACTTCCCAAATCCTTGGGGTCTGAAAACACCAAAAGGCGAAGTCAAGATGATGTCTGCAGTTCTTGATGGTGCTGTATTTCCGGGAACACAAGGTGGACCATTGGAGCACGTTATTGCGGCGAAAGCTGTGGCATATGGAGAAGCATTGTCTGACGAGTTCCTCAAGTACGCAGTACAAGTGGTGAAGAATGCAAAAGTGATGTCGGAAGAATTCATGAAGCGCGGCTACGAAGTTGTTTCAGGAGGAACAGATAACCACTGCATGCTCATCGACCTGCGCAACAAAAATATCACCGGCAAGCAAGCGGAAAATGCTTTAGTTCGTGCAGATATCACTGTAAATAAGAACATGGTTCCGTTCGACGATAAATCACCATTCGTCACTTCAGGAATTCGTGTTGGTACCTCTGCTATCACCACTCGCGGTTTGAAGGAAAAGCAAATTCCGGCGATCGTTAAAATGATTGACCTCGTGCTTACTAATCACGAAGACGAGAAGAAGATTGCAGCTGTGAAAAAGCAAGTGAACACAATGATGAAAAAATACAAGCTGTTCGCTGTGTAATATCAGCGTAGTATAACACAAAATAAAGCGTCTCTCCTTCGCAAGAAAGAGAGGCGCTTTTATTATCATCAGAACGATTCTGTAGCAACGACCGTTTTAATTTACATTTTCTTTGTTTTCTGCTTTTCGCTTGCTACCTTCTATGAAGTCCCGTTGTTGCTCATTATCAGGAGGAGAATTCAACGGTATATCAAATGGTGCGTAGCGTGACCCTGTGTTTCTTTGTTGTGTAGTTAATGGGTGAGCTGAAGAAATTACGTACAGCACACAATAGTAATTCTCGGCCATCCTTCTCTGCTTTCGAAGGAATCGTTTAGGTTCCATGTAGCCGCCTCCCATACCCCAATCTGACATCAGCGAAAATGCAGTGAACAATTCCAGTTCGAGTGCCCGTGGCATTGTCCCATTGTGCGTGGTATCAGGCGATCGCCACTTGATTTTTCCATTCTTCCCAATCCACATTTCCACCATCATTGTGTCGATTCGGGTAGTATCTCCAAACGCATAGGAATAGTTGATCTGATCTACCAGCATTTTCGAAAATAGCACCGACTTCACTGGGTATACCCTCTCGAATTTCGGACTGTAAAGCGATGAATCAAACACCGGCACTTTGTCGCGCTCCATAACACCAGGAATTCCGCTCGCTGCAGGAACCAAGATTTCAACTTCTGTTACACGAGCAAGGGTCAAGTAATACTCAACTTTGAAGTAGGGACGCACAGAAGGTTTGCGAACCTTAATCACACCTTGCGCTATAGGATTATCACCTGCATTTTGTGCAAGTAACAGTAACGGAAAAAACAGAATCAATGTAAACAGACCGCGCATACCATTCATTCTATTTGTTAGCTACCGAAGTGCCAATGGAGAAAAAAGCTTTCATTTCATCAGCTGTTTTCAGCTTACGCCCAACAGGTTTTAAAGCAACTGTTGCATCTCCCGATTTCGGCAATGCCATGAAGTTCTCGTTGTCTGTATAGAACAGTTCTCCGTCTTTCACAGCCCAAATCAAATTCGAAGAAGCGGTGTTGACATGAAAATCTGCCATCGGATTGAGATTGTGATATGTCATCACGGTGTTCTTCTGACGATCTACATGATAAACCGCTGTAAATCCGCTGAAGAGTTGCTGATCCGGACCATTCAAGGACAAATTGATTACAGAACCTTGTGGCAATTGTGAAGCAACGTCCATGTTGTAAATTCCGAAACCATCCAAAGCAAACGTGCGCATCACATCTTTGGTAAGTGCAATGCTGTTTTGATCATTGCCCGCAGTGTACACCCAACCTTCGTTTTTACCTCCCTCATCATTATCTCCCTGGTTTACGACCGGCCCCATATACACGTGATTTGCAGAATCGATAATTGAACCGCCAATGTACAGCACCATATCATGTGTGTATTTGTCATACTTAACCTGGTAATCGGCCATCGCCTTCTTATAGTCTTCACCATCCAGAACAGGATATACATCCAACTTCACTTGCTTCAATCCCTTTTTGAGGGACAAATTATATTTCCCTGTTTCTTCACCGCGCGACAACATCACCGACTCCCAAGTGATATTATAGTTGCCGCGATCAAATTTCTCTTTTGATTCATCGACTTCGAAAATCACGTTGGTAAAATTCGCCATTTCAGGAAACTCTTCTTTGTTGAAATCTACAACGAATCTGTTATTTTTCGGATCAGCTTTCAATGGACGAGTTGGCTCTATCGGTTTAGTAATGCCGGCGATATCCTGCGGATTAACCATCGGAGGTTTTCTTCGCGCAGAATCAGGTTTCACTTTCGCAGCAGGCATCATTCCTACTTCATCTTTTCCACGATTGACCCAATTGCCCTGAACAGTGTCAAATTTGTAGAGGTTATAATTTGTGCCTTCATATGCAGAAGCAAACTCAACTTCCATTGGTTTATTCTTATCGAGATACACGACTTTACCATCCACAAACGCTTCCACTTCCAACATTCCTGCTGACTCCAACTGCCATGTTTGTCCGGCAGAATCATACTGCATTGGAATTCCGGAAAGGAAGAAGTCAACAGCATCGTGCATTTCGCGATAACGCACTTCTACGTTTCCATTCACAACATTCCCGTTCGCATCCACAAAACTTCCCGCTTGGAATTTGACTTTTGTTCCGGAAGGGTAAGTGAAAACACCTCCCCTTTTTGAATTGATTTTGTACTTACTGAACGGAACATTCACTCCTGCGAGTGGTGGAGTAACAGAGCGCTTAGTAGGTGTCCAAGTAGAGGTGAAAGCAGAATCCGGCTGACGTACATTATCGTTTGCGCTGATAACATTTCCATTCCCGTCGGAAGGTAAGTTACCGTTATTTCCATTCACAACGTAGACAACAACTGCCACCGCAGCTGCTACAGCAACAACAGCACCAACGAAGCCGGTGGTTTGCCAAAATGGTTTTTTGATGACTTTTCCCGGTGCAGATTTATATTGCTTGAGCACGTCATCAAAATTCCGTCCCGAGAGGATTTCCTCTTGAGTAGGTTTCGGTTTATCAATATTGATCTTATAGTTTTTCATGGCATTTTCGCTATGAACTCCCCGGAGTTAAGCCCGGTTCTTCTTTTTGTCAATGAGTATCTTCTTCAGTTTTTCAAGGATCCGGTAAGTCCTGACCTTCGCATTGTTTTCGGTGATATCAAGGATGTCTGCGATTTCCTTGAATGGTCTTTTCTCGAAAAACCTCATTTCCACCAACTGCAGATCTTCTTCTTCAAGTTCTGCTACTGCTTCCGATAACACAGGCATCCATTCCGCATACGGATCCTCTTCCATTTCGGAAACCATTTGCCCCATACCGGCCGAATCAATATTCACCGTGCGTTGCGTCTGCTGCTTGCGCAAGACAGTGTACACTTCGCTCTTTGCAATCCTATACAACCAGGACGCAAACGGAACACCTTTGAATTCGTACTTGTACAAGTTCTGCATGGCTTTCAGAAAAACCTGCGAGGTAACATCATGTGCAACCTCTTTGTCATCTATCCGCTGCCACACATAGAGAAAAATGCGCTCGTAATACCGGTTATAGAGTCCCCTGAACTGCTCCGGGTCACTCTTTGCCGCCTCCACCAGAATATGCTCTTGCTGCATGTCCTCTCTGGTAGCATGGTATTTCGAAACGACCTCCATGTGTGGGGGTTTCATGGTTATGGACCGCATTGGCAACTGCTTTAATTGCCTTTATAACGATCTGCAGGTTAAAAGATACACTTTAAAAAAATGAAAGACCTGCAATAGCTACAGGTCTCTCTTTTAGTCATTCAATTCTGCACTAGTGGTTCACTACCAACTTCTTGGTAATGATTACACCATCGAACTGCAATTCATAGAAATAAACGCCGTTAGCCAGGTTAGATACATCAATCGTCCAGAAATTCTGACCTTGCTGTTGTTGGCCTTGCTGTGTTTGCACTTCATTCCCGAGTACATCACGCAGCACAAGATTTACTTTTCCGCTTTCCGGAAGATTATACTCAATTGTTGTAGTAGATCCTGTTGGGTTCGGATAGGCTTCGTGAAGTGTTAATCCGTTATCAGGCTGTTCTTCCATGCCCACAGTACACGGTGGAATTCTGGAGAAGCAAACATCATCAATTGCCCAACCTTCAGACTGAATGCTTCCATTTGAACCGAATCGGAACCGCATGATCACCGGACCAGCCTGGTGGAAACGTACGTCGCGAGACTTCAATATCCAACCTGCAGAAGTTCCGCCAAAATTTGGTTGTGAACCTGAACCGAGACCTGTACATACCGCCTGATTATACCATTGCGGATCACCGAAATTACCTAAGCGATTCCAGGTAGCACCATAGTCGTGAGAATACTCCAGTATACCTCCGTCTTTTTGAGCTTCTGTGAGCGTGTACGTGTAGAACTCAATGTGATAACAATTCACAGTATCTACAGTAAACACAGGAAGGAATAATCCGGAACTGTCATTCTGAAGATAATTCAGGTTCAAGTCTGTTACCCAAGCGCCGGTACCTGCATGTGCTCCTTGCATGATGTTCTTGGCAGGAGTTCCTTGTTCCCAAGATGTTTTTGTGTTGGTAAATGCAAGCGCATTCATCATCGTCAAAGGGGGAATACCATTGGAAGATTCGAAGTTGTTGCAATACGGATATGTTGCAAACGTGTCCATCACCGATACGCGCCAGAAAGTAGTATCATCTGGTGCATAGGTGTCGTTAAGACCGTTCGGAGCAGTAACCCATGTTTTCACATTATGATAGCCTGGTGTTGCGCCGGTCCACTGCTGAGAAAACTGATGCTGAACGGCAGAACCCGGAGCAAGCGGTGTACTGAAAGTAACGTTATCTGTTACTATAGTTGTATTGTCGATATTCAACGTAACACTTGCCTGCGTAATAGGCATAGTTCCGTTGTTCTGAATATTCACTTTAACGAAGTTGTTTCCGGGCAATGGCAATGGTGACGTATTACCAAACTTAATTGTGTTGGTTGCCGCATTCACATCCATGTACAATTCAAAATTATCAATTGCCCATCCATCAACGTTATTAAAGTTGTATGGATCTGAAGTGAAAACGAAACGGAATTGAACTGGAGTAGGGAAATTATCAAAAATGAAGAGATCGTAACGCGATTGGAAATACGCTCCGCCTGTTCCGCTCCAACCTGGAAGCCCTGTGTTTCCAACGAAAGCTTGGTTGTACCAGCTAACTGCATTCGTATCGAATTGAGTTCCAAGTACGGTCCATGTTGTACCACCATCAGTAGAATATTCTACGCGACCGCCGTCAGAATAATTGTCGCAATTGTACCAGTTCTGGAAACGCATTTCAACGTTTGTAGCTTGCGAGAAGTCAAAGAATGGAGTGTACAAAATTTCATAACTGTTATTCTGGTAAGGTCCATTCAAGTTCACTTCCCAAGCATTATTGCCTGAGTATGCACCTGTGATTAAAGGTGCAACAGGAGTACCTAACTCCCATGAAGGAGTATATGTTGTTGATGCTGCGAATACCTGAGGTCCTTCGAAGTCATCAAAGTATGGCACTGCCAATACCGGCATACCTACAACCTGATTGCAAATCGAATCATTCCAAGTAGAAGTATCACCGGCAAGCTGTGTCCAAATACATAAGTCATAATGACCTGTTGGCGACACAAATTGGGCCGCAAAAGTGAATGCTGCAGTTTGATTTGGCAGTAATGTACCGTTCCATGTTTCTACGACAGGAGTTCCGGCGTTTACAGCATAAGCCACAGGAATACTAGTCAATGTATCAGTCCCGTAATTCTTAATTACGCAACTAACAGATGTATTCTGAGTTGCCATTGACTGTGCGTTCGGTGATGTCATTACAACCGTTCCGGCATCTAGACTGTCAGGTCGGTAAATGTGCACATTGTCCAACGTTACACCCGTACCGTTCAGCTGCAAATCATAAGCAACAGCCGATTCAAAATCAATGATGAGATACGGCGCCGGTAAGAATGAATTCAGCATGTATCGGTAGCTGGTATAAGGTGTAGATTGGAAGTTCGGACGCAAGTGCGGAGTAACCATAGTTCCGTTTACTTTCACGCGGAAGTTGGTATACTCATCCGAAAATGCATACAAGAGTTTAGCATCAAACTCCAGCACCAATTCGTTGTAACCTGTAGTGTTGACAATGAGGCGTGCATTCGCTTTCTGATCCGGACATATTGCAGGGTTCCAAATGTAGAACGGCGAACTCGTGATTGTGTCAGACCCGAAAGTCCAATTCAATGAAGATGTTGCATCAAAAGCTACCCCTCCGACACTGCTGTTTCCTGCTGTAGTAGAGTGCTGAACACGTCCAAACGCAGCTCCATCCAAACATAAATCGTTTGTACTTGAAGGGCCTGTTTCGAAGTCATTAATATAAGGAACTGTTACACCGGGAGCCGTTACGTACGTAATTTGATTTGTATCATTCTGCACCCAACCATCGCCAGGATAAACGATGTACCACACGAGTGTATGGGTTCCTGCTGTGTTATTGAGCAACGCAGCGAATGTGAACGTATCCACTGCCGAAGGCTGAAGCGTACCCGAATATTGTTCAACAACAGGAGTACCATTGTCTAACACGTAGACAATGTCAAATGGCCCAGCGAGCGGATTCGCGCCTTCATTGGAGAATGAAACAGAGAGCGGAATATTTCCAACAGGCAAACAGCTGCTTGCATCAGGTGCCACTACTTGAACTGCTTGCGCATCAAGCGCGAAAGGAGGAAGAATTGAGAAATCATCAATAGAAAAACCATCATACACAATACTTGGATCCGAATTGAATACAAATCGGAACTGCACCGGTCCAACCACGTTGTTCAACAGTGCTAAGTCATATTCACTCTTCACCCAACCATTGCTATTTCCGGACCATCCATCCTGACTGCTCGACAACAATGAAGAGTTGTACCAGTTTACCCCGTTCGGGTCATTCTGAACTCCAAGAATCTGCCATGTAACTCCGTCTGTCGTATAATCTACGCGCACTCCATCCCAACCGGACTCTGTATTCCTGTTTTGCCAGAAACTCAATGTCGCACTTACGGTAGTGGAAAAATCAAATACTGGAGAAATCAGTCGACAGGCCGCGCTATTACCATATGCTGTGGTAAGGTTAATGTCCCATGCATTAGGACCTGAATGTGTTCCAGAAGTTGCGCCAAATGCAGGCATACCCAATTCCCATTGTGATACTACGTTGGTCGAAGTGTCCGTCCAGTCGTTAACTCCATCAAAATTATCGAAGTATGGAAAAGTAATTCCCGCATGGACAATAAACTGTTGACATCCTGAAGCCGGCCACTGAGCAGTATTTGCTGCTGTAGATGCGTCAACTGCTACAACATAATAACAAATGGTATCAGAGTCGTTTGCTGCCGGAATAATACCTTGCCAAATATTACCTGAAGTGTTGTTCATAGCCACATTGGAGTAAGGACCATTATTCACACTATAATATAAAGTTGCGTTGGCAACACCGGAAGCATCAGTAATAGTATCGTTAACGGTATAAGGTCCGAAGTTGTAAACGTTATTCGCCCAAACAGGAGGCCCCGGAGCTATTACGGGAGGATACAATTCAGATGGAGCAGCGGTCACGGTAAGACTATCCAGTAACCAACCATAAGCAGTGTTAGCTCCGTTCGCGTTTCCATCTTTCAGAGTGAATTTGATTTTCACCTGTGCAGCATTTGCAGCGAAGGCAGAAATATCGAACGTTTCATTTTGCCACCAAGCGTTGTTTGGTACAGCAGAGTTCAATCCAGGAAGCCAAAGCGAATAAGATGCAGAGGAGAACTTATTTCCCTGTGATGCAAAATTTCCAGTACCCAAATACTGAGCAGCGGTTAGTAAGTTCCATGTTAAACCATTGTCATTGGACACATAAATTCGTGCAATGTCAAAAAACTCGATCTTGCAGATCTGATCGAAATTCAGCATCACGAATGAATTTCCTAGTGTGCTGAATGCATCGGTAATCAGGAAGGATGAGTCATTGAGCGCAACTGGATTACGATAACTTCTTAATCCTTGAGCTTGCAAAGTCAGATCAGAAGCCCAAATCGGATTTCCAGAAGCCGTTACTGAATCGGCGACTTCAAAAGTCTCATGATAAACAACCGTCTGCGCGAAAGTTGCTAGAGAAAGTAGAATTCCAGAAAGAACTAGGGTAATTTTTTTCATGGGGCTTTACTTACTGATTTATAACCAACAAATATAACCCAAACGAAACTTTTTTCCCCCTTCTTTTTACTGAAAAACTATAGAATAAGACATGATCTTTAATCGTATTTTTACCACTCATTTTACATGTATGCGCGCTAATGATCCTACACTTCGTTCTTGGGTAAATGTACCTGCGAACAGCGACTTTCCTATTCAGAACCTGCCTTTTGGTGTTTTTCGCACAAAAAACCGTGGTCCACGTGTTGGTGTGGCCATTGGAGAGCATATCCTCGACCTGTCTGCAGTCGCAGAATTCGGCTACTTTGATGCTCTGCAGCTCGACAAGAAAGTTTTCAGTCAATCAACCCTGAATGCTTTTATTGGTACCGGTCAAGCCACTTGGCGCAAAGTGCGCGAACGAATCTCAGAACTTCTGGACCTCAATTCTCAAACCTTGCAGGGTCAAGACGCAGCAAAGAAAAATTGCTTGATAGCTATGGCGGAAGCTGAAATGCTTTTGCCCGTGCTTATTCCTGATTACACAGATTTTTATTCTAGCATTGATCACGCAACGAACATGGGAAAAATGTTCCGCGATCCGGCCAATGCACTTTTACCGAATTGGAAACATATTCCTGTGGGATACCACGGGCGCGCATCGAGTGTTTGCGTGAGTGGGGTTTCTTTTCATCGTCCGAAAGGTCAAGTGAAAGCTCCAGATGCAGAAATCCCATCATTCAGCGCGAGTAAATTGGTGGATTTCGAATTAGAAACCGGATTTGTCATTGGTAAACCCACTCAACTGGGAGATTCTGTTACTACTGAACAAGCTGATGACCATATTTTCGGAATGGTATTGTTCAATGATTGGTCAGCGCGTGACATTCAATCGTGGGAATATGTTCCATTAGGGCCTTTCCTTTCGAAGAATTTCTGTTCCGTTGTATCACCATGGATTGTGACGCTTGATGCACTTGAGCCATTCCGAACGAAAGGATATGTTCAAGAGCCTAAAGTGCTTCCTTATTTGGAATACACGGGCGACAAGAACATTGATATTCATCTCGAAGTCACAATACAGCCGGAGAATGCTGAAGAAACTGTTGTATCTATGTCAAATTACAAATACATGTATTGGACAATGGAACAGCAGCTAGCTCATCACACCGTGAACGGTTGTAACATCAACATTGGTGATTTGATGGCTTCTGGAACAATTTCCGGCCCAGATGAAGGTTCTTATGGCTCAATGATGGAAATTACTTGGAGAGGAACAAAACCGATTAAGTTGAGCGATGGAAGTGAACGCAAATTCATAAACGATGGAGATATTGTAACCATTCGCGGATATGCTGAGAAGAATGGTTTACGTGTTGGATTCGGGGCATGCTCTTCGAAACTTTTACCTGCCAAACAGTAAGACATGAAGCTTAAGTATTTCATTTTTTCTATCGTTGCAATTGCCGCTACGTCTTGCTCGGATTCAAAATCAGAGAACGAAAAATCTGATTCTAGCAATCAAGTTCAAACTCCTGCTACAAGTATTAAGGAAATTCAAACTGATAGTGGAAAGTTAGTTGTCACACATGTAGAAGGTTTAGAGCTTGACTCAGCAGTTCTCTACAACGTATCAGGAAGAATTACGGCACGCGGTTTTTTCTACAACAATCAACCCAGTGGAGCATGGATTCGCTTTGATGAAGCAGGCAAAATAATTAGTGCAACACATTACTCAGAAGGCACACCCAAATACAACCTTGATGCAGGTGATTTTAAAACGAAACGTGTTTCTTTTCAGGAAATGGGAATATCCGCAGAAATTCCTGAGCAATGGCAAGCTATTGAAACACCAAATGCCGGATCTTTAATTTCGTACGAGAAAACTGTTGCAGACAAGGAGATTAAGATGATGCCCAACTTTAACATTGCCAAGGGAAAGCTCGAATCAGGACAGACATTAAAATCACTTGCCGCTGATCAACTCAATATGCTGCATGATGCTGTGGGTCGAGTAGAATTGGTAGATGAATCATTTTTAACAATTGATTCGTGCTCTGCATTTCGTCGATATGGAATGTACTACACAGAAGACAATAAGATAGGATTTCTTGATGCAATCATTGTGAAGGGAGATAAGATTTGGGTGATAAGTTGTGCAGCACAGAACAGAGAGCAAGGTGAATTCCTGAAGTACCAATCAGTGTTTGAGAATATGATGATGAGCATTGAAATATTATAGTGAATTAAGTAGTAAATTCAACGAACCATTCAGACTTTAGGGGGCAAGCAATGAGTGAATCGAAGAAAGTTGTAGAAATAGATCTGGAAGAAGAACGGAAAGAGATTCTGAGAAGATATCGGAATCTGTTAAAGGCATGCAAGCGTCGTCTTGAGAAAGGAGACAAGCAAGTAATCCGCAAAGCTTTTAACGTAGCACTAGAAGCGCACAAAGACATGCGCCGTAAAACCGGTGAACCGTACATTTATCACCCCATTGCAGTAGCACAGATTTGTGCAGAAGAAATTGGATTGGGAACAACCTCTGTTGTTTGCGCACTGCTTCATGACACAGTAGAAGATACGGAAATCAACTTAGA
>Ga0114980_10000311_pt1 | contig 34578 bp, 33 predicted proteins | sample S_140806_EF_Meta_FD_87018 | JGI IMG/M metagenome (GOLD analysis project Ga0114980, IMG submission 87018) | Freshwater microbial communities from Lake Simoncouche, Canada to study carbon cycling - S_140806_EF_MetaG | ecosystem: Environmental > Aquatic > Freshwater > Lake | place: Lake...
TATATCCTAATGTTTATATCCTAATGTTTATATCCTAATGTTTATATCCTAATGTTTATATCCTAATGTTTATATCCTAATGTTTATATCCTAATGTTTATATCCTAATGTTTATTATCGATAATATCAAATATCATACTATCAATATACTTTGTCAAATCAAATGCAAGCCTTTTATTTTTATAATTATCTAAACGTAAAAATTCAAAAATTTCCCTTTCAATTCTCCAACTTTCTTCAAAATTAATATATTTAATATATCTAGTATACCTTTTTCTTGCACTATTTAAAAAATCAATCATACTATCATCATTTCTATATTTAGTATTTAACGAGTTTTTTAATAATGTATACTCAATGTTTTCTGTAATATCTACATTACTAAATACGTGTTCTAATTCTGAAATATCATTTTCGTGATTTTTATATAATCTTTTATTTGTATTATTCATTCTGTTACAATACTATCATTTTTATAATTATTATTCATTTTTTTAAATTTTTCTGATTTCTTATAAAATTCAGCCCGATAGATTCAATTAAATATTCTACTACTTTGTTTTTGACATCCGGAATATTTTTCCATATATATATCTATTTTATTAAATTCATATATATATATTTAATTTTTAAATTGCCATTTTACTCAATTTGCTTGCTAAGACTTCTTCTTCTTTTTTTGCTAAATATCCTTCATATTGTCTTAAAAGTCTAGCATGAACCGCAGCTAATGCTTGTATTCTCCTATCAATTATATTATTAATATGCATACTAGACAATACACTTTCTGCTTTTTCTAAATTATCATATACATATTGTAAAATATCCCTTCTATTTGTATTATCGGAATTCACATTAGAAATTTCATCCATTAATTTTTTTTTATAATCAATTACAAAAACAGCCTTTGTTATCATATTAATTTTTCTTTTTAATTTACCTGTCAAATCACCACGTCTATTTAATGTGTCTTTAAATGTTTGTATTTTTTCAATAAGTGTTGGTCTATCCTGATTTAAATATTCACTCATTTCTAAATTAAACAATTCCCTTTCGTATTCACCATCATTATCTAATCCCCTTTCAATCATACTTTTTAATTCATTCATTCTATTTTTATTTCGTCGATCTTGAGATACATCCTTATCAATATCCATTTTTTCAGATTTTTTAACACTTTGGAGTTGAATATTTTCTATATTAGAAATTGTTATATTTAATATCATTCTCAAATTTTCATCACATCTATGCAAACTATATTGAATTAATCCTCCATTATCTCTACGTCTATATAAGTCTCTAATCGTCTCTTGTTGTTCTTCTGTCAGCTCTATAAGTCTTGGAACATTCCTCATTAAAAAAATATTCTCCATAATTGTATTGATATTTTCATTCATATTAAAATATCCCTCTGGTATACTTCTAAAAAAATTATTATATGAAATATGTCGTGTCTTGTTTAAATCATAAAATACTAAACACGCTATTATAAATTTCAAATTCATACTTTTTAATCGATTATATTTTTCTATTGCAGTTTCACCTTCATTTGTTGCATTTATTTCATAACCAGCTTTAACAATATTTTTCATTATAGATGCAGCCTTATCAAATATATCATACTTGTTTACATCATCTATAACTAAAAATCCTAATTGTCTTATATACCTCTCATACTCTCTTTCATCGTCCGTTAATTCTCTAGTCATATACGAGGATCTTTCCACATCCGCATATGAAACTGTCACCTGATCTTCGTCAGTTCCATCATCCTCTAATCCAAGATCAGCATAGTTGGTTATTTCTCTTTCATTTTCATTTTCATTTTCATTAACATTAACATTTTCTTCTTCTTCATCAAAATTATCATAAATAACCTCTTCTAATTGAACTTCTTCACCTTGATCCTCTATATTTTTAACAAAAGGTTTCAAAATATCTGGAATATTTGTAGTAAGTGTAGTATATAATTCTAATCCCGGCATTACTTTTAGAATTGACGATCCATCAATTGTCGAATCTACAATTCTGTTATTACGCATCTCATATCCACTTATCCGAATCCCTCTATCTAAATATATTTCTTTAATTTGCATATAATCATTGTTTGTTAATAAAAGATCTTTAAAAAACACTTCGGTTTGTTTATATGTATAATTTTTTCCTGTAGTAGTTATATTTACAATTACTTCTGCATCATATCTATTTATAATTCTTCCTCTTGAATTTGTATAATCACCCTTTGTTACTTTTACTACATCATCAGCATACTTTCTTACCCACGTTTTGTTTATTAATAATTCTCTTTTTGCATTTTTAACATCTATTTCCACCTTATATTTTGATGGAATATATGATGTTACAATACCCATATTACCCTTATATGGATCTTTTCTTTTTAAAATAGTTACATTAGAAGAATGTTTAAAAGGAATTGTATCAGTCATCTAATAATAACAACGAATAAAAAAAATAATAAAATAAAAAAAAATTCACTTTTTTAATAGATTCCTAAAAAAAGCAGATTCATCTCCAATATCTAACGAATTTGTAGATCTATTACTTAAATCTGATCTCGTAGAACTTATACTATCACTTGAATCACTTGAACTTATACTATCACTTGAATCAATAGAATCTAAAGAGTCGTCCGAATTACTTTTTTTATCTATAGTAAATGATTTTTTTATATCGCCTAATTTACTACCAACTGTCTTTATACCATCACTTAATGCAGAAGCAGCTTTTGTAGCAGTGTCTGATGCATTCTTTAATATATTTTTTAATCTATCTTTTGTATCAACTAATTTTAATTTTGTTTTATCAATCTTTTTTCTAATTGCAATCTCATCTTTTTTCTTTTGTTTATCATCTGTAATCATTTGATTAACCTTTTTGTATTCATACACCAAATCTTTCATTTCCTTTTTCAAATTATTATATTCCTTTTCCATGGCCTCTGTTGCACCACCATACATTGAAAACATCGAACCCATACCCCTCATTCTATATTCAGTCTTAATTTTACGTTTTTTTAATGAGTTTGATTTTTTAGGCGAAGGACTCTTTTTATTAGAATCTTTTTTTTTATTTACAACTTTATATTGCGGAGATCTCTTCATTTTATTACTATATATAAATAATAAAATAAATTATTTTTTCATTCTACACTTAAATTATTTTCCAAAAATAAAGTTTCCCATTTTTTTCTACTCTCTTTATCCCCAACAAATGCATAATCTGGACTAGTTAATTTTGTATATACTTCTTTTTTACTTATTTGATCATCACAACAATACCCTAATGTCCCTATACCAATTTTATTATATTCGCAATTATAACACAATGGCACATTCTTTATACTCTTTGAATAACCCCTATAACCCACATTTTTCATATTTGCAGGTAATTCACATACATTCTGTTTTATTTTACCAAATGTATTCGGATAATTCGCATTTGCCTTATAATATGGACAATCACTATCCTCATTTGGTTCATTATCCCATATACCCATATTTTTTATACACTCTTCTTTATTATCAGCATTTTCATACCCATAACACATTCCCGTAAATTTAAATTTTTTATTTTTATCTTCCAACATTTTATTATAAATTTCTTTTTGTTGTTTTGTAATACTCGTTTCATTAAATTGTGGTTCTATATATTCCATACTATTTTTTATTTCGTATAACATATTAAAATTATCATCCTTACCCCTTAATACATCTCCCTGAAAATATTTTACACTCATTTCTTTATCCAACTCTATAGTTTTTATATACAAAACTTCTAAATCATCATATATAGAATTTAATATAGGATATATTTCACCATTTTCACTTGTATAAGTTGTTAAATTATTTAATCTTATATAAACTAAAAATTTTCTTGTAAATCCTAATTTTACATTTACAGCATCAATATATAATATAATTTTTTTTAAATCTTTATATTTATCGTCTTTAGTATAAACATTATAAATATTATTTATCATTTTTGTATTGTCTAATAACGTATCCACAAACATTTTATCAAAAACCATTTGTATTTTTTTTTTAATATACTCTGCAAATACTGACCTTTCAAATATAATATCCGTCATATAAAACGTTGCAAAATCCCTTGGATAATCCTCCTTGTTGATTTTATTATGCAAAATTTTTTTTATTTCATTAGTCTCACGTTCATATAATGTTTGTGGACTTTTTGTATCAACTTGATCATTATTAAATGCAACCGTCAAGTGCTCTTTGCTTTTTAATAATACATATAAACAAAATAAGCCTATAATCCAATAACTATACATACTTTATATTTAACAATAAAATAATTAACTATAAAATATGCTTCTTTTTTGTTATCTTGTATGTTATTATATATTAAAATTTACAACCTTTGATGGCGCTTTAGGAACATTTCCAAAAGACTCTCTTTCTGCTAATAATTGCTTTAATTTTCTATCTACATCATCCTGCTTACTATTTTTTTTATTAAATGTATTTTTTTGAGAATTATACGTATGATCCATATTCTTTATAAAATTTTCTCTTACATCAGCCTTTTTAATATTGTCAAAATGTTCCCTTTCTTGTTGTTTCTGATCAAAACTCTTATAATCAGTTGAACCATCTTCAGGAGGCGTTTCTATCAATATATTCATCCTATCCAAAAATTGAAAAGATTGATCTCTTGCATCATTCATATCAGATGATCCATAAGTTGAATACATATCTGAAAATGACCCCATCTCAATTGAATTAAAACCTTCCACCTCTTTTTCTACTTCATTACCATTACCATTACCATTACCATTACCATTACCATTACCATTACCATTATCATTACCATTAGCATTACTATTACCATTACCATTACCATTAGCATTACTATTACCATTACCGTTATCACTGTGAATATTATTACTACTATTTCCTTTATTAATATAATAATCTAGCCATTTAAAAGCTTCTTCTCCAGTAAGTACATAATTTCCATTATCTACTATAATTGTAGGAACTTCTATTATTTTATGTTGTAATATATTTTGTATTTCATAAAAAACAGGGTTTCTTGCATTTGTTTCAGGATTTATATCTATATTTAATCTTACAAATGCCTCAAATATTTGAGGCACCTTAAGTAATACATTAATAAAATTTTGGGAATGAATACAGTGATTACTATAAATTAATATAGGACGTTCAAACATTTATTACATATAAATAATATAATTTCTAATGCTATACGAATATAGTTAGATTCTAAAAATAAATATATTTATTTAATATAAATGAGTGATATACGTCTTAAAAAAATCACTGTAGAACCTTTTCAAGCGCCATTAATTATTCAAAATGGAAACGTCCGTATTAATGATACATCCAATTCTTCTAGTATGATTACAGGGGCTCTTATTGTTGATGGAGGTATAGGGGTTAATTGCACTCAAGATGCTTCCAGTTCTTCTGCAGGAGGATCCTTTACAATAGGTGGTGGAGCTGGATTTACAAAAAATGTATATATAGGCAAAAATCTATCTCTAGATAGTGCAAGCGGTACATTTAATATAGGAGGTATATCAGATAATCGATTATTCCTAGATACAACTACAAATAAAAATTTTTATCTAAGTCCAGATGGCGTCAATAGACGTTTTACTGTATCTGATACAGAATCATCCTTCTCTTATACCAAAACAAGTACTAATTCATCTACTGGTGCTCTTGTTGTACAAGGTGGATTATCTATTAATTCTACTCAATCTGCTTCTAGTATAACACAAGGTGGATCTTTAACAGTTGCAGGAGGAATAGCTATAGGACAAAATGTTATTGTTGATAAACAAGTTATATTAGGAGAACAAACATCTGGTACATATGGTGTTAATGTTCGTTATACAAATAAAGACCAGATATTATTAAATAATTCTAATAATATTACATCTGGATCTATTAATATTACAGGGAATACTCTTTTTATATCAAATACAAATGATGTTATTGTATCAACTTCTACAGGAAGTATTTCACTTCAAAGTAATAATGTAACGTTAATGACATCTCAATCTACAAATACAACATTTTTAAAATACGTTTCTATAACGGATACAATAGATTCTATTAATTCCAGTACTGGAGCATTAGTAATAACAGGTGGTATAAGTGTTAGAAATTCAACTGATTCAACTCATATAACAAATGGAGGTTCATTGACTGTTGCTGGTGGAATAGGTATTTCAAAAAAATCATATTTTGGAGATTCTTTAGGAATTGATAATTTAAATGCAAACAAATCAAATAAATTTATATTATACCAATCTTCAAACGACCTAACTCAACCTCATCAATTTACAGGTCTTGGAAATACAGGTGGCGGCCATTTAACATATCAAGTTCCATCAACAAGTAATGATCATATTTTTTATGCAGCAACAAGTTCAAGTGCAAGAAACGAAGTTTTTAGAATAAAAGGAACAAATGAATTATCTATTAGAGGAAGTTCACAAAGTTATTCTATTTTAGGAGGAGGTGATACAAATAATTCTTTATCTTTCCAAGGCCAAACATCTTCTGTCCCCATGTCTATTAATATGTTTACAAAAGATGGAGATGGTACAGATAATATTGATATTAAAATTTTTGCATCAGGTTCTCCAACTGATGTAACTAATAGTGAATATATATCATTAGGTTTTACAAACTCGGATTATATTTTATCAAGCAATAAAACAGGTACTGGTCAGTTACGAAATATTGTATTGCAAAATAATAATTCTCAATTAACATTAACAACATATGGATCTCTCCTTTTTAATTCTACAACACCTTCATCTAATTCTACAACAGGATCTTTTATTGTACAAGGTGGTATAAGTATTAATAATACATCAAATAGTACAAGTGTAACTAATGGAGGAGCATTAACAATAGCAGGTGGTGCATGTATTTCAAAAAATTTATTATTAGGAAGTGATCTTGTTATGAATAATGTTACTATAAATACATCTACAGTATCTACATCATTTTCTAATTTACAAATAACATCTACATTATATCCAAGTATGCAATTGGTTAATTCTAGTATCTCTGGAACATATGGAAATCAACTATCATTATTTACTTTAGGTAAATCTGATACAGATATAAACAGCGAATTTGCAAGGATTGGATCTATTAATAATGATGGATATGGCTTGTATTCTAATAAAACTGGCACTGGAATTACTAGATATATAACAATCTATTCTGGTACAAATGCAAATCAACTTGTTTTACAAACATCAGGAAATGTAGGTATTAATACATCCAATCCCAGTTTTAATTTAGATATAAATGGAACATTTAATTGTAATAATACAGTAACTTTTACTTCTACAACACCAAGTAATAATTCATCTACTGGAAATTTAGTTTTAAATGGTGGAATTAGTATTAGAAATACATCAGATGCATCAAGTGTTACATCAGGTGGAAGTATAACATCAGTCGGTGGATTAGGAATTTTAGGAAGATCTTATTTTGGAGGCGTTATGGAAATTGTAAATACAACCGTATCCTCTTCTAGTACAACTGGCGCCGTTAAAATATCTGGTGGCTTATCTATTGCATCCACTGCAAATTCAGTAAACTTTACTAATGGAGGTGCGTTTACAATTGCAGGAGGTGCGTCTATTGCAAAAGATCTTTGGATTAATGGTAATCTATATGGAAATAGTACATCTAGTACTTTATCATCTCTTTTATTAACATCCTCACAAAATAGTATAAATTCTAGTACAGGAGCATTAGTTGTAGCAGGCGGTTTGAGTATACAAACAACTCAAAATGCATCAAGTACTACACAAGGTGGTGGATTAACTATTGCTGGTGGGACAAGTGTTACTAAAGATATACATGTAGGAGGTGATGCAAATGTATATGGTGTAGGAAAATATATAACTAGTACAAATAATTTTATAGAAGTATATGATAATTTAAATATTAGACGTGTCTCTCTTGATAAAAATATTTCATCTCATAACTTTTCTATTTCTCGATATGATTCATTAGGCACTTTTGTACAACGTGTATTTGATATTTCTTACTCAGATGGCACAATGACATTTAATAATACTATTCCAAGTACATCAAATGCATCAAGCTCAATTATCATGTCAGGTGGATTATCTATCAACTCTACTCAAACCGCTACAAATGTATCAAATGGAGGATCATTAACATTAAGAGGTGGACTAAGTATTGGTAGAAATATGTTTATTGGAGGCGATGTCACATTTTTATCAACAACAGCAAGTACAAATGTAAGTAACGGCGCATTATTAATAGCAGGAGGAGTTGGCATTTCAGGAAATATGAATGTTTTAGGTGATACAACTATAACAGGAAATTTAACTGTAAATGGCCAAACAACATCTGTTGTTTCTACTAATACTGTCATTGGAGATAACATTTTAGTATTAAATTCAGGCCCTACTGGATCAAAAGATGCAGGATTTATTGTTCAAAGACAACAATCTGATAATGATTCAGGTTCAGGTGATGTAGTAACTGACACAAATAGCACACCAGATACCTTGCCAAGTCAAACTGGTATGACAAATGTACAAATAAAATTAAATACATCAGCTAGTGCAGTTGATAATTATTATACAAATTGGTGGATTAAAATCACTTCTGGTTTCAGTAATAATCAAGTTAGAAAAATCACTGGTTATATAGGATCAACACGTGTAGCTACAATTTCTTCTGCTTGGACAACACAGAATCCTTCTATTGGAGACAATGTATTACTTTATAATAAACCCTATGTTGGCTTAGTATATAATGAAATTAGAGATAGATTTGAATTTGGAGGAACTGTACAAGACCCAGGACAAACAAATGTCACATTTACTGATAATATTCCTATTTATTTCTCTGCTGCTACATCCACTTCAACACAACCTTCTATAAATTCTACTACTGGCGGATTACTAATTTCTGGTGGTATTTCAATTTCAAATACAACAGATGCAGTAAATAACACTTATGGTGGTACATTAACAACATTAGGTGGAGCTAGTATTGGTAAAAAATTATACGTTGGTCAAAAAGTATTCGTCAATAATATTGATATAACCCCTAATTCCGGAGATATTTATTCATCATTAAGCTTTACTGCTGCTAATAACCAAACATCATTTGCTAATATAACTGGATTAGTATTTAGTTCAGACGTTTGGGGATTTGATATATATCTTGCATCTCAATTAACCACTTCTAATAGTAGTAATTTATATTGCAATTTCCATATTAGAGGTGTTAATAAAGGGTCATCATGGGAAATTATTAAAACATACGTCGGTAATGATACAGGTATAGAATTTAATATTACTTCTAGTGGACAGTTGCAATATACCACTCCTAATTATGCTAATTTTACACAACTTGTATTTAAAGCACGCGCATTTGTTAATTAATACAAATTAGCACATTTATAATTAACAAATACAAATATTAAAATATTAAAATAAAAGTTTATTATAATGATGTTGACATTTTGTAAGCCAAATAATTGGATGGAACTTCCAATGTTCAAAAAAATAGAATATTATGGCACAATTTTATCTAAAGAATACGCTGAATATGTTGATAAAATTGAAGCAAAGAGAATAGTTAAGGATTTATGTGGTGAGGATATTCAAGTTGCTAAATTAATTAAAATATTAAAACAACCTGAAGATATATCCCAAGACGATTTAGACAGTAAATATATTATAAAGAGTGCGCACGGTTCAAACTGGAATATAAATATAAATAATAAAACAAGTCTAAATAATGTAATTATGAAGTTACAAAATTGGAATAAATATTATGGGGGAGATAGAGAAAAACAATATAGTTATATAAAACCAAGATTCTTTATAGAGGAAAAAATAAATGATTCCATTTTAGGTCATACTGGTGAAGCACTTGTTTATATGATTAGATGCGTGTACTGTAAACCAATAAGTATAGGTGTAAAATATAAAAACGTTCAAAACAGTTATGATATAGACTGGAATTTAATATCTTCGGGAATAAATTTTGATATCCCAAAGCCAAAATGTTTATCTAAATTACTCAAATTGTGCGAAACGTTGTCAGCAAATTTTGAATTTGTAAGACTTGATTTTTATATAGGTAACAATAATATAATTTATTTCAGTGAATTTACATTTACTCCAAATGGTGGGTTTCAAGTGTTTGATATAAAAACTGAGATAAAACAAGGATTGATGTGGACATAATTATATTTTACAATTAAAATACAATAATTTCCAAGGAATTATGATATTAGTCAATTTTTGATATTCTAAATAATGTTTTATATTATCTAAAAGAAAATTGTCATCTTTGCACAAATTTAGTCCAAAAAGTAATTTGTAAAAACTAATTAAACTATAATCGTCAGAGAATTTCCAATTATAATGTTGAATAGAAACAATAACGTTATTAAAACCAGTATTTTTTATTAATTGTGAATCTGTAGGTGAAAAAAAGTTACCATTATGCCCATTGCTATTATACTGGTTTACAAAAATATTAAGCCAATTTGCTTGTAATGAGTTTTCTATAACATCAGCTATAACAAGCATACCAGATGGTTTAAGAACTCTGTAAAATTCTTTATATAAAATTTGTCTTTCTTGGTTGTTAAAATGATGTAATGTAGCTAAACATAATATTTTATCTATAGATTGTGATTTTATTGGAATATTATCAATTGTATAATGTATTATATCGGTATTAGAAAACCCCTTGTTTGTATCATATTCCAAGTATTGTATATTCAAACTTTTATCTATATATTTATCAATAGGAATTCCACCAGCAAACGCATTTAATAGAATCTCATTTTGTTTTAAATCTAACATTTTAATTGCAGTCATCATTTCTTCGTCCAATACATTTTCATAAGACTGTACCGCATCTAAAAAGTTATGCGTTTGATTATTAAAACGTGTAGAATAATCCATTTTACTTTACAGATTAGAATAAAAAATTACATAATTCTTTTACATTTAATTGATTTTTATATTAACCCTGACTATCATCAAATACACAGGTCAAATCACGCATCTCTGTTAATTTTATTTATAAAAAGTAAAATTAATATTTTCAAGACTTCTTTAGTTTACTTATATATGCTTTAGTAACATCTTTATTATATCTTTTAATAAATTCTAAACAACATTCCGATAAAGAACCTGTAAAATTTTTCAAAAAATCCAACTCTTCATTTGTAAATTTTTTTAATTTCACTGTCCTTTTTTTATTATTTTTAAGCATATCTAAATATTCATTCGAATTTTTAATAGAATCAGATAAACCTACATTATCACCATTCCATAATTTACTAATAAAATTACGATTTATATAAACCCCATATATATTTTTAATATAGTCTGATACCTCTTGAGTTGTTTTATTATCACTTTTCATTTTTATAATAACTAAAAGTTGTTCCTCATTAAATAAATTAAATTTATCAATGTTGACATTTTTTTGTTCTTGTCTTTTTAATACTGGGTTTATTTTACCTAAAATTACATCAGATACAGTTCCTTTTGTAATATTTTTATTAAATTTCTTATTAAATTTTTCTACTATTTCAGAATAACTATAATCAGTTTTATTATATAAATCCAATATAAAATATATTTCATCATCTGTAATTTTTTTCTTACTTGATTTCTGATTAATCATTTGAATATACTCATTATCTTGTATTACAGGCACTATCTTACCAGTATAAATTCTAGAAATATCACTTTGCACTAATGATATATTATATTTATCATTTAATATTTTACATACTTGATCTTGAGATATAGGTTTAGATTTATAACTTAATATTTCCTTTATTAAACTATCTGTAATTACTATATCTTCAATCTTTGGCAATCTAAATTTAATACAATCTTTAAATGTACTATCTGTATACAAATCGAATGAAGTTTTTATAATATTATTATTTAATAAATTATTAATACGTCTATTACACCATCTTTCTTTCCATTCTTGATAAATACAGTTTACATTCTTTAATTCATCTATATTATAGTTATCATTTAATCTTGAAGAAAAAAGATAACCAAAATATATTCCTCGTTTGTTATTATGTTGTAATATATTGTGTGATAAATTTAAATGTGACAGTAAATTTTTTAAAAAATTAAATCTATCAATTCTATTTGATTTTGGAACAACTTTCCATATATTATTATATTCTTGACAAACTTTATATAAATTATCTGGTATATTTACAGAACCATATCCTTTTGTATATCCTATCATTTTTAAACATTTTAATCTATCATATTGAATAGATTTACCATTAATAGACGTTGTAATAATCGCTAATAATGGTTCTTTGTATTTATTAAAATAATAATCAAAAACTTCTTTACTAAATGCTAAAGAAGCAATTAATTTCCCACCAGTTGTATTAAATCCAAATGGTTGTAATGGTACACAACACGATAAATTCATCACATTTTTTAAATATTTTTTATCTTTTATATCATTTATGTTATCATTTGTATTTTTAATAAAATTATCTCTTTCTCCAAGATGATAAACATCAGAACTTAAACACATAATTCCAATATATTTATCTGTAAAAGTATCTTTTACTAAAATACGTATAGCACGTCCTACAACACCTGTTAAAGGTAAACTTGATACTTTTTTTCTATAATATTGATACATCTGAATTTGATTATTATTTTCACAAAATTCTAGTATAGGATTTATATTAAAATTAGACCAATCATTGTTATTATAAATTTTATTTTCAAATTTTATACAACTTTTTGTATCTTGTATTTCTATCATCTTACAATAATTTAATAACTCTGAATATGATAATTTAGAAAACTCCTCAAAACATTGGCGTAAATATACTTTATGACTATCCTGATTTTTAAATATATTATCATTTGTATCTACTTGTTTCTCGTCACAGATAATTTTAATACATCTGTCTCTTTTTAAATAAATATCATTAGTTAATTCTACATTCAAAGTGTTTATATAATCTATAGCCGCTTTAATTTGTAAAGTTTTATAAATACAATATGGTAATATATCATTTAATAAAGTTAAACAATTTATACCATAAAAAGATATTGCATAATTATCTATATTATTAATATTATTGTACATATCAGCTATTTTTTGTAATATATTTACATCAGATTTTTGTGTAATTTTGACTCTTAAACTATGTGAATAAATACCAATTGAACCTTCAGCATCAAAAAATCCTGCAATATATTCTTTACAAAGTCTATCATAAGGTTTAACCTGACTTTTTTTTTTAAGTTCTTTTAGTTTATTATAAATTTCTTCTTTTTCATCTGTTTTATCTTTAACATTAATTAATTTAAAAAATTTTTTAGCTTCTAATAATTGTTCATATTTTAATATAGAATATTTTAATAAATCATCTACAAGTGGTTCAATTTGTTTTCCAGCCGCACGTAATTGATACTCACATCTATTATTTTCTTTATCATTTCTTAAACCTCCATCATAATGCATAAAAGGATATACTCTTTGTATTGTATTTATCCACTTTTCATTCGATTGACAAAATTTAATTCTTAAAGTATATCCTTTAGTTTTAATCTTTTCTACAGTTATACTCCCATCTCCATCAAAAAATCCTGACAAATATTTCTTAAATTCTTCTGATACCATTATTGTTTTTGTTTTTATTTAATTATTTAAATAAAATCAATTTTTTACAATCGTAGAAAATCAAAATCAAAAAACCATAATTACGTTTTTTATTTTTTTGTCGTTTGAAATACACTATAAATATTTAATTAGAGTAAGCTAAGCCGCCCATTCCCGCCATGATGCGTAGAACATTGTAGTTAACAGCATATAGACGGAGCTTGGCAGTTCCTGAAGAAGTGAATAGATCACTGTCAAGAGTCATCATCAAAGTAGCATTGTCGATTCTGCTCATGTTAACAGTTCCTGAAGGTTGATGTTGTTCAGGGTTAAGAGCAAATGAATAGACGTAAATACCATCAGATGGAATACGAGTATGATGTTGATAAGGTTGTACCAAGTTAAAGTAAGAACCCTTGCGAGTAGAGAAACGATCATGGCCGTTTAATTGTAACTTGGCATCAACAACTGGGCCATCACCATTACTAGCAGTATAAGTAGTCCACGCCTTAGCAGTTTCTCGAACAGAATGTGCAATAACCCATACAAGTTCCTTGCAAGGATGGTTCAAAGCTAACTTGGATTTAACTGAAGCATTGCTGAAAGATTCAGCTCCAGTATATTGTAACTGTTCAATCAAATATTCATGTTGAACTTGAGCAAATTGACGACGTTCATCAGTATCAAGATAAATATAATCAATGTACAATGAAGCATTTGATAAAACTGGAGTAGTAAAAGCACCACCACTCAAAATATAACAATCAGCAGCAGATCTGAAAGTAATATTGAACTTGACTTCATGATATTGCAATGCAATTAAAGGCAAAGCAAGACCAGGGTTTCTGCAGAACCAAAATTGTAAAGGAATATAAAGAGTATATGCTCCAATAGTATCTGCATTAGCATCAGTCATAGATGCTACATTACCGATCATTTCATTGTAACCAGCTTCTTTTTCAGAAGTTTGAGTTAATTCATTCCAGATTTGTAACCAATCTCCGTAATGTTTATCACGTAATGTTAGTAAACTTTTAATTACTAACATACCCCATCTTTCGATGTATTTAATTCCTAAATAGGAAGGGACTAGACTATATCTTAAGTCTTCATTGTAAAAATATACTTTTACTTAGACCCACTAACATTTAGTCGTTGAACCTTCTTCCGTTTGTATAATAATACAACTTTGGAAGCTTGGCTGCGAATTGCCCAATACAGAAGGATTTTTACCATACCCGAGTTTTTGTCTCAGCCACTGATATATTTCTATATCAGCTTGGTACCAATAACTAACATTTTTAAAATTATTTAGCATATTTTGATGTTGTTCAACTGCTTCAATATGTATCTTGTTTGATTTACTTAGATTCTCTTTTATTAAAAGAGGTCTAAGATTAAACCAACTAAAACACATATATCTTTGTTCATCTTGTTCCAAATCAAAAAAATCAATCGGAATTACATGATCAATTACCCAGTCTTTTCCATATGTTTCCCATTTTAATGGATCTTTTATTTGAAATTCAATCCACTCTAAAAACTGTTCTCGTTTACAATTCAAATACTCAATATAAGTATTTTTTTTTTGCTTATGAAGAACTTCATTTAACCGTGCTCTATATGCACAAATCAAAGCAAAAGTCTTATCTTCTTTTCTACGATTTTGAAGATATTTATTCCTTTTTTCTTTATAGTCTTTAGTCTGTGTTTTTTTAAGAATTTCTTCTCTATTCAATTGATAGTAATTATTCTTTTGTTGGCATATCTTGTCTCTATTTTCTTTACGATACTCTTTATTTTTTACGATTATAGATTGCTTATTTTCTTCGTAATATTTTTTTTTATTAATTAAATAAGTTTCCTTATCTTCATCATATCGTTTTTTTTGTTTGTCACTATGACAAACTTTACAGATAGCTCTAAAAATTCTACCGTTTTTGGGGAAATCATCAGTTTTATGCTTTTCAATACCGCAGCTTTTACACGTTTTGGTATTCATCTTTTTATAAATATATAATTTTAGAAAATCAGTTTTTTCTGTCTTAAGGGGTTTTTCGCAATTTGAAAGTGTTGCCAAAACATACGAACAAGAAAATAAATTCACTTTTATCTATATGTCTGACTAGCAAATATTTTTAAATATTTACTTCTAACCACAGATTATCAAGTCGGAGATACTTGATTAGTTTATGGTTTGCCCACCAATTTCGATAGAAACTTCATCGATCAATACATGACCAACATTATTTACCCATCGAATAGTTTCAGAACCACTAGCTGTTACAGCAGGTAGATCAACTTGGAGATATACCTTGTGGATTAAATCTCCATTGCGAGATACAGTACAAGAAACCTTGCGACCGAAATCGACCGTACCATTGACGTTTATACCCCACCTTTCGGTGTATTTAAATCTATTTAAATAGATTAGGGACTAGACTATATCTTAAGCAAAGAAACGAACAGCTTCGCATTTCTTCACCCATTATCATTTAGTCGTTGAACTGCACTCTTGGATTTTAATTTATTTAAATATGATAAAGCATTTTTATATAATTCATCTTTAGAGCTTGGCTGCTGATTGCCCAATCCTTTAGATTATTACTATACCCAAGTTTTATCTTGGCCAGAATTTTCTTTCGAAAATTCCTTAGTACTAAAGGCTCTAAGGGGTTTTCAGCAATTTGATAATGTCGCAAATTATGATTTATAAAAAATCTAATTTACTAGTAGCTGTATTATTTATTAATCAATTGATAAAAACTGGGTGGTATAAAATATTGATTAATAGAGGAATACTAACTGTTTTTCTATAACATATCCTCATAGTTATAGCAGGCTACTTTTCAACCCTTCATTCAAAAGGTTTGTTCAATACTTTCAATTGAGAAGTTAGTGTGACGTCTGTACACAACTTTAAAAAAAGTAATTTGAGGATTACCAGTACATTTCCTCTACCTTATTTTTCAATAAGGATTAGACTATATCTTAAAATGAATTTAAAATTCATCCGAAAACCATTTAGTCGTTGAACCTTCTTCTTAATTTAAGAAGCTTGGCTGCTGATTATCCATTGCAATATCTTATTCATTGTTACCCTCCAAGTTTTCTCTTGGCCAAACTTATATCACTATAAATTCTTGGTAGAATAAGCTTTAGGAATTCCCAGCAATTTGGCTTTCTCACCAAGGATTAAAAACCCTTGATTAACGTCTATGGTAATTTTTATAAAAAATTGTCCATTAAAGGGATTTATGAATATCTTATTTTTTCGATATTCCCTGACGTTTTTCTACCCTACTGGATTTTAAGGTAAATATCTTGAGCTCCATAGGCAACTAATTGCATTAATCCACCACCCATTTTTTTTTGTTTTTATACTATACTAAAAGAAAAAAAAAATCTGGAATTAAACTTAATTATAAATTATAATATACTAAATCATATTATTTTTATCATTCTTATCATTTTTATCGTCTTTTTTTAATATATTTTATCAAAATGAACTTGGTAATTTATTAAACGCTCTCCACTTTTAATTATCTCCCACGGATCCCTATCAGTATTATTACCCCTTACTACCAATTCATACCCGTATGATCTAACATATTCTTTTATAACCATAATTTCAGACTCTTTTAAATTTATCATTTCTTTATCTTTGCCATATAACTTTTTTATTCCCTTGTATGTTATTAAAAATAATATATTAAATACAAACTTATCCACACTTTCATCTTGTGCAATTTCTGCAGTTTCCTCCTCTAATTCCAAATGAATACTACATCTCTCTTTAGGAGGTTTACTAAAAATTTTTTCTACTATTTCATCCAAATTATCATCCACTAATTCGTTAGACATTTGTTTTGTTATTTGTTATTCACATATTATTTTATTTTTACACTTTTTCCGTAAAAAACTCACACGCACTCTTATAACCACATTCTAATAACATCTGTTTTTCCTCATCCGTTATATTAAAACTCATCGTACTTATTACCTTATCCATAGTCACACTTAATGTACGTATTTTATATTCATCTAATAATAATTTTGACCTATGTAATAAAAAACAATTCATTACATTAAATATATATCCACTTATATCCCCTATCACCTGATTAACATTGCCTTTTGTACCATTTTCCATCTTTATCCCTAATACATTTTCTAATTTATCTCCATATAAATCAATCGGATAATTATTCACTATTGCACCATCTACATGTACATCCCCCTTGTATTTCTGTACCGTAAATACAAAAGGTATACCAATCGACATACGTATAGCACGCGTTATTTTCATATCCGGACAATTTATATAATCAAATATCACAGTCTCGTATTTATTCAAATTTGTCGCCAAAACCCTATACTTGATCCTCGTACTATTATACAATTCTATAAATGTAATATCCTTACTATACCCCTTACCCTCTAATAAACCTTCTATCCACTTTATTATATTTTTACCAGTATCTATTCCATATTTATTTAAAAAATTTCCTATATTTATATCTCTCAACGTATCCATATTTTGCATCTTTATTTCACTCACCAACTCCTCGTAATTATACCCCAATACATATAATAAACCCATCATTGAACCAACTGAAACACTACATATCTCCTTTATTTCTACCTTTAATTCCCTCAACTTTTTAAATACACCCACATAAGCTATTCCCTTTACACCACCCCCAGATAATACCAATGTATCTATTTTTCCCATATATATATTATTTTTTTATTTTATTTTTTTTAAACAAAAAGTCGTTTTATTTATCCATATTTACATAATACATAAAATATAAGACAATTGATTAATACAACTACTGGATACCATATTAAAAATGCACTAGTAAATGCCTTTCCTGTACTCTTTTCACCATCTTTTGAATTTAATGCGTTTGGAGCACTTGTAGCTATAGGCGTAAATACACTTAATAATAACACACAACAACAAAAAGGATTTACTAACGCTGTCAAAAATGGCGAAATATACTGACCACCAGGAATATAACATACCAACTTTAATAACTTTTGTGCCATAATGATTTATATATATAATATATAATATAAAAATAATTTATATAATTGTATGTAACAAAATACCCTCACCCGTATTATCTAACTCTATAACCTTTTCTGTAAATTCATCATCATTCAAAACAAATAACAAATTACAATCTTTTACTTTTAAACCATCGTATTTAGATTGTAAATATTTCAATACATATTCTACATTACATACATAATAACCTTTTTTAAAATAAAACATAAATGCCCTCATCTCATCCGTAATATCCCTCACACACTCCCTATCCTTATTAATAATACTACAATACACAAACTTATGTCTCTGTGCTAAAATATCTTCCTTATTATCATTAAATAATACTAATTTTGTATTTACCCCCTCACTATCATATTTTTCAGATATAAAACACATTTTATGTGATTTGTTATTATATACAATATCATACTCGTGAATAATAATTTTTTTATCCTCAATATATACCACCCCATTTGGATTTATACTATCTCCCTTTTTTGTTAAATGATTATAATATAACACGCTCATTTTTAAACCCGTTATTACCCCACTTAGTAACATTCTTTTTAACCTATCTCTAAAATAATAAACCACCATTCCTACTCCCATACTCCAAAATGCCCAATTATATAACATCTTTACTTAAAAACATATATTCTTTTATTTTTAAATGAATTTCATAGATTTCCTCAAAAATAATTCAGTAGTTTCTTTTAATACACAAAACTCGTCTGATCAACAACAACCTATAAATGCAGATAAATCAATAAATATCAATAAAGATACTAATAAAGATACTAACAAAAATACTAACAAAAATACTAATAAAGATACTAACAAAGATACTAACAAAAATACTAATAAAGATACTAATAAAGAGGAACAACGTGACTATTCTGCAGAACAAAACTTATATTCATTTAAAAAAGGTGATTTTGTAAAAATTGTGAAATATAAAGATAGTATTTATAATTATTATAAAAGTTATATAGGAGAGATTAAAGAGTACAATCCTTATCAAAATTATGTCACTGTTTTTCTACATTCTATTTCTCATATTAAATTAATACAGATGCATCCAGATCACGTAGTTAAAATATAATAATCTATGTTTATATACATTATTATAATTTATACATTAAAGTTTTCATATTTTATTACTTGTTGCGTATCAAATAATTCTTTCAAGTATTTATTTAATTGTTTAAGATATTCAACTTTTAACTCTTTTGACATATCTGTATTAAATAGCAATGGATTTTTATTTATTATATAAAAACATTCCTTTTCTATTGGATTATCATTTAATAATACAACACATACATTTTTATACATTGTCTTTATATTACCGTTAGATATATAAATAAACCAAATCTTTTCACTACTTTTTAATTTGTATTCATTATACATTTTGTTAAATGTATATAACCCATTTTTTATAATATCATCATTTTTCACACATCTTGATTTAACATATCTTTCAAATTTTGTTAATTTATAATCCCTATAATTCACCTCTATAAATATTTTTAAACATTTTTCTATACAACTCAAATTTTCTTCGTCACCTGTATCCATATCTACACAATAATATACTTCCAACATTATATACTTATTATTTTCTTTTTTAAATTAATTTTTTATATATATAAAAGATTCTACAATTCATTTTTAATATCACTTTCTAATTCACTTTCAGATTCAATATCAGTATCATATTCTATTTCAGTTTCGATTTCATAAACCGGATAATTAAACTCCTTACAAAAATATTCCATTTTTTGAATATATGTTTCCAATATCCAAGATGAAGCGGTCCATGTCATACCATTTTTACAAGCATCTAAATCTACAATTGCATCCATCATATTTTCCTTTTCAAAATATTCTGTATGTACACAAGTTAATTCTAAATCAATATATTTTTCCATTATAGTCATTGCCGCCTTACTGTAATTTATTTGTGAATACGTTAATATCTCTACTGCCAATTTATAAAAATTATAAGAATTTTTAAAACATATTTCAATCTTATCCATTTCAGTTTCAATAAGAACAGTTTATTTTCATATTATTTTCATTTTTATTCATTATAATATCTCCAATATCTCCAGATGCATTCCCATCTCTATTAGATACCAACCCTCTTTCATAAGCTGATTTTAATACGTCACAAATTGTATCTAACATTTTTAATTTTTACTATCATTTACAATATTAAAATTAAAATTAACAAAATCAAGATATTTCATTAATCATATATTTTATTTTTGTTGTTTCTAATGCATTTAATTCTTCTGCTTTTTTATTATATGCTCTCGCAGCATCTTCCTCATTTTTAAAAGTTCCACAATCAATTCTTTTACCATTATATTTTATATATGCTCTAAACTTATCAGAATCATTTCTAATAGATACTCCAATGAATCTACTATATTTTTTTTTAATACTGCTAATATAATTTTTTTCTACTGTTGTAAAATTTTCAATATCATTGAGTTTGTAATTAGTTCCAAAATGATTATTAAAGTATAATGCCTGTTGATTATATAATTTGGCACATTCAATATCACTTTCATTTTTTATTAATTTATAACTTTTTTTTTTATATTGAATACTTGCTTCAAAAATTTGTTTTGATTTTATAAAATAAACGCCGTTAAACTGTGATGATTTTGTTTCAAGTTTTTTTTTACGCCATTCTTCTGGAATGTCTCTTGGATTAGAAACATAATTATCTATATCATTTAATCTATAATTCATATTTAAAGTTCTATTAAGATATGTTGCATAATCATTATAAATAATAGCAGCTTCTAATTCTGTATCATATTTACCTAAAAATATTGTATCATTATCTTTAGTTATTCTGACCATCCATTTATCTTCTTTAATACACCAAGATACACCATTATATTTACTTAATTTATCGGTTCTACATATAAAATTACTATTTACATATTTTTTTGGCTTTTCAAAACATATATTTTCTTCCGTTATATTTTTTAACTTATCTTCAAGTTGATTAGCATAATCTTTAAATGAATTATAATCTACAAAATTATATTTATCAGTATATTCAATACTATTTTTAATTGTATGAATAACGTAATTTAACTCCGTATTATCACTTAGGAAAAACCATTCATTACGTCTTTTTATACGAAAAGGCTCTAACAAAATATGAATCATTTTTTCAGCATATCTCATATTATTTGATTTAAACATCTTTATCATCTTTAATGATTTCTGACTTGAACTAACATTAAGTGTTATTAAGCGTCTATCAGGATTTTCACCAAGACCAACTTTATAAGCACCTAAACTTGCAGTATCTTTAATTAAATAAATATATCCACTTTTAGAATAAAACCCTTCCATTTCTGGTTTATTTTCTAACATTTGTATTTTTTCTATTTTTTCTTGTAATTGATCTTGTAATTCTTTAGACTCTTCTAATATTACTTCCTGTAATACTTCTTCCAATTTCAGATAATACATTCTAACTTCTTTGCTCTTTTCTGTTCCCGCTAACATACATAAACCCTTAAATGTTTCAATGTTTAATAAAACTTGTTCCTTATTATGACCACCTCTATTTTCATAACACAACTTATCTATATCTTTTGTATCTTTTGCTCCTGCAACTTCAGGAGCAAAAATTTTATAATCTATCTCTTTAGTAAAATGTTTTAATAATACGGTTTTACAATTATCTTTTCTTGAAAATCCTAACCATTTCCATACATTATCTAAATCAATAATAAAATCTGTCTTGGAATTATAATTAAGATATGTATAAAAACTTCCTAAGAAAATTTGTTGTTCTTTACTAGTAAAATGATCTTTAATCTTTTCTATAAATCGATTGTTGTACGTTTCTTTAAAACGTGTAATTGGATTTTTTTCAATTAATGTCACTATATTTAATGTTTTATTTTGGGATTCCATTTTATACTTTTTATGTTTCGATACCTTTAAATACGTTTATTTTTCTGCAATATTTCGCACACTTTTTTACAAATTATTATATTATTTATTATTTTGATAACTAATATAATTAATTTTTTACTTAAGAAATTTCTAATTGACGTCTGTTTGCACCCATTGGCGTATCGTAACTGCTTTGAGACCAAGGTCCAACACTTTCCTTAGGGATTGGTGGTGCAGATCTCAAATCATGGTACGCAATTTTATTACTCTGGACAACTGTATTAATTCCTACGTGATAACCACTAATTAAGAAATTTTGTTCCTTAAGAAGTTTAGAAATAGGATTTTCTTTTGCAAACTTATCAGCATCATCATATTTAGGTAATAAGTCTTCAGCAGCCAATGGAGGTACACCGTCTACTACACGTTGGAAACCAGCTTGTTGTTGTTGAGGAGCACTACCTGCTTGACCGCTAGAAGTAGGTCCTTGAATTATAGGCTGAGCCATTTCAGCAGCAGACATCCTTTGTTCAGATTCGGCTCTAACTTGTTCTAATTCGGCTCTAACTTGTTCTAATGTCTTTTTGGGTGCGGCTGGTGATGGCGCTAACATTGAAACATTTTCAGCTCCCTCCATACCATACATTAAATTACCCATATCTTCTTTGTTATATACCATAAATAAATAAACACCAGCAAGTACAATAATCACTTTTAACATATTATTAGATTGAATTTCTTTTAGAATGTTCATATTGTTTTAATATAGTATAATAAAATAAAATAAAATTTAATTTAATTTTAAAAATTTATTTAAAAATATTTAAACATATCCATTCATATAACTATTATTATTCTTTAAAATAAATATCTTTAAATGTCAGATGACAATCTTTCAGATACATCTTCAGTCCATAACGACGAGGATCTTATAACACCCTTTTTAGATTATCATACATATAATATTATACACCTTTATGAAGATTTTAAAAATAGATTTACCTATAGCCCATTCTTTTTAGCCAACTTGAAAAGTACTGATCTTACAGATTTTTTTATTCACCTACTTTACTATAATTATAATCCAAAACAAAATCTATCCCATTTAAAATTTTTTTCTATAGAATATGAAAATGAACTCTGTATTTCTTTTAACATTGTAAACAATTTTCTTAAAACATGCAAATACAACTTGGATTATAACACTTGGACTTATTTTTGCTATAAAAAAAGTGATCTTACCGAATTATATATTCAAATTTATCATTAAATAAATAATACTTTTAAAAAACTATTATTTATACTTTTAAAAAACTATTATTTATACTTTATTTTATACATCTTCCATTTTTATCTGTTATTTGTTTCTTTATAATGCCATATAAACCATTTATTGTCATTAATAATGTATCTCCCATATCATCCTTTTTTGAATGTGATAAGAACTTGTTTAACCATGTATCTTTTTCATCTTTATTAAATTTATTTTCTAAAAACCATTTTGTATATTCTATACTTAACCATTTTCTTTTTGCATATAACCCCCTTAATTTACATTCTATAATAGGACCTGTATATGCCTTTAACTTGTTTGCCGCCCTTACAAAACGTATTGTTGTTTTTTTTTCATAAAATAACTCTACTAATTTACCATATATTATATGACTCGTAAATTTCATTTTTTGATTAATTTTAGGTTGTAATTCTATTAAAATTTGTGTTATCTCATTAAATATATTTTTATTTTCATCATAAATATCCTGTATTTTTTTTAATACGACTTTTGCTATATCCTGTAATAAATAATCATTTATCTTTTTCGTTTTACATTTATTATTCGCCTTTATCTCCATCCCCTTTGGAAAATGAACCTTGCATGTATATACATTTCGCCCATCTTGTGCGTTTTGATTAAATTGATTTTGTAAAGGATATTTAAATAAACAACGTTTTCCACATATTTTACCATTTTTCATTTTACTTTGACATTTGTATTCCTCTTCTTCTAATGTATTAAATACATCCCATAATTTTATTGAATATGTTGATATATCCCTTTGATCCTTACAACTTATAACACACATTGCTAAATTTCTTAATCCTACATCAATGGATAATATCATCTTCTAAAAATCTGAAATATTTAAAATTTTTATTTTAAACACCTTTCGTTTTATTATAATATTAAATTACCTTGTAGTAAAATATATAACATATGTTGGAAGATTTCGCAAAACTCTCATTACGTAAATTCAAAATAAAAAATATTCTTCCAGATGCGACCATACTTATCCTCGGGAGAAGAAGATCTGGGAAAAGTTTTCTTACACGAGATATCTTTTATCATCATCAACATATACCATCAGGAGTTGTTTTTTCAGGTACAGAAGAAGCATCACCTTTTTTTGGAGATTTTATACCAGATTGTTTTATCCATCCAGAATATGATCCCGAATTAATAGAAAATGTATTGACAAAACAAAAGAAAAAAATCAGAGAAGCTAAATTACAAGGTAAATCTGATACCGGTAAACTTCCCGCTAATAATATTTTTATTGTTCTAGATGATATGTTACACGACGCTCAAAATTGGAAAAAAGAAAAAACTATAAAAAGTATTTTTTTCAATGGAAGACATTATAATATTCTTTTTATACTTACTATGCAATATCCATTAGGTATTACACCCGATTTGCGAAGTAACATTGATTATGTATTTGTTTTCAATGAACCATCTATCAAAAATCGAAAGAAGATCTATGACGATTACGCTGGGATGATTCCTAGCTTTGATTACTTTAATAATATACTCGACTCTTGTACACAAAACCACGAATGTCTCGTCATAAAAACGTCATCTAATAGCACAGATTTAAAAGATCAAATATTTTGGTATAAAGCCGAAAGTCACAGTAATTTTTACACTGGACATCCCAAATTATGGAAATTTCATAACTCAAATTATAATATAAAATACGAAGAACAAAACGAAAAAGACTTTGAAAAAGTTCAAAAATTAAAAAAGAAATTTGCCAACACTAAAAAATTAAAAGTTCTCATCAATAAAGATGGCGATATCATCGACGTTAACCCCGGAAGTGAATAATTTTAACAATACCTTGCTATTTTTTTACATATAATTGCAAAATATAGCAAAAACGATTAAACGTAATTTTATCAAAGATGAAGATTATAAGATATTTTTTTTCCAAATGGAAAAAAATAAATCTGAAGAAACACACCGTCAGTAAACTTAATGAAAATGGATGCAATTATAAAATTAATAAAATTTAACTTTACAAGATAATAAAATTATAAAGTTAGATAAATTTGTTTTCAACCAAATATTTATATGTTCTACTACCTATTTTTACTTTTCTTTTTGTCAATGGATTAATAATCCAATTATCATTCACATTCAACTCACATTCTTGTTTTAATAATTTACATGTATCCTGTTCTGTTAATTCACTTCTACACATTGAACATAAGTTATGATTTGTTGTAATATGCGTATTTAAACAGACTTGATGAAAAGTATGAGTGCAATGTAAAGTAATAATTGTATTTTCTTCTGGAATATTTTGCGTATCATAACAAATATGACATTTATAATCCATATTCGTAAATTCTACAAAATCAATATTTTCGTTTATATCATCGTCTGCTATATTTTCCGTATAATTAATATAATTATAATAATGGTGTAACATATCAATTACCTTTGAATAATTAACCATATAATTATCTATTTCAAAACATCTACACGTATAATAACCATATGGATACTCTTCTAATTGTTGATATAATTCATTAAAGACTGTGTCTATATTTTCAAGTAAATAATTTTGAATAAATTCTTGAAAACGATTAATCTTTTCAAATTGTAAATATTTAAGTAAACATGTTGACCAACTTTGATACTTTACATATACACTATAACTTGGATCATCTCTACCACCAGGTTCATACATATATGGATTATTATCTAAAAATGAATGAAACATTAATAAAATAGTTTCAATACCCATGCTTGATGTCCATTTTTCAAATTTAGAATCACCCCATGTATTTAATATAGTAGAACAACACTTGCCATCTTCATAAAAATTAGGATGAATTCTTACAGAATCATGATTAATAAACTTTACTTTCGGAGGGCTAAAGGGATAATCTTCTGGTATTTCAAAATCTAAACGTATAAATTTATGTCTATATACACTTTCATACGGTCCTTTTATAATAGCATGTACTACTGTTATATCTTCCTCATTAAAATATATTAAAAAATCATTATCTAATAAATTTTTGTTATTTTGTTCAATTTGCAATTTATATAATTCTTTAAAAAGTCTGTTATTTCTATTATTCATTACTAATTATTAATAATAAAAATTTTTCATTTTATTTCTAAGTTGTCTTTCTTAATTCACCCTTTTTATACAACTCATATAACTTGTCCTTGATTACCTTTTCCTTCTTCTTCTCATTTTGTTTCTCTATTTTTCTTTCTACCTGGGTTTCCTTTGATTTTTCCTTTCTCTTTTCCTCATTTTCCTCAATCCTTTGTTTTGCTATATCAGGATGAAGAATATAAATAATTACATCTTTTAATTGAACTGACCACGATACATTATTTACTGTATTCACTAATGTTATATATTCAGGATATGCCACTTTCATTAATAATCCTCCTGTTCTAAATTGTTTTTTTTCTACATTATAATATCTCACCCACGTCTTGAATAAAGGCAACATTGTTAATACCTTTTTATCATTTATACTTTTTAATGATACATACCCTTCTAACTTTTCCTTTATTTCTTCTAATGTTAAATTATCTTGCTTACTACCATACACAGGTTTTGTATAATTAGACTGCACTATACTTTTAAATGTTACAGCCCTGTTTACAACTGGCTTTGATTTCTTAATAGGTATCTTTTTAGTCATCTCTGATGTCTCAGTCGTCTCTGTATATCCATCACTATCATCATAGTCAGTAGTATAATTAGTTGTATTATCAGTTGTAGTTGAAGCGTCTTTTTTTTCAATAATCAACTTTTTTTTTCTATACATCTACCCTTATATATATATAATTATTATTTATTTTTTTCATTTTTTCACGTTTTATTTCTTTGTTATTAATTAAAGAACAATACAAAATGTTTTATGCAAATGACGCCGACGAAATTATCCCTAGATTATGGCTTGCTAACTATAAACCCCCATTAGATTTAAAATTTATTAAAAAAAATAATATTGATGTTATCATTAATTGTACCCCCGATATACCATTTTATAATGAAATGTTTGATGAAAATTCATTAAAAAAATTAAAAAATATAGAAACCTTTAGAATTTCTGTTTACGATTCTCTTTTAGAAAAAGACATCTTACTTATGGAAGAATATCTTAAATATATTTTACCATTTATGCTAAAAAAATATGTACAAGAAAAAAAAAACATTCTTATCCATTGTAGAGCAGGAGCTCAACGTTCAGCCATTATTGTTGCAGCTTTTTTAAAAGTATTATTAGATAAAAATATCATTTTTATCCCAGATATTCCTAAAACATTTGATCAAAAAGAACAATTTAAAAATATTTATAATTATCTCCTAAAAAAACGTCCACGCGTTTTTACTTATGGATTCCGAATTAATTTTAAAAACTCTTATAAACGATTTTTTCGTATCTAAATACTTTTACGTCTAATTACAAATTTATTCATACCTTTTTTAATATCTTTCCAAGTTATACCTTTATTCCCATCCACTTCAATATAATTCATATTTACACAAGATGCTTCAATACAATGAATGAAATTATCATCAAATAAAATTGCATTCTCATAAGATATTTTTAACTTTTTACAAATTCTTGTAAACATTTTTATTTTATCAAAATCTTTTTCATTATCAAAAGTTCTATTTTGAATATCTTTAAAAAAAAATAATGTTTCATCATTTAATAATATTTTTTTTGCATAAATATTTAATGATGCTACAGCCATTTGTATATTATTGTATTTCATATACTGTAAAATAGCTTTTGCATCACGCGAATACGTACCAGTGTATTTAAATTTTAATGTATCATCTAAATCAAATATACATAATTTACAATCATTTGGTATTTTTACATCAATAAAATCTTCTAATAAATAACTCATCTTGTATTATTTACACATCCTTATATTTTCATTTTTTAATAATAAATACAATATACAATTTATTTAAATCAAGATCCTATAATAGACCCACTTGTTGAAGGCATTGGCCCACTTGTCATTAGCCCACTTGTAATTGGTCGTCTTGTTGTGGTAATTTTTGGAATACTTGTCATTAACCCACTTGCCATCGGTAGTTTTGTTGTGGTAATTTTTGGAATACTTGTCATCAGCCCACTTGCCATCGGTCGTATTGTCGTTGGTCGTCTTGTTGTGGTAGTAGGTACTACTAATTGTTTTGACCATACAACTTGTTTCTGTTTATCTACAATACTTAAATTATGAGCACTAGTTAATATAGCGCGATAAGGGCCTTTATATACTTCACCCGGTTGTAAATCAGTTCCAGTTGCTGCTATTGCTTGAGTATTTTTATCATACACTACTAAATTTCTATCATTTTGCATAACTAATCTAAATGGACCTTCCCCTTGCCCTGGTGAGTTTGTAGAAAGAACTGGGACAACAATACCATTAGTAGTACGATATACCAATCCACTATCAGATGCTTCTAAAAATCCGTTAGGTGAAGTTAACCTATTATATCCTTTTGGTGACCCTTGAGATTCTTCAAAAGCTATATTTGTAGGCATTGGCGAAGGCATTGGCCCTCTTGTTGTAGTCATTCTTAAAGGCATTGGCGAAGGCATTGGCCCTCTTGTTGTAGTCATTGGAGCTGGAGAAAAACTTTCTTTTTGATACCATTTAGTATAAATTAAATAAACAATTATTGCAATAATCACATAATAAACGATTTTTTTATTAGTTTTTAATTTTCCTAATAGTTTGTTAAACATTTATATATTATATCTATAAAATATTTATATATAAAAAATGTTAAAAAAAATTTACTATACGTTAATTTAGTACAGTACTCTGGGTATTTAATTATTTTTAGTACCCAGCCATAGAAGATGCAAATACATTACTTACGGGTACATTAGCTACTGATACATTAGCAGGTGCCATAGTAGTTGCAAATACATCACTTATGGGTACATTAGCAGGTGCCATAGTAGTTGCAAATACATCACTTACGGGTACATTAGCTACGGATACATTAGTAGATGCCATAGTAGATGCAAATACATCAGCTACGGGTACATTAGCAGGTATCATAGTAGGTGCCATAGTAGGTGCCATAGTAGATGCAAATACATTACTTATAGGTGTAGTAGTTCTGGGTGTAGTAGTTCTGGGTGTAGTAGTTGACATTGGTCGTCTTGTTGTGGTAATAGGTACTACTAATTGTCTTGACCATACAACTCGATCCCTTTTATCTAAAATCATTAATGTATGAGCACTAGTTAATACAGCGCGATAAGGGCCGTTGTATACTTCACCCTGTTTTAAATCAGTTCCAGTTGCTGCTATTGCTCGAGTATCTTTATCAAAAACTACTAAATTTCTATCATTTTGCATAACTAATCTAAATGGCCCTTGCCCTTGCCCTGGCGCGTTTGCAGAAAGAACTGGGACAACATTATTAGAAGTATGATATACTAATCCACTACCAGATGCTTGTAAAAATCCATTAGTTGTAATTAATCCCTGATATCCTTTTGGTGATCCTTGAGGTTCTTCAAAAGCTATATTTATTAATAGTGGTCTTGTCCATACAACTCCATCCATTTTATCTACAATCGTTAAATTATGATCATCAGTTAATATAGCACGATAAGGACCGTTGTATACGTCACCTGGTTTTAAATCAGTTCCAGTTGCTGCTATTGGTCGAGTATTTCTATCATACACTACTAAATTTCTATCATTTTGCATAACTAATCTAAATGGCCCTTGCCCTTGCGCGTATGCAGAAAGAGCTGGGGTAACATTATTAGAAGTATGATATACCAACCCACTACCAGATGCTTGTAAAAATCCTTTAGATGAAATTAACCTATTATATCCTTTTGGTGATCCTTGAGGTTCTTCAAAAGCTATATTTCTTGGTATAGGTGCAGGTGCGGTGCAGGTGTAGGTACAAATTTTATTTGTACTTTTGATATTCCTGTTGCTTCACGGCCTTGTATATGTAATCCATAATTTCCTTGCGCGAGGTACAATTTTTTCCAAGTTCTGAATACTAATGATTTACTTCTTTTTACATGCCAAACTTCACTAATATTAATACCTTGACCTGTTAAAGTCATGAGAAAACTATCACTATTTACACTAGGAGCAAATACTTCAAAATTAATGTTATATGTACCTGGACTAGAAATCGTAAATGGTTGAATTAAACCAGCACCGCCTGGAATAATTATTTGATTACCTCCAACGTTTTTGATTGCATTTTGCAATTGAGTTTTAGTATTACCTTGAGGAAGAGAATTTAATTTGGCAACACGTTGTTCTCTTGTATCAGTATCCATAATTATTATATGACCAGTACCACTTGGATTAAAATTAGCTGTATTACCATATAAAAGTATTGTCTGATCCATAGAATTAGTCGACGTAAAATTCTCCTTTTTATTCCATTCAGTATAAATTAAATATACTAATACTGCAATAATAACATAATATACTATATTTTTATTACTTTTTAACCCCTTTAATAAATCTTTTAACATTTTTTTATAATATATTAAAATAAAAAAAATTAATAAAAACCTAATAATTTACTTAAAATAATTTATTACTGTATTTATAAATAAAATCTTCTATAGATTGTATGGTATCACGTGTATGTTTATTATAAAATTTAAAACTATCACCACCTATATATTTAATTCTCCAACCATCTGATGCAGCCTTTAATATAAACATGTATTTATACAAAAAACGTATAATATAATCTATATTCATAAACTTTTTATTTAATTAATTATACCTAGTAAATTAAAAGTAAAATACATCCATGAAAATGCGTTTTTGATTTTATACACTTGGATAAAAAACCCATTTTACAGATTTGTCTTGTTCTGACATTTCAGCTACTATTTTTTTAAAAATATCATCCTGTTGTCTTAATTTATCCACACTTTTCAATAATGGAAAATATGTTGAAAATTCATGCAATCCTAATATCTGAAATAATTTATGAATACAATATGAATAAGATAAAAAGTTTTTACGTCCACTCGGTTTATACTTTTCATATGGCTTTTGTATCTGTTGAAACATCATCTTTACTTTTGTTTCTATCTCCGTTGTCAATTTAAATGGTGGTCTACCATTTATTCTATTAATAATACCAATAATATTATCATAATATTCATTTAAATTAAGTCGTTTCAAATATTTTTTAACCTTGTCCTCTGTCAATAAATTAAGATTCTGAACTTTTTCTTTTTTTGCCTGCAAAATTACTTTATCCAATACTTCTTGTGGTATTACTCTGTTCTCTTTTGACTGGAAACGCCTCAACCAATCATCTAAATGACTCATTTTATCATATGTAAATTGCGGTCTATACTCATAATCCCTCATTTCTTTAAATGATAAATCTTCTGCATGTATTATAGCATTATCACATAAACCACATAATGAACACACCAAATACCCCTCCTCAATATCATATGGCACATTGCAATTCTGACAATTTAAATTTTGAGTCACCCTTTTATGATTATAACATTTATTTTCAAACTTTAACATGTACTCATCTATTAACCTATTTTTTTTATTAATTATATCATTTAATTCATCAGAATGATCATCATTGTTTTCTAATAATATTGTCTCTTGATCTTCTAATGTCATATATTCTGACATAAGATAAGATGATTCTAATAAATATTCTATTTCATCTTCACCCGATTCAATCACTTTGAATTCCATTTCCAACTTTTTTATCTCAATATCTATATTATTCAATCTTACAATCATATCAGATACATTTTCATCATTCAATACTTTATACGATTTATCTTTTGATAATTTGTTTGATTCTCTTTTTAAACCATTAATCTTATCCTTTATTACCTTTAATCTTCCATCTTTATTTTTAAAATCTTCTAAACGTTTTTCATGTTTATGCATAATTGAATGAATACTCTTGGATTTATTCACAAACCCCCCATATTTTTTAGAATAATTAGGTGTTCCATGTTTCTCCTTTTTCTTCCTCATCTATATAAAATGGATATATAATTTTATTTTTAAATAATATTATTTTTAATCTTGTCTATTTCATCTATTTTTAGTTTAACGATTTTTTGCAAACTATTTAATGACTCTTCTAAATTATACAAACGTTCTCCTAATTGTAATTGATGTTTGATTATTTGATTTTCAAAATAGATATTATTTATTTTATTTTCTGTCGCTTTTACACTTTCATAAATATATATATCATCATCATAACATGTTTTAAATTTTTCGTCTACATTTACAAACATATATTCTATATATTCTGAAAAAATACTATTTATTTTAGAAACAAGATCATTATCAGATTGACCCTGATCTTTTACAAGAGATATTATTTCGTTTTTTAATTTAGAAAAACAATCTTGTATATAATTTTTAAAATCTATGTAATTGAAAAAATCATTTAATATATACTTTTTTAAATTCAAACTTGTATTTATTATATCAATTTTATTTTCAAGCAAATTAAACTTATTCAATACATCAATATCCTTTATTTTTGGCATATAACTTAATACATAAATATATTATACTTTTATTATCTTAACGTATATTTATATTTATGTTTATAAAAGAACAATTGAATATAAATATCGAGTGTAATTTAAATGTGCAACTGGGTATGCTAAATTCTATATTTTTATGCTTGAAACGCATTTCCGCGTTTATTTTTTCCATAGTATTTAATTTATTTTTTGAACGCAATTTCGCGTTTATTTTTTCTTACTATATAGTATAACCCCCAAAAAATGTCCGTTAATAATAATAATAGCATGGTTTTTTTTAAATCCTATTGTCATTTTAGACACTACCGAATCAGTAAATGCTTCTACAGGATCTCTCGTTCTATACGGTGGTCTCTCCGTAGGAGCTAATACTAGTTTCACTGGTGTTATGAGAATTAGCAATAATACAACTAGTACTGATGTATCTACAGGTGCGTTAGTATTAAGTGGTGGTATTGGTATAGATGATAATCTTAATGTCGGTGGTAATGCTTATATTCGAGGTTCTCTTACAGCTGGATCTTTTGCTGTTACTAATTTAAATGCTGGTAATATTACTGTAAGCAATTTGTTAGCAACAAATATTTCAACCAGTACATTATACTCTACTATCGGATCATTTGGTACTGTAACAGTTGGTACATTAAGATTGACTTCAACAAATGTTGCATTAGGTACAAATGCAGGTGAAACAGATCAAGGAAATGCATCAATTGCAATTGGTCTGAACGCAGGACAAAACACACAAGGTACTAATGCTGTTGCTATCGGTTCAAATGCTGGACAAACCAATCAAAGATTTGGCTCTATTGCTATTGGTGGTTTTGCTGGTAGCAATTTCCAACGTGACAGTGCAATTGCGATAGGTAACTCTGCTGGTAATACTTCTCAAGGTTCCAGTGCCATTGCTATTGGAATTGTAGCGGGTCAAACATCACAAGGTTCAAGTGCAGTTGCTATAGGTAATGGAGCAGGTCAATCAAATCAAGTACAAAATGCTGTTGCACTAGGTAATGCCGCAGGTCAGAATTCTCAAAGTGA
>Ga0114980_10000312_pt1 | contig 34560 bp, 38 predicted proteins | sample S_140806_EF_Meta_FD_87018 | JGI IMG/M metagenome (GOLD analysis project Ga0114980, IMG submission 87018) | Freshwater microbial communities from Lake Simoncouche, Canada to study carbon cycling - S_140806_EF_MetaG | ecosystem: Environmental > Aquatic > Freshwater > Lake | place: Lake...
ATCGACATCGAGGTCAGGTTGATCTGCCGGCCTGACCCGGTGGTTCCGTAGTTGACGGAATCGAAGCCGCCCTCGCCGCTGCTGATTAGGGCAGCCAGGCCTCCGTGGTCACCGGACCATCCACCGCCGCGGCCGCCGCCGCCGCTATCCATAAAAGGGGTTCCGCCATCCCAGCCGCCTCCGCCACCACGCGAGCGCATGGAGATCGTGAACTGGCCAGGCGCCGCGCTGCGAGCGCCGAGCCGTGGCCACTCGGCAGCCGAAGCCGGTTGCGCCCCCATGGCGGCATTGATGGCCCAGCCGGCAAAGCCACTCAGCGCTGACTGCCCTTGCGAGGCCATTGCCATCAGGTGCCGCTGCGGCGTTGTGATGGCGCTGCTCTGATCGTTCAGGCGCTTCATCGCATCCGGCGGCACGTTGATCCCGTAGCGGGCCCCCTGGACCCGCAGGAACTCGGCCGGCGATGGTGCCAGCGCATCCGCGGCGGCACGCCTCAGCTGGGGAGAGAAGCCGCCACCATTTGCGGCGTTCACCAGCTCGCGGCCGACCGCATCCTTGCTCAGGATCGACTCGTTCTGGTAGTTGCGAAGCCGCTGCTGCCGGTTGGGCATTGAATCGAGCTGCCTGGTATCCCACGTCGGCGGCGCGGGAGGTCCCGCCGGCTTGCCGCTGGGCTTGGGGGCGTTGGGATCTGGCGCAATGGCGTTGAGTCCCGGCAGTGAGGCGGTGCCGGAGCGCCCCCCGGGAAACAGGAGATCAAAGGCTTTTTTGTCCCTGTCGATGTAGCCCTGGGCGGCTTTGCTGGCCACCTCGTAGGTTTCTCCGGGGTCCAGTGGTCCCCCTTTCCTCGCGGCGGCTGCGGCGACGGCACTGTTCACAGCCGGGTAAAGAGCCGCATTCGCATTCCGAACAGCAGCGGCCAGGTTGCCGGCCCGCTCGGTCCTGGCGTTCATGCTGCCGGCCCGCTGAAGCTCCTTGTAGTCGGCGCCGTACTCGAACGCCAGTTTCGCATCCTTGGCCGCCTCCACAGCCCGGTTCACCTCAGCGGAAGCGAGGGTGCTGGCCTTGGAATCCTTGCTGCGGATGATCGACTCGAGCTTCGATGCCGTCTCCCCGAACTTCGCCGGGTTGATCTGCCCGCGCATCGCGGCCAGCTCCCGCCGCAGGGCCGCCGGGTTGAAATCGCTCCCCCAGGCATCGCGGGCTTTGGCCAGCACGTCCTCGCCGGCATCCGGGGCGTAGCTCTTGCCCTTGATCTCGATCTGGAGGCCCAGCTGATCGTTGATCGCCTTCAGCAGTGGCGCCACCGGAGCGTTGGGGTTTTGCTGCCGGAACCGCGCCAGGATCTGCTCGGCCTGCTGCGCCATGGCGGCCTGATCGAGGGGGCCCTCGTTGCCGGGTTGGTAGATGCCTGCCACCGCCGGCAGCTTCCCGGCAGCCGGGGCGCCGTTGATCAGCATGTCGCTGAAGTCCTGGACCCCCTGCTCCTCTGCGCGCTTCTGCACCGCCCAGCCGTACTTCATCTCGGTGTCGGCGGCCGTCTCCGGGAACATCTGCGCGAGCGTTTGCTGCACCGGTCGCTTGGCCACCGGATCCCAATACGTGGGCCCCGCCTTGATGCGATCCACGATGTTCTTGAACACCGGATCCTGCCCATAGGCCGCCTCGGTTCGCAGCGCCTTGTAGACCGTTTCCGCCAGCTTCAGCGGCTGCCCGCCGTTCCCCATCAGCCCGGAGTGGTAGGCCAGGATCTTGCTGGCCTGGGTCATCACCTCGGCCTGAGCGTCCTCGTTGAAGGTGGGGCTCTTCCGGTCGAGCATCACCCCCGAACTGCCGATCGTGATCTGGGCGGCCCCGCCAAGCGCCTGCCGCTGCACATCCATGATCAGGCTGCGGATCTGCCCCCCGGCCACCCCCGGCAGGGTGGCATCGAGGTATTTCACCCGGTCTTCGCGGGCCCGGTTGCCGATCTTCTCCTCCGCCGCCGTGATCTTCGGCAAGGCGTAATTCAGGAAACCCGGCGATGCGGTGTCGAGCCCGTACTTCTCGGTCAAGCTGCGGATGTAGCCAGCCTTCATCTGCGCCAGGGCCGCCTGCCCCTTGTCTGGCGAGAGGAACATGGTCGGCCCCATCTCCTCGTAGGCCCCCAGCATCCCGGCCTCAGCCTCGGCGCCGGCCAGCTTCGCCAGCCCCCGCTGCACCCCCATCTCCCGGTAGGGGTTCAGCAGGTTCATCAGAATGCCGCCTTCCGGGTCGCGTTTGCCCAGTTCGCGGTTGGCCTTGGCGTAATCGAAGGCGCCCGCCTCGTTGGTTGCATCCGCCTGGCTGAGGGCCCGCAGCGCCATGTTCTTGGCGAAGACCTGCGCTTCCCCTTGCTGCGAGGCCCAGCCGGCGGCACGCTCGCCCGCGCCCTGGAGCGTGTTGGTCAAGTTGGCGTTGAATGGCGCGAGCGCTTGCGCCAGCTCCTGGAATCGGTTGACGCCGCCGTAGCTGGCCTGCTCCGGGCCTCGAAGCGTGATGATCCCCTGCAGCTGGGGCATGGCCGGCGGGCCCGCAATGGCGCCCGGCTGGGTCTGCGCCGGCTGGATGAAGGCCTGCACCGGCTTGGCTTCCGGGTTGACCTGGCCAAGGGGGAGATTCGTTTCCATCAGCCGATCCCAACGGTGGGGATGGTGCCGCCCTTGGGCTCAGCGGCCTTCTTGAGCCCTGACGCGCTGGCCATGTAGGTGTTGACCCCGCCCAGCAGGCTTGAGCCGATCCGCAGCGCAGCAGCGCCGCCGCTGGGGCCAGTGCCGGTCATCGACGGGGCCGCCGGCTGCATCAGTGCAGGCATCGGCGCAAACGGCTCGATCGGCTCGATGTAGGTCGTCGGCGTGTAGAACTGCTGGCTGTTCCACTCGCTCAGGTAGCGCCCCACCAGGGCGGTCTGCTCCCGGCTGAACTGGTTGCGCTGCAGCTGGTCGTTGATCTGCGCGATCGCGTTGTAGTCGCCGGCCTGTCGGGCGTAGTTGTTGATCAACCGATCGACGGACAGCCCCTCGGCGTCCATGGCCTGCACCGAAGCCCTGGCCTGCAACGACCGCCAGCCGTACTGCTGCTGGGCGACCGCGGCCTGCATCGCCACCTCCTGCAACCGATCCGAGGCGGCTTGGGAATTGCCGATGAACTCCGCGCCAGCGGCGGCCCGGCTGTCGCGCACCACGTTGGCCTGGTTGATCTGCTTCGCCAGCTCGAAGCTCTGCAGCTGGTGGACGTAGCCCAGCTGCTGCTGGTATTGCACCTGCTGGCCCCAGAACTGATACCGGGCATTCGCATCACTGAACCGCTGGTTCTGGTCGGCCTGCCACTGGGCAAACTGATTGGTCGCCTTTTGGAAGCTGCTCTGATTCAGGTAGTCCTGCTTTGCGGCCGCACTTTCCTGCGCACCCTTGAACAGGTTTAGCGCCGTGCTGACGCCCGCAATCCCAAGGCTGAGCGGATCGAGCGGCATTAGGGCACCTCTTCAAACATGCAGAACAGGGCGCAGCTGGGGCCGAATGGGGCTGGCGGGTGAACCGTGAACCCCAGCGATTTCAGCCACCGAATCGAGCCCATGTTCTTGGCGTAAACCCAGTTCCTGAGCGGACCATAGCGCTGGAGGCAGCGATCCACCCAGCCCTTCCCCTCCCGGATGAACTGCCGCCGGTTGGCAGCAGTGGCGAGCAGTCCATCCGTGCAAAGCATCCAGATCACGCCGCCCTCGGCGATACCGCACAGCGCCACTGGCACGTCGCCGTCGTCAATCACGGCATGGCATTCGCGGTCGAGGCTGGCTTGCCAGCTCTGCCGCACGGCCTCAAGCGGGCCCAGGCGGTCGCTCAGCCACACCTCGAGGCGGTCCGCTTCCCGCAGGTTGTAGCCGATGAAGTCCACCACATCGCTGGTCGCGTGGGCCCATCTCATTGCTGCACCGCCCGGCCCTTGCCGGTGACCAGTCCGGTCCACTCCAGCGACGCGAATTTGCACGGGTGCGCCGTGTCGTTCTCGATCGTGATGGTGTTGTCCTCCCCCCGGCCGAAGATCGGGATCGGGAACACTCCCGCCTGCCCCTGATCCACACCCTGCAGCAGGCCCACCGTGCTGCCCGGGAATGTGTAAACCGCCTCGTCGCGGTTCCCGCTGGGCTTGACCCGCACCTGAAACCAGCCGGTTTCGTGGTAGCGCAGTCGTGCCTGACGGATCTGGGCCCGCAGCGTGTTACTGGCCACCTGCCCGCCACCCTGGGTCCGCATCGCCTTGAACCGCGATGGCCGATAGCGAAAACTGTAGGTCTCGCCAAAGTAGACCTGCGCTGCCGACCAGTCCCCGCGAGCCGTGATCGTGTTGCCGCTGCTGGCGGACCCCAGCAGCACTCCGCCCTGGTAGCCCGACTGGTAGGCGGACCATGCCTGGGTTGTGGCCCTGATGGTGAACGGCAGGGTCCAGGTCGTCGCCTTCGTCACGGAGTCGTAGGCCCCAGCGGACACTCGCATGGCCGCCGGGCTTGCCGTGGTGGTGCTAACCCAGCGATCAAGCAGCAATGGGTACGGCCCGACGGCGATCGACTGCCGATCGAGCACCGGCATCTTCTCCAAGAAGACCTCGCCGCCACGCTGGACCAGGAGGTAAAGCATCTCCTGGATCGCCACGATCGAAAGGATGCTGTCGGCCCCAGGGAGATCCCAGTAGCTCCAGCTGGACTGTGCTCGCTCTATCCCGCTGCCGCCATTTCGGTAGAAGTATTTGTAGGTATAGATCCTGTTCGCATAGCCGCTTTTGCTGCTGATGCAGTACAGCGAATTGCCCGTATCGTTTGCCGCAAGCTGAAAGATCCCAGACGGGATGTAGCTACTTACGTGATCGGTGATGCTTTCCGCATCGCCCACCAGCGCAGTGCCGGCGCCGCGCACGGAGAATTGCCGCAGCTGGCTCCAATCCCCGTTGGACTGACAGAACACAACCGAGCCGCCCATCTGGACTGGCCGCACAGCTGTATCGATTTCATATCCTGTTAGGATCGTAATTGCATCTGTGGTCGGGGTTAGCGAGGCATCAGTTGCATAAGACCTGAACTGATAATCATCGCTGAATAGGAGCATTTCACCCTGGAACGGCACCGCATACCGCAGCACGCTCACCCTGGAACTGCTGGCGGTCTTGTCGATCGGATCGCTGTCCAGAACCGTTGTCACGGTTTCCGGGAAGAAGGCGAAAAAGTCCTTCGCCCGACTGAAAATCCGCTTCTCGTCGGCCAGGATCCCAAGCCGTCCGCGATGAACGAAGATGTCGCTCACGCTTTGCCCCACGAAGCTCGGGTCCGGTGCTGACTCGCTGTCGCCTGCCACCCGCTGGCCCCAGGTCGGCAGCGTCAGGCCCGTTAGCGCTGCACCGTTGAGGGGCCCGAAGTACCACGTGCCCGCCGGCAGCCGCACCAGTACCTGCGGCATGGTGGTGGGATCGAGCTTGTATTGCGCACCCGGCGCCACGGTCTCCTCCCATGCGCCCTCGCCAAAGGTGCCGGTGCCGGTGCGTGGGACGAACTTCACGTAATAGCCGTCGAAGTTGCTCGAAGGGTCGCCCGTCACCTCCACTTGGTAGCCCTGGGGCGCAATCGTCGGCAGGCTCGTGAATGACTGCACCGAACCGGTAATCGCGGTGATGTCCGCGTTGGCCCTGGCGTCGGTGGCGCTGATCGTGATCGTGCTGGCGCTGGTGAAATGCAGCACCGATCCGGCCCGGGCAATCGAGACGCCGGACACGCCGGCTAGGGCCGTCTTGATCTGGTCGGCAATGTCTGCTGTGCTGATTGCCGTGCCGGCCGTCGTCGTGGTCGTCACCGTGGCCAGGGTGCCGTTCAGGTTCACCTTGTAGGACTGGCCGTAGTTGGCGGCGCGGACCCACACCAGGGCTTCATTGGCCGCCGGCCTGGCCACCGCTGGGGCCACCGCCGAGTCCATCGCCACCACCTTGAGCGCACTGGCGACGAAGGTGTAGTCGGCCACGGTGCCGCATCGGATCTGCCGCTTCGCATCCGTCACGCCGGAGAGGTAGCCGTAGCCGCTGGGGGCGCTGACGGTCTGCGCCACGCCGTCCAGGTCGAAGACCTTCGCGGTGCTGCTGCTGATCACCGCCAGATACCGCTCGGTGCGGTCGCGCAGGATCGCGTGGACAAACACATCGCCCAGGCTGGTGGAGCTCACCTTGGCCAGGGTCTGCGTGGGATCCCGTTTGCGCAGGCCCTCGGCGGAGCTGCTGACCCCGTTGATCTGCAGCTCCGCCTGGGTGGGGTCCCGCTGCGCGTCCGGCTGCTGGCTGACCCCCTGGATCAGGTTCGGAATCGTGGAGGTGAAGAGCTCGGCCATCAGTCGAATGCACTCCGGCTGTTGCGGCCCGCCAGTCCGGCCGCAGGGTTGAAGGTGCCAAACGGCAGCACGCCGCGCTGGCCGCTCAGACTGTTGGGCTGGAGCTGCTGCAGCTCGTTCCGATCCAGTTCGGCCCGGGCCATCATCAAGTCCTGCTGGGTGTAGCGCTCGATCGAATCCGACCCGAGGAAACGGTTGGCGAAGGACCTGGCGCCCAGGATGCTGATGTACCGGTTGAAGGTCTCCGGGCAGTCGTCCCAGGGCAGCATCCAAACCACGTCGGCGGTGAGCTGAGTGACGGCGGCGCCAGTCAGCACGAAGGTGCGATTGATCCGGTCGTAGACCCGCTGCCCCCGAAGGATGAAGCGCCCATCCCACTGAAATGGATCGGGGGCAAAGCGGGTCAGGTTCGACGGCACGGTGATGGTCCCGTCTACCGCCACGGTGAAGGGGTAGTCCTGCTCGCTATTCCAGCTCCACCCCCTGGTCTGCTCCTGCTTGTGAAACTCCAGCAGGGTCCGCTCGGCGATGCTCGATTCGGTCATCACCGGGTCATCGAGGCCGTTGACCGGGGCCTCGCCGATCACGGCCAGCAGGATATTGACGGCATCCAGCAGGGTGGTGCGGCCTGGCGTTGCTGACTGGTTAGCCAGGCCCATGAGCGATCCAGCGCTGTAGAGCACATGCTATCGGCTGCCATGAAAAAGGCCCCCGGCAAGCCGAGGGCCAAGTCGCTCCGTCCGATCAGAACTTAGGGGATCACGATCGCCGCAGCGCATTCATCCCGCAGTCGGCCGACGCCGATCGACTGCGTGGCCACAGCCAGGGTGGATTGGTATTGGATGTTGAAGTCGCCGTCGGGGGACGTCATCTGGAGCTTGGGCGCCCGCAAAGTGAGCATGCCGACGGCCTCCTTGCTGAAGATCAGTCCCTTGCACTTGGACAAGTCCTGGGCGTAGTCGCTGTTCTTGTCGTAGGTGTTCAGTGTGTAGGAGGGTTGCACCACGTGGTTGGACCACATGATGGGGATACCCTTCACCCGGTAGACCATGCCATTGGCGATGGTGCCGTTGCTCGGGCCGGCGGATCCGTTGTTGTAGTCGCTGTTGATCGGCTTGGTCCCTTCCGTGAGGAAGTCGTACTCATCCGGGGGCAACACGCAGACCAAGGTGGAGGGATCGACGTCCTTCTTGCGGAACTGGGTCACGGCATCGCCAATGGCGCTTACCAGCTCGTCGCCCTTGGCCGACTTGGAAGCCGTCGCATAGCCAGCCGTCAAAGTCTTCTTGTAACCGGTCCGACCAGTGTTGATCGAGCGGGCAAGGGGCTCAGAGCTGTTGCTGGCTCCGGCGAAGAGGATTCGAGCGATGCGTTTGTCGGTCTCCCAGGCCAGGGCGATGCCCAGCTGCTCGAAGAACTCGGAGGCCACATCGGCATAGTTCATCAGCTGATCAAGGTCGAGGATCGCCTGGTCGGCAGCCATGAGGCCATCGACGGCGATGTTCTTGACGTTGATGTCACTAGGGGAGTTGCTGGCCAAACCGCCAAGCAACGGCACACCGGGCGTCACGTAGGACGCGGCAGCGCGACCGGTCACCTGAAAGTCGAAACTCTTTCCACCCTTGATGTTCCTGGTCTTCACCAGGTTCTTGAAGACCGTGTTGCGCTTCAGCGCGTTCAGGATCTCGGATTGTCCCAGTTTCTGGAAAACGGTATCGACCGTGCCCGCCCCCTGGATCTGGCCAAGTCTGGCCAGCAAGGCATCATTGATCGCCATGGCTGCAAAAAGCGTTTGGGTTGTTTGCCCGTGGCTTCTTGCAACCTGTGTTCAGCGATTCCCCCGTAGAGGGCCAAACGATGCAAAGACGCTGTAGCTGTAACGCCTGACTTGACCGGTGGGAGGTGTGCTGACCCCTCCCGCAGGGAGGCCAGCACTACACAGGTGCAGCAGTCGTTGCGCCGATGCTACATCTTCAGGCCCAATCCGGCGAGTTAGCAATCGCCGCTTTCACCCGCTTGGCATAAACGGGATCGACGTGCATCAGCCGCTCGCCCTGGGCATTGCGTCGATCGACGGCCGCGTTCTGTTGCTCCTGCGAGGCGAACCGCATCGGGGCCTGGCCACGCCCACCCCTGGCCAGCTGCGGCTCGCTGCGAGGCCGTGGCGCGCCATCGGCTGCCGCCGCCCTGGTCTGGATCGCCTTCACCGCAAAGGCGGCTAGCTCCTTGTTGCCGGAGTCGATGGCGGCGTTGTAGCCGGCCAGCTCTCCCTTGCTTAGGTTGGCAAGCGCCCAGCCACTCAGCGCCCGAAACTTGTCATCGCCTCCGACCGATTGCCGGATGGCCGCGCCATCTTCCGCGCTCAACTGGGGGGCGGCGGCCGGAGAGGAGGCCCTGATCCCGTCGATGTAGGTCTCCACCACGGCCTTGGGTAGGCCTGCCTTGGTGGCCAGTGCCTCCACCTGCTGGCTCACGTCGCCCCCGGCCCGCAGGGTTGCATCGAGCTGCAGGGGGTTCACTTCGGCGGCGGTGAACAGGCCGGCCAAGGTCTCGCCGTAGAGCGCCTTGCCCAGCTCGGGGGTGTAGGCCTCCGGGGGAAGCGTGTTCCCGGCGGTGGGCGCCTTGGCCTTGGCCTCTGCCAGTGCGATCACCTCCTTCAGCGACTTGCCCCGGTACTCCTCCGGAATCTCGTCGTCGGTGGCCTGGTTGTCGTCGGTGGCGTCGGCGCTGTCATCCGCTGGGCTCAGCAGATCGGCTAGCGGGTCGTCGGCGTCCTCGCCCTCGGCCGGCGCTGGGGTGGTGGGTCGCCGGGGAGGGGTGGCCTGCTTCTGCTCCGCTCGCTCCTCGGCCGCCAGCATGCGATCGAGGGGGTGGGACAGATCCCATGCCTCGCTGGTCGGCTGGCTGCCTTCTGCCTCGATCTCGTCCAGCGCGGCAGTGAGGCGATCCTCTTCGCCCGGGCGCACCAGGTTGAGGAGCTGTTCTTGGGTGGTGCTCATGGCTCAGTGGGTTATTGAGGGGGCGGGGATTCGCCCGGGTCCTGCTGCATCTGCTGGGCCGTAGCCGCGGCGGTGGCCAGCTTTGCCGGGTCCGCCATGGGGGACTGCATCAGCTGCTGCTGCTGCGCTGCCTGCTGCTGCTGGGCCTTGATCTCGGCCACCTTCTGCTCGGGCAGCACCAGGTCGATCGACTCGATGCCCAGCCCGTTGCTGAGCCGGGTAATGGCGTCGCTCACGTCGATGCGGGCCGTGATCTCCTGGGGGCCAACGATCTTGCCCAGCGCATCCAGGCCCTGCAGAAACCTCATCATCTTTTCCAGATCGTTGCCCCGGCCAACTGCTGCCAGGCCAACGCTCACCACTGGCTTTACCAAGTCCTTGGGCAGCTGGATCTTTCCCTGCTTGGTCAGAACATGCAGCTTCCGGGTGATGTACGGATTTTGAAACTCGGTCGTCAAGACGGAATAGACCCCGACCTGTCCCTCGTCCATCCGCTGCGCAACCATCCGCACCTCTTCGGCGGTGGTGCGCTCCGAATCCCTGACGTCCGACATCATGAAGGCCCGTTTCAGGGTGGCCTCCACCCGTTGCAGGCGGGCTTCTGCCACCACGAGGCCCTGCCCCCTGCGGCCATCAGATCCCAGCTCCTTCACGTCGTCTGGATGGCCAACCACATAGCCGCCGTTGCGGCAGGCCACCAGGTCCTTGATGCTTGTGACCCCGCCAGGGCGGACCACGTTCTTGCTTTCGGCGGCGATCATCGCCCCCTCGGTTACGGCCTGGCTAAGGGATTCGGCGGTTTGCAGTGCGGCCAGGCAACGGGCTTCGATGTAGCCGGGGCCGTAGTCGCAGCTTTCGATCCTCGTCGCCCGCAGCGGCATCCATGGGGAGATTTCGATATCGACCTCCGTGTCCTGTCCGTCAATCTCCTCCCCCTTGCATTCCTGACACCAGTGGACCTTCCCCTTGGTGTAGTCCCATTCCACGTGGGTGTAGACCTTGATCACCTCCTCCTCGTTCATCACCTTGGTGGCGGCCAACGGATCGGGGCTGTCGTCCTCGCTCTCCTCGTCATCGAGTAGGCCCAGGTGCTCGGCCACCACCTTCGGCAGGCTGTCCTCGGTGAAGCTCTCGCAGATCACCGCTTCCAGCGGTCGGCCCATCGGGTCCCGCTTCAGCACGTAGCGGTTCAGGTGGTAGCAGGTGAGCCCGTCGTCTTCGTCGTCGTAGAGCAGGATGTTGCCGGGGCCGACCAGGTGGACCATGGCCTCCTGCACCACGGCGCGGTCGTGGGTGCTGTTGATCTCGCGGAGCACCGACCGCTCAAGCGCCAGCAGGCTGCGGTCGAACTCCACCATGGATTTGGCAATGTCCTCCTCTGCCTCTCCGGCCTGCCGGGCATCACTGATCAGGGTGGCCCGTTGCTTCTCGTCGATCGTGTACTTGAAGAACGTCTCGCTGGCCGGCATGACCGCCAGCAGCCAGCGGCTGGCCAGGTGCTGGTGACCCTCGGCGCCGATGTCATTCCATGGCAGCGGGTAGGTCTCAGGCTGGCCCTGGTCCGGGTCGTTGGCGGCCGGCACCAGCCATGGAAGCGTCAGACGGCAGGACCGCCGGGCACGCGCTAGCCAGCGGTCACGATCGGACCGGAGCTTTTCGTAGCGCTGTTCGGCAGGCCCCTGCGTGGTGTCCATTTCAGGTCCCGATGTTGAGGCCAGCGCCAGCTGCCGCCGCGGCGCCAGTTGGAGCAATCGTCAGTCCGGCGGCCGACTTCCTCTTCTGCTGCTTGGCTGGCTCGGTGGTCAGTGCGGACCCTGGGGCAGGGGCCGCCGTGGTGGTGGTGGTGGCGTAGGTCTGCATCATCGCCGGCACGACCTCGGCAGCAACGGCTGCGGCCTGCTCTGCCAGCGATGCCCTGGCGCGCTCGCTCTCGGCATTGGCAGCGGTGATCTGCTGGTCCAGCTGGGACTGCATCCGCTGGTTGGCCTCCTCGGCTTGCCGCCTGGCCATCTCCATCTGCTGGTTCTGTGCGTCGATCTGGGCCTGGCTGGGGCCCTCATAAACGGTTCTCGGTGCTCGCGCTCCCCCTGAACACATGGTCAGTACCCCGTGGTGATGTTGAGGCCGGCGCCGGGGGCGGCGGCAGTTGCTCCGGCTGCTCGATCAATTCGCAGGGCCTGCTTCCCGGTCGGCCGCTTCTCGCCGGTGCGGTCGGAGCCGATCACCGGGGCCGCAGCCGGCTTCTCGGGCGGCGGTGCGCCAACCAGTGCCGCCAGCCGGGCCGCCTGCGCGGTCGTGTTGTTGGCACGAGCCGTGGCAACCGCTTGCTCCTGGGTCTGCAGCGCAGTCCGCTCGCGCACCAGGGCATCCAGCTGGCTCTGCTTTGTCAGCACATCGGAGCTCTGCGTCTGCTGCATCAATGCCAGCTGCTGACTGGCAAGCGCGTCGTAGGCCCTGGTGTCGGGCGCGTAGATAGTGGCCCTGGATCCCCCGCCGCCCGCACACATGGATCAGCCCCTCCCGGTGTCGAAGGAGGGCGGGTAGACCGTGGGGCCGTCGGCATCGTTGGTCAGCAGCTCAACCCGTAGCCACCGCACCACCTGGACGGAACCGATCTGCTGCTGGATCTCGCGGTCTGTGGCCTGCGGATGCGGGGCAATATCAGGCCAAAGGCTTTCGAGCTTTTCGACCAGCTCCTCTGCGTTGACGGGCTTCGGCATTACAGGGCTGTAGAACTTGCCCCATGCTACGGGGTGCCGTCAGGTGGAGACCACAGGATTGGCAGTTCTCGATCCTCGTCATATTCGCCAGATCGAAGAATGCGGGCCAGCCGCACTTGGGTGATGGCATCCTTGCGAGTCAGGCCGGCCTTCTCGAAAGCCTTCAGCACGGCCGCCCACATCGCTGCGGCATCGGGCCGTCCGGCCAGGATACCCTCCGCCTTGACCTTGCCGATGCCAGGGCAGCCGGGGTAGTTGTCCGTGGCGTCCCCGATCAGCGCCTGCGAGAACACATTCAGATCGGCCTGATGCTCGGAAACCTCCATGAACTCCGTGCCTCGAAGGTGCAGGCCGGGGATCCCCAACAGGTCTTTGTCCTCGCTCACGATCACATCACCAGGGCGGCAGAGGATGCCCATCACATCGTCGGCCTCGACCTCGGCCAGCATGGCGATGTTCCATCCCCGCACCTCTCCGGCGGCGATCACCCACTGGACCAGCTGGCTGTAGCCGGCCGGCTTGCGGCTGGCCTTGCGGTTCGCCTTGTAGGGGGAGAACAGGGAATAGCGGAAGCTGGCGGCAGTGCCGAGGCACAAATGCAGCTGGTGGTCGGGCAGCGCATCACGGACGGATGCAAGGAAGTCCTGGAAACGGGCCCTGGCCTCGCCGTGGCGGCACGCATAGGTCCAGTCATCCGGTGCCCACTCGATCTCGTATTCGGACACGGCGGTGCAACGGCGGAGGTAGAGCTCCGCATCTACCAGGGCCCTGGGTTGGTCGGTCACGACGCCACCTCTGCCGGCACCGTGCGGCCCCGCAGCCAGTCCTGAACCCGCTGCAGCGCGTCGGGCGGGACGAATTGGGAGCGGAACGGCAGCCAGCGCGATCCATCCCATTCGCCACACGGAAGCCAGGCGGCGCACTGGTCCAGAAACTTCCGCTTGCTGTTGTGACGCTCAAACGTCACAAGCCACTGCCCCCTGCAGGGACCAAGCCCAGGGCGGGCAGTCACGAGGATGCGGCCCATGCCGATCTTCTCCTCCAGGATTGTGTAGGTATCAGGCATCAGAGGATGGGGGTGTCGTTGTTGTGGCGGTTCCGGTATGCCTCCAGGTCGCGGAAGAACATATCGGCGAAGCGTGGATGGGCGTCCAGAAAATCCCACGTGGGCAGAGTGAACTCGGCGTGCGGTGGCAGGTCGTGGTTGAACTGTTCGACCGACCAATACCCAGCGAGCAATCCGCGCTGCAGGATGTTTCGGATCTGGTCTTTAGGCAGCAGAGGCATTGGACCCCTGCCGCTGCTGTCCCTTCTGCAGATACTCGATCCAGTCCTTCCGTGAAAGGCTCTGGGAATCCGAAGCGGCAGCCGGCAGCAGGCGCTGCTCATCGCCGCCGGCTGCCACCAGGCTGTAGGCGGCGGGGTTCTCGGCGCCATCCGGCGGGGGCGAGGCCAGCCCCGACGGCAGCATGGCCAGCTGCTGCCGCGTTGGCTGGAGCGATCGAGGTAGGTCTTCTTTGAATCCCCACGCTCGATTCGGCACTCCCGATTGGCACCGATAGAGCGGCACCATCAGCTGTCGCCATGTCGGGAACCGCAGGAACTCACCGGTGGCCCCCTGGATCCAGCGCTCGCAGGCCCAGAGGAACTGCGGTGTGCTGACCTCCGGGAAGTCAGTGCTGAATGACACAAACTTCAGCTTGAAATCCTCGGTGCTCCAAGCTGCGTCTGCCCTGGTCCTGATGTGGCGCTCGATCATGCGGCAACCACGGGTAAAGGCCTCCGGGTCAAGCAACATCGGCCCGCTCCAGCATGTCCCGGATAGCCGCGGCGGCCGGATCGCCCGCGGGGGCGGCGGCCGGTGGGGCTGCTGAGGGAGTGCCGCGCAGGTACTCAGGCTTCAGGGCCTGCCAGCCGTGCTCGATGCCAGCTTCCACCAGGGCCTGGGCCACGGGCATCTGCCCTTTGAGCACAAGATCGATGATCCGGTTGGCCGAGAGGGTAAATGCGGCCTGGGTCCAGGTGGCCCCTGTCCGGTGCTTGCCCCAGCGGCTTTCGTTCCACCATCGAAGGAGGTCAGTCAACAGGAATGGTGGAAGGTGAAAAACAAAGACTTTCAGCCACTCCTCCTCCCCGGTCAGCGGATGCAGTCGATCCGGGGCGGGGCTGGCGGCCCGCCTTCGGGGTGCGGCCGGTGCGGGCGTGGCCGGCTGCGAATCGGGCACGACGGCCAGGGGCGCCGGCAGCCATGCGCCGTCGTGGTAGACCTCGATCCTCTGAACGGTGGTGAACGCTTTGCCGCACCCGCGGCAGGCATGGCGACGGCGGATGGCGTTCTCTCCCTGGGAATCGCGGGTTTCGAGCACCCGGCTGTGAGGATGGCCGCAGTGGGGGCAGTTCATCAGACCTTGCTCCAGTCGATCGTGATGGCCGGGTGGAGGGTGCCGGCGATCAGGGCATCGATCACAGCGAGGCGGTTGAGGCCTGCCAGCGCACAGCCAAGCTCACACCGGAGCTTCTGCTCTGCGTCAATGTCGGCGATTTCGTGCCGCGATCCAAGCGCGGCCGCCACCGGCGCCTCCGCCGGGGTGATTGCCAGCAGGGCCTCCGACTGCAGCAGGTCGGCCACCGCCTCGGAGTCGGCAGCCCTGGCCTCCGCCGCTGCGGCCCTGGCCTCGGCATCGGCCGCCTTCTGCTCGGCCTCCTGGATCGCCAACAGCGCAGCAGCATCGGCCTCCTCCTGCGCCTTGCGGGCCGCTTCGGCAATGGCTTCCTGCTGCGCCTTGAGGCGTGCCTCCTCGGCATCCTTCTCCTGCTGGATCCGCTGCTGCTCGCGCAGCTGGGCCAGCTCGGCGGCGGCGGACTCGTCGGCCAGGGCCTTGGCGTGGGCGGCTTCGAGGGTGCGGATCGTTTCCAGCAGGGCGGCGGCGCCCTCCTCCTTGAACTCCTCCAGCCCGTCGATGTCGGCGGCCTTGGCCTCGGCCAGCCAGTAGCCAATGGCTTCGGACGTGGCGCCGAACCCGACATTGCCGTAGGCCTTAATGCCGCTGATCACATCCCGATGCCGCTGCACCCGATCGGCCTCGGCCTTGGTGATGGCATCGATCGCATCTTGGTGCGGCTTGATCAGCGCATCCACCTGGTCCTTGAGCTCTGCGGCCTGGCTATCGACCGTGCGGCCATAGGCCAGTGCGTAGGCCTTGGCGTCGGTGCGTGCTGATTCGATCCGGGCCTTCAGCTTGCGGATCGCAAAGATGTAGCTGCGGGCCAGCTTGTTGCCCTTGGGATCGGCGTAATCGAAGGTCGCATCCTTGGCTGCCGCAGCAGCCTCCTTGATGTCGCCCAGCAGCACATCAAACTGGCTGATGACGATGGCCTTGGGCGCCGTGGCCAGCGCCTCGGCTTCGGGGGGTGGTGCGGTGGTGGTCATTTCGGTTGGTTGAGAACGTGATGGGCGTAGACGGCAAGGGCAAGCGCTGCCCATAGATGGCTCTTGATCCCGTAAGTCGGGCCGGGGCTCTTCTTGGTTCCGGGTGGGCCAAGGCAATCGATCAACGCCTGGCGGACATTGGCGTCCTTGGCCTTATTGGTGCCGCACAAATGGAGCTTGATGTCCTTGCGGAAATAGCGGGCCTGCAAGTCCTTGTGGACATAGGCCTCCTCAAATCGACCGATCCATGCGCAGGTATCGAAGACCTCGGCTCCCACGGGCATGCCGTAGGAAGCAATCATCTCGATTGCTAGGTGGGGAAAGGGGTGAACCGTGTGGCCACCTCTTAGGGTGCGGACTATCTCCTTGTTGTCCTGGATTTCGGCAGCAATGATCCTGCGCTCAGGACTCAGCCACACAACCCCGGACACCTCGGGACCGGGGTCGATGGCCATGATGTTCATCGCTTGCCACCTCGCTGGTCGTAGGTGTCGGCATTGATGATCGTGAGACGATCGCCGCCACGCGCCGCGAACGGTCTATGCAGCAGCGATGGATCCTTCCTGGCGATATGGATCCCTTGCTGAATCCCATCCAGGTAGGCAACCCTGGAATCGAGGGCCATCGCTTTGCTGCCTGTTCGCAGCCCGGCCCAGAGCCAACGGGCAACCCCGCAGGGCAGGGCCAGAAAGATGGGCAGCGCATAGTGCCCGTTGCTCTGCCAGTCGTACCAGGCCGGCCCGTACCAAGCCGGAACGCATTGGCCGGGTCCGATGAATTGAAGCAGCTGGAATCGCTTCATTTGGCGCCAACCTTGCGACGATTGATTGCATCGACCTCCTCCCGCACTTGGTCGCGGCAGGCGTCGTAGAGAGCTTTGCTGTGTGCGCCCCAGCTCTCGGCAGGCACAGTCGCTTGCATAGAGCAAGGAATACCCACGTTTTCGTAGTTGCCCAGGTTGACCTTGGCGGAGAATGACCGTGCGATCGTGATTTCTTGGCTCACCAGAGCTCCTCCCCAGCGCTGGCTGGTCCCTCGGCAGCATCGAACCCAAACGGATCCGCAGCAGCAGGGGCCAGGGTGGTGGCGTCCGTGCCCTCCTCGGGCGCACCGAAGACACCGGGGTCCACGGCTTGAATGGTGTAGGGGACGTGGTTGAGAACACGCACGCCAAGCAGCTGCAGGGTTAGCCCTTTCCCGCCTCTTTCGTTCTCCCACAAATAGCAGGAATAGGCAAGTTTGCACACCGACCCGTTGCCGATTGCGACATCAACAGGCCAAGGATTCCCTTTGGCGTCTTGCACCATGGGAGGCGGCAACGGGGTGCCGCGCTTGGTTTCCGTATCACGGCTAAAGGTGATCCTCACCAGTCCAGTAGGGATTTCGATGCCGTTGTCATCGACAATCGTTTCCTTCTTCCACGGCCTTCCGTTTGGGCCGTACTTGGCGTTGCCGCCATATTTATCCATGAATGCTCTATGCAGGGAGCCAACGAACTGTTTCGCTATCGGATCCCGATCCGGATCAGCTTGAAGCAGCACGATTCCGTGCTGCATCTTTTCACCTGAATCGTTCTTAACAAGCTTGGCCTTAAGGACGTTTGCAAACAGGACTTCGCCGGCCGGGGTGACCAGCGTTTCGGATGCCATGCTCTGCAGGGGTGTAGGGCTCCCGGATACTAGGGCATCCACTAGCGCAGGCGCTAGTGCCTAGCTGAACAGATACGGGTTACTGCCGATCTCGCCGATCTCCAGCGCTCCCCGCGGCGGCGGCGGTGGCAGCGCCTTAAGCCCTGCGTTGCAACGGATCTCCTCGGCGATCGCCCCCAGCCAGTCGGTGGCATAGAGGGCCCGGAACTCGTCGAGCAAGGTCTTCTGCAACCAGTTGGCGTTGGCCGGATCAGTGGCGAAACAGTCGTGGTTGGTCAGCAACGGCACACCTTGTTCTCCAGCCCTGTAGGCCACGGCATGCACCAGTGCCGCATCGAAGCTATGGACCAGGTTGGCGGTGATGCTGCCGTTGGTTCGCCGGGCGCTCAGCTCCCCCTCCGGCGGGTCCTCCTCGAAGGTGACGGCCGCGAGCTTGCCGAGGAGGTGCGTGCGGATCACGGATTTACTGGGTGTCGGCCGGCCTACCTGCATGGGCCAGCCCATCGGCGTGGTCCACCTGATCTGTTGCTGGTGCTGGCCCACCACCTCCCGGCCCACATCGCAGAGCCAGCGGCGGAGCTGCATCAGGGATGCGGTTTCGGTGCCGAGCACCACCCGCAACCTGGATTCCAGGTAGCTGCTGGGCCGATAGATCCGGCCTGCCCAGTCATCCACGGGCCCCAGCCGCTGCTGCAGTTGATCCCGGATGCCATCGGCCACCGTGCGGGAGGTGGAACCGAACGGCGTGTGCATCACGGCGGCCTTCACCCAGCTGCGATCAATGCCAAGTTCCAGCCAGCCGGCGGCGAGCTGGTGGGTCCGCGCATCCCCGCAATGCAGATCGATCTCCAGCTGCTGCTGCAGTCGCTGAACCACAACGGAATAGAGGTCGTTCGGCCCGGTGCCGCAGACATTGCACAGCTCGGCCATCGCTCGATCCCGGAGCAGGGCCGCGATGATCCCGGCGCCGGAGCAGGTTTGATCCAGGCGGATGGGAACCCCGCAACTTTCGAGGGGGTAGGACAGCCGGCCGCTGCATCTAGTAACCCTGGCAACCGCTCGGCTCAGCTGGAGAAACTGCCAGGGCTGCCTTGCCTCCCGCCACAAGTGGGCATTGCCCAGCGGGTCATCAGCTACAGCCAGCATCCTCTCCCTGCTATCTGACCCCCACAGCATCCGGTCGTCCCATTGGTGGCGAGTGAACCCCCAGTGTCCGGCCGCTGCCTTCAATATCCACTCGAAACCAGCCCCGCCGGCCGGCGGCGAGTTGTGGAACTGCAGCAGGGCCTTCTGGTGGTCGGGGCCCTGGTGCGTGAGGCCCCGGTTTGCGGTGAAGGCCCGGCCCCGGAAGTCGAGGAAGTGAGCCTGATAGATCGGCCGGCCCACCAGCGCCTCGGCGGTCTGCAGTGCCCGATCGATCGCCACCCGCTTGGAGCTGTTGTCCCTCAGGTCCTGGTGGTGCCGGGCCTGGTCGCGCCGCCAGGCATCCTGCGCATCCGGCGGCTCGCTGGTGGGGAACGGTCCCGCATCGGGCACGGGATCCCTCTCGACCGGGAACAGGCCGGGGATGCCCCGGTCCCACGCCTCCCGCTGCACCCGCAGCATCCACGGGTCCACCTCCAGCTGCTGCCGCTGCAGGACGTTGACGGCTGCCAGCTGCGGACCGATCCGGCCCGACAGGTAGCTGATCGCCGCGTGGTCTCGCGCCGCCCGGATCTGCACCACCGGGGAGGTGTTGGCCAGGTGGCCACCGCCTACCAGCCCCTCCCAGGGGATCGGCTCGATCACCATCGGCCCCCGGTTTGGTCGGAGACTGCGGGGAGGGTGGCGCCGGATGAAGTCCAGGGCCTTGTCTGATGGCAGCACCCGCCACTGAGGGCGCCGGTTCGGCTGGTCGCTCTTGTCGATAATCACCAGCCCGGTTTCCCGGCGCACCACCTCGAGTAGGAGCAGGCCCACGGTCGCCCGCTCGATCCGGGTCCAGATCGGGTTGGAACCCTCGATCGGCCGGGCGGCGATCGCCAAAACCGCCGCGCGCTTCTCCGCTGTGGTCCGGTCGAGCAGTCGATCCAGGCTGGCCGGGGATCGCCGGCCGATCTCACCGGCCTTCACCTCGGCATCCACGGCCACACCGATGGCCAGGGCCAGCCCTTGAAAGCTGACGGCATGGGAAAGGCGGTCCAGGATCGTGACCAGGGCCACCGCCGCGATGCGTTGCGGGCTGCCGAGGGCGGCCACCAGCGGCAGGGCCCCATAGCCAGGGCCGCCCAGCTGGGGGTTCTCGCCCAAGCGATAAAGAATCGCCTCGATCTCTCGGCTGACGGGATCAGCAAACTGCTGAAACAGTGCGGTTCCGTATTCGGTGCAGGACTCCCGGCGATACCGGCGGAGCACCTGCCGCATCACCAGCGCTCGCTGCTCGGCGTTGGTGGCCTCCTGCCATTCCAGCCGCTGCTGGAGGTCCCTGTCCACCGTGGTGGATTTGCTGCTTGGCGGATTCATGCTGCGGCGACAGGGCCGTTCGGCAGAAAATCCACCGGGACCCTGCAGAGGTGAGTCTTCCCATCCTCGCCCCAGTCACGGGAACTGTTCTGCAGGGTCGCAAAGGTGGGCAGCAGATTTTAAGTCCGCTGCGTATACCATTCCGCCATGCCCCCGGTCAGTCCTGGCCTTGGTTCTCGGGTTTTCGGTCGCTGCTTCTGCTGCTTGGAAAAGCAGCAAATCGGCAGCAAAAAACGGCAACCAAAGAACGGGTGGACGCGTCCACATTACGGGGCGTGCAGGACCACCACGGCGGACGGCATGGCGCCACCTCGGCCCATCGGCTGAACGATGGAGAGCAGGCTCTGGATCACGGCCGCTCGCCTCCTGATCAGGGCCAGGCACTCGGCCGCCGTGGCCAGGGATCCCCGTGTGGGCCATCCAGTCATGGCCGCCAGCCGCTCGGACTCCCTGCTGAGATCGGCGCAGAGCACGCTGATCACTTCTGACACGTCCTCGCCGGGCAGCACCATGAAGGGCCGCGACGGGTTGGGCTTGGACTTGGCCTCCAGCTCTTCGAGGAACCAGCCATCCATCCACACAGCGAACTGCGGGGAGATCCAGCGGGCCAGGTCCACGGCGAGGCGTGGATGGATCCAGGTACCACGGAAACGATTGGGACCGGTGGTGGTGGTCAGCACCAGCCGATCGGCGGGAATGCCGAGGCGGGCGGCCAGGGCCTGGATGTAGTCGGTGGTGCGATCGTTGCGGATAAAGCCCGACCACTCCTTGCTGTTGGCGCGGCACATGGCCGTCGCATTGGCATAACCGTCGCTGTCGCGGCGGGTGATGGGTGCGTCGTTCCACGTGCGGACGCTGAGGCCTGAGGCGTTCATGGTTGTTTCCGATTGAGGTCGTCCGACATCGCTGCCAGACGTGTGCAGCATAAGCACACCGGATTGGTGGCTGTCAACAGCAAGGGGTCCCTGCGAATCTGCAGGGACCCCTTGCCTCGAATGCGACCGGGCCTCCGATACGGTTTCAGGCGCCCGCCTCATCACCAGGCGCCACCGCGTCCAGCCTTACGGGTAGGACCGACCCGGCGGGAGCAGGTTATCCGCTCTCCAGCGCTTCTACGCATGCCGAGAGGGCATCGGTGCTCAGGTGCAGGTAGCGCTTCACAGCAGCCAGGGAGCTCCACCCCCCGAAGGTCATCAACTGCACCAGGCTGATCCCCCTGGTGGCCAGTTTCGAGGCGCACGTGTGGCGGGTGGTGTGGATCGTGAGGGTCTGATCGTGGGCCAGTCCTAGGTGCTCCTTGGCCCGATCGAACAGGCGCCGGTAGCGGTCGTAGCTGTAGGGGAACACCCGGGCGCCCGGCACCGGCACGCCGCAGGCCTTCACCGCATCGAGGGCCCGGGCGGTGAGAGGCACCGTGCGTGGCATGCCGTTCTTGGTCTTCCAGAAGGTGCAGCGACCTCGATCCAGGTCCAGGTCCCCCCAGCGCAACCGCTCAACCTCTCCCCAGCGGGTGCAGGTTTCCAGCAGGAACACCAGCACCAGGGCCGCGGCGGGCTCCTCGATCGCCTGGAAGTATTCGATCATCTGGTCCCGCTCGCGGTCGCTCATCACGCGGTCCTTCTCGCCGCCGGGCTTCAGCTGCTTGGGCATCGCCGGCCGGGTGGTGATGCGCCCGTGGAGCTGGGCATCGCTGAACATCGCTTTGAGGGCGGAGAGCTTCCGGTTGATGGTGGCCGGCCGGTTGCCCTGGCTTCGGAGCTTGCCCCTCCACTGCTCCACCGCTGTGGCGTTGATCGATTCGAGCGGTGTCGAGGGGCCGAAAAACTGCACCGCCGCAGCGCTGTAGATGGCGGCCGTTCGCTCATAAGGCAGCCCAGCCCAGCGAACCTCAAGCGATAGCTGCCGGGCCTGGGCCAGGGTGAAGCCCGCGGCGTTCACCACGGGTTCGGCCATCAGGTGGTCCCGCAGCTCTCTCCGCTTCCGCTCGGCCTCGGCCTTGGTGCGGCCGGAGGCCTGCCGCCGTTTGCCGTCAACCGTGACATCCGCGATCCAGCGTCTTTGGCCGCTGGCATCGATTCGTGGTCTAACTGCTCCGGTCATGGTGTGGTGTGGGTAGGTGGTCGGGAAGGGCCCCGAAGGGCCCCAGCGATCAGAGCTGTTTGATGAAGTGTTCGATCTCATCCACCATTGCGTCGAGGGCTTTTGCTGCGACCCTTTCTGCCTCTTGAGCGGTTTCCCACCGATCTGAGCAAGGCTTCAGGGCTTCCAGTTGGAGCCTGATTGGCTTCAGCTCGGGAAAAGCCACCAGCGTTTGGTCTACGGACGTAGCAAGAACTTGATCGACTACGTCAGCGGCGCTGTATTCGGGCGCTGCTTTGGTTATGGCGTTGGTCATGGTTGTTTTGGCGAAGAATGCGGCAGGGCCGCGGCTAGGCCCACTCATGGGCCTTGGCACGATCGTGCACGGCTTACAGGCTCTTGATCTGGCGCAGGAGGGCCCGCCCCCGACTCGAGAGTGAGCACAGGTAACGGCGCCGCTCCTCGGGGTCCTTTTCGACCTTGAACAGGCGGAGCCCTTCTCGCCCGGTCCTGTGAACGTCGCTGAGGGCGTTCACAGTCCGAGACACAGACGCATTGGATAGACCCAGGGTCCGTTCAATGTCGTCATAGAGAATGGGCTCCCTTTGCGCGACTACCAGGAACACCTGGACGTGGTGGAGCGGGAGCGCGGTCGGCTCCAAAACTGAGAAAGCGGCCAGAGCGGCCTCCAATCGATCCAGATCCATGGGCTAGTAGGGACACTAGAGTAGACACTAGTGCACCTCTGTAGCGTGATCCTGGAATGGTCGCGGGACCGATGCAGCCATGCAGCAAAGTGAAAAGGGCCCTTACGGGTGGCGAGTTCGATTGAGAGGATTAGAGTCCTGGTTTCCATGATTAGGCCTGATTTGCAGGGGTGTAGTTACCCCCCCCCCTCCCAGAAGCTCTTCAGCTTCTGGTGTCAGGGCCAGGAGGTAGCCGCGGCGGTGCGGGTGCCGGCGGGCCTTGATCAGCTGGAACGGCGCCGGCACCCATTTCCCGGCCGCCATCCGATCCCGGCCACGCAGGGCCGAGAGGATGCGATTGGTGCTGGCCGCGGCCTGGGGGCGCCCCGGCTGGCCCATGGCCGTGCCGAGGTCCTTGGTGTTGTCCACGCCAGCAGCGACCCATAACAGGGCCTCCACGGTGGCGATGGTGACGCGGCCGCAGCCGGCGGACGCGATTGCCGACATCCTCAGCCGGTGCAGCATCTCGGCCTGCTGCTGGTGGTGGTTCATGCGTCCCGGCTCCTTTCGTTGCGGTGAACCACGACTAGATAGCGCACCGGTAGCCGGCGCTTTGGCTGCATCTGGCCTCGAACCTTGCGGCGGCGCTCCCGCTTCTGGTGCCGCTGGTATGCGATCAGCAGCACGGGGCCCAGGGTGAAGGCCGCGGCGATTGCCACGGCTGCAGTGGTGGGGTTCATTGCCCAGCTCCGATGTTCTGAAGGGCCATGAGGGCCCCGCGTTCGATGTCCAGCTGTTCGCGGGTGGCGGCCCAGTCGCTATTGCCCTCTGGGAGCAGCTGCACCTGCCGGGTTAGCAGCTCCTCCAGCGCCTGAACCCGTGGCGCCATGGCCGCGGCGGCAGCTCTGGCCTGTTCTTGAGTAAGGGCCATTTCACTCCGGGGGTGAGGTTGAACGATGGGGCCCAGTTGGCCCCCATCGTTGAAGGGCAGCCAGCCCTGCGCTGGTTTCTCGGTGCGCTGCACCGGTGGCGACCATTCGCGAGGCTCGGCCCCGTCGACTGGCAACGCCTCTTGTCTGTAGCGGTGTTTCATTGTTCTTGAACCCATCCAGAGAGATGGCACGGGCGGGAATCTGTAGGAATGCCGGAGCAGTCGCCCCGCAGGTCGGAGCAGTCGCCCCACAGGTCGGTGCAGTTGCCCCGCAGGCCGGAGCAGTCGCCCCACAGGCCGGAGCAGTCGCCCCACAGGCCGGAGCAGTTGCCCAGCAGGTCGGAGCAGTCGCCCCGCAGGTCGGAGCAGTTGCCCCGCAGGCCGGAGCAGTCGCCCAGCAGGCCGGAGCAGTCGCCCCGCAGGCCGGAGCAGTCGCCCCGCAGGCCGGAGCAGTCGCCCCACAGGCCGGAGCAGTTGCCAGCGTGTTTCATTTTGTTTATGTCGACCCAATACAGGCCAGACGATGGCAAATGACTCAGAGGCCTTTCGGTGGTGACGTTGTTATCCATAACGATGATTTGGGGGTAGGTGAGCAGCGGTTGAGCGCTGCAGGGTGGCCGAGGGTTCCCCAGGGCCACGGTGCAGGGATCAGGGGCCGGGCCAGGCATCGGCGGCCCGGATGGGAGCCGTTGGCCCCGGCGATCAGCAGTGCTCAGGCCAGCGCCAGGGCAGCCAGCAGGTCAGCCCGGCGGCCGTCCGACGCGCGCGCGCATGACGGGAGGAGAGACTCCTAAACCTGCTGAATTGATTGAGTTGTAGTCATTGCAAGGCCTTTACCTGCTGAGAAAGGTTGTTGAGGGTTGCTGAGGGTTGCTGAGGCCTCAGCAGGTGTCAGCAGCCCATCTCAGCAACCAAACCCACTGCAACGTGGGGGATCAGCAGGATCAGCAGGCTTGAGGCCATGTCACCCTGTAAGGACTCCGGGGGCGACGGAGAAGAAGGTGCGTCCGTTGCGAGCCAGCGCACGGTGACCAGCAGTACGAGCCAGCTGCCGCAGCTCCCGCACCGGCAGCGATGCCACAGCGACTAGAGGAGCCACGGTTGCCGGTGCAACCACTGATGCCACGGCTGCCGGTGCTGCCGGTGCTGCCGGTCTCCAGCCGGCCACGGTCAGGGTCAGCGCCACCACGGGCACAACAACAGCACGGACCAGGCGGACAACGGCAACCGCGCCGATCGCAGCCGCCTCGATGGGATGGGTCTTCATTGGTGGTAGGTGATGTAGGTGGTGCCAGGCTCCGCAGTCAGCAGCGGTCCACCTGGCTTCCATAGTATACATAGGTGGAGTCATTTGGTGCGGGGCCCTTTGCTCTGCTGATGTAAATCGTCGTAAAGGAGGGTTGACAGGTGGCCCCAGCCCAGCCTGGTCCTGACCGCGTGCCCCCGCAGCGGATGTTCAATCCGCCAGGGCCCCCTGCGGCACGGTCGGTCTGCCCTGGCTGCTGCTGATCCCCTGGCTGCGACCGCTGCCCAGGGTTGATCGGCACCCCCCGCCGGGGGGATTGCGCGCCGAGCGCTTCAGGGGACCCCCCGACCAAATGCGCCACATTTTTCCGGGGTACTGGGTGCGGTGGGCACCAGTGCTGCAGCGGTTGCGGTGGATCCCGTTGTCGCTGGGTTGGTGTCTCGTACGGCTTCGCCCCACAGCGCCCCTGAACAGCCCGCCTCGCCGGCGGGGCATCCCGGCTGCGCTTCGCTCCGCCGTGATTCACACGAGGGAAGGGGGATGCGTGTGTTCAGGGGGATGGGGAGCCGTGGGACCCGGGAGCAATGGCTGCTATGGGGTCACTAGAGAGATCATCAGATCAATTACCAAACGGGCCTGTTGTGGGAGGGTGTTTCGGGGGTAGCTTTGAACTGGCCGTTACCGGCCCGAAACGACAACCCTCTCTACGACTGGGCTGCGAAACCAGAAGTAGATGCAAGCGGGCTGTCTGACCGCCCCATCAGCGATCAACGAATGGACTCTAGGCATTTCATCAAGATGTACCTGCCGGACACCAGCGCCATGGACGACAGGCTGCTGCTGCTGGTGCGGCAGAAGCGATTGCAACCTCGTGACCTGGTTGTGGTTCGAGCTCTGCAGATGTGCATGTGCAAGGCCGCCGGTCGGGACCAGGGCCGGATCAAGGCGAGCGCCGCGTACCTGGCGGAGTTGTCGGGCACCAGCCCGCCGCACGTCTCCACGTCGTTGACCCGGCTGCGCAAGGAGTACCTGCTGGTGCGGTGCCTGAACCGCCGCAGCGGCGAGGTGTTCTACCTGCTGGACCCACACCTGTGGGCGATCGGGAGGGCCCAGAAGGAGGGGCACCTGTGGTCGCAGTTCAAGGAGGCTTTTAACCGTGGCGGCAATGTGGAGGACTGAGGAAGGCGGCGTTAGATTTCGCCCGACGCTGCGATCCACTGGTGTACCTGAGCAATCTTGAGAAGCAGTCCCTGTTCTTGACCGGCTTTGACGATGTGCCGCCGTGGGTGGTGCAGGAGGCGCTTGAGCGGGTGACGGCGCGTGGGAGCTACGTCCCCGGGGAAGAGGCGCTGCGGTTGCGGCTGGCGGAGCAGCTGGACCTGGAAGGGCGGCTAGCGACGGCCGGGCGGAAGACCACGGAGCAGCAGGCCAAAGAGGCACAGGCGACCGACGATGCCGCAGTGGAGGAACACCTGACCGCCGAGTGGGCATCGCTGACACTGGACGCCGCGGCCACCGAGGAGGTCACCACGGAGGGCCAGGAGGCCGCCGAGGAGCCCCCGGCCGGCCAGTGGCGCTCTCCGCTAGAGATCGTGCAAGAAGGGGCCGAGGAGGCGCCCCAGGAGCCCCCTGGCGAAGAGGGTGTGGCACCAGTCGCCGTGGATCGGCAGATCGAGGACCGCGATTTCTCCAGCTTCACCAAGACCCAGCTGGTCAGCTTTGCCGCGGATCAGTTCGGGGTGGAGTTGAAGCGAACGGTTTCCAGGGACGAGTTGATCGCCACGGTGCAGGGGCTTGTGGATGAAGCCAACGAGAAGGTCGTATGATGCGGCTGTCGGCTGGGTGTGGTAGCCCTTCCGGTAGGTGCAGGAAATCCCCGTCCGGGCATGCCTTGGCGGGGGTTTCCCCTTGATCCCTGACTGGGAGCCACTGCCAGAGGAGTTGTGGCCGGTTGAGGTGTTTGCTGCCTACATCCTGCAGGAGCTGGGCCTGGCCGACGAGCCGACCAAGCAGCAGCTGGGCATCCTCGAATGGGGAAACGCAGGCCCCCAGCATCAGATCACCGTGGGTTTTCGGGGGGTGGCGAAGTCCACGATGGCTGCCATCGATGCGATGCACCGGTTGCGGATCGATCCCTTTAACGAGCGGGTGCTGATCGCCTCCAACACCGACGAGAAGGCGGCGGAGATCACCGGGCAGATGCTGGCCTGGACTCAGACCATCGACATCCTGAGGTGCCTGCAGCCGCGGCCCGATGGCCTCAAGGCCGCCGGTGCGTTCAACGTGGCGCCCGCCCGGATCGGGGCGGAGCAGGCGCCCTCTGTGCGGGCCTCGGGGATCCTGGCGTCGGCTTTGACCGGGAAGCGGGCCACCTTCATCGTGCCCGACGACATCGAGACCCTGAACAACTCGATCACGCCGCTGAAGGTCGAGCGGTTGTTCCACGCGATCAGCGAGCTCGAAAGCATCATCAAGCCGGCGGACCGTGACTGGGATCCCAGCAACCCCCCCAGCTTCGATATGGCTGACCAAGTGCGGCAGGTGTTCCCGCGGAGGATCAGCTACAAGGGCACCCCCCACCTTGAAACCTCGCTGTACTGGCGGCTTGTGCGCGAGCGGGGCTACGCGATCCGGTTCTGGCCGGCGCGGTATCCGGATCCCAGCAAGCCGGAGGAGTGGGGGGCCTACGAAGGACACCTCGATCCACTGATTGCCTCGGAGGTGCAGGCCCACCCGGAGCTTGCGGGGGCGCCCACCGATCCGGAGCGCTTCGATCACGAGGAGCTACTGGGCCGCCAGAGCCGGCTGAGCCGCCAGAACTGGCAGCTGCAGTGGATGCTGAACACCAGGATCAGCACCGCCGATCGATACCCGATCCGCCTCGGCGACCTGGTGGTGCTGGCCCTGGACGGGAAAGCCCTGCCGGAGCTGGTGGTGTGGTCCGACGATGCCGAGCTGCGTCACAACGATCTGGTGTGCGTTGGGATGGGCGCCGATCGGCACTACCACAAGCCGAAAGTGCTCGGCAGCTGGATCCCCCGTTCAGAGAAGTGGAACGCCGGCCTGTTTATCGACCCATCCGGCCGCGGCAAGGACGAACTGGCCTGGAACGTGCAAGTAGAGCTGAACGGCAACATCTTCCTGCTCGAAGAAGGCGGCACCAGCGCCGGCTACGAGGAAGAGGTGCTGATGATGCTTGCCTTGCGCGCCAAGCACTGGGGGGTCGTCACCGTGAAGGCCGAGAGCAACTTCGGTGACGGCATGTTCGCGGCCCTGCTGCAGCCGGTGATGAACAGGATCCACCGGGTCCTGGTCGAAGAGGAGCGGGTGAGTCAGCAGAAGGAGCGGCGGATCGTGGACATCATGGCGCCGTTGATCCAGCAGCACCGGTTCATCGTGGCCAAGCAGGTGTTGCAGCGCAGCTATGCCGAGGCCGAGCAGGATGCAGAACACGGCCACCTGCGGTCGCTGCCTTACCAGCTCTCACGCATTACGACGGAGAAGGGGAGCCTGGAATGGGACGACCGGGCCGATGGTCTTTCGTTTGGGGTGAAGCACTTCCTGGACCTGCTGGCGAAGGACCAGGAGAAGGAGCAGCAGAAGCGGCTGGACGACGAAGAAGATGCCCTGCTGGAGCTGTTCCTGAGCGATGACGCGAACGCGATCGACACCCTGGTGATGGGCGGCCGGCGGCCGGCGCCCCGGGGGCCCCAGGGCGGCGTCACCCGGGAGCCGCGGCCACCCCTAAGCAGCCGTGACGAACCGCTCTACCGAAAGGCGACAACAAAGCCTCGGCGAGCATCTTCAGGTGTTGGCGGTCTGTTTGTGATGTAGTCCACTAGGCCGCCCCCTCTGCCGGCGGGGTGGGCAGGGCCACCAGGCGGCGCTTCTCCCGGATGCGGCTGGTGTCGATGTTGCCAGTGATCTTGGCTTTCAGCTTCTCCCGCTGCGAATCGCCGATCGAGGAGGTGATGGCGTTGTGCTTGAGCACCGCCAGGGCCAGTCGCTTGTCCTCGTCGGTCGGCACCAGCACCCTGCCATCCGGGAGCTCTCGGACATCGAGGGATTCCTCGATCTGCTGCAGCAGCTTGGCCTGGATCGACTCCAGTTGCTCCTGATGGTCGGCCACTCTTACATGGGTGCAGACTTCCTGCCCTCATCATGCCCTCCCTTGTCGGTCCAGCCAAGACGCCGCACCAGTTCGGCTTCAAGTCCGGTGACTCCCACCTGGTGGTCAACGATCAGTCCGAAACCCTGACGGCGTTCGACTTCAGCGGTAAGAAGCTGTTCACCATCCCCTGTCTGGCGCGGGGCCAGGGGGGCGATAGCGAGTGGCAGTCGCCCAACACCGACACACCACCGGGTCTCTACAAGGTTGGATCGGTGTGGCGCGACTACGAGCGGCTGGGAGACTTCCCTGCTGCTGTGCCGGGGGACCTGCTGCCCTACGGCTGGTTCACGCTCGATCTGATGGAGCTGGAGGCCCAGGAGCGGCGCTACGGCCGCGCTGGCATCGCCATCCATGGCGGCGGTTCTATGCTGGGCATGCGCGGCTGCTGGCAGCCGTTTCAGCCCCTGGTGGCCACGCACGGCTGCGTCCGGGCCCACAACGCTGATCTACGCGACAAGATCGTGCCCCTGCTGGCCAAGGGCACGGTGTTCGTGTCGGTCTGGCAGGAAAGCCCTGCTGCTTAGGCAATTTCCTGCAGGAAAACCCGAAGTTGGAACTCCAGGGCGCTGGCAGGGGAGGTTACCGCTGCATCGGTGACCAGCAGGCCGAACAGGCTTGTGCCAACCGTGGCGATGGGACGCTCAGCAGAGACGTCCACGGAGGTCCTGACAAAGCCAGACCCCACAGTCGCAACAGCGGGAAGATCGATCTGAGTCAGGTATCTGCTCCGATCAGCTGCCACCAGGGCAAAGGCGGCGTTATCCGCGATGGCGGACGGTGCTGAGCTGAGCAGGTGCAGCTTCAGGGTGGTCATGCCCGTGGGCACGGACGTTGAGTTGATGATGCAGGACGCACCAAGCAGCTGGTACACGCCCCCGGCCCGGCCAACGCCAGCAAACTCATGGATTGCGCTGGTGGCGTTGCCGATCACGTCAGCAGCGGTGTAGCTGGTCGTATCAGCGGGCCGGGTGAAAATCACCGACACGGCGCTCCCTCGCCCCTGGATGGGCTGCGATTGCGGAAACTCGTAAAAGGGGGTCGAGGTCATGGCGAGAGCGGTAAGCAGTTCTCGGCCGTATTCTACGAGGGTGCAACAGTCTCGCTACCGCGCCCAGCCAGCCAAGGGCGCGGTGCTCGTGTCAGCTTGCCAGGAAGCGTCTCAGCTCATCGCCTCCTGCGCCACCAGGTCAACGCCGACATCGGCAGCGGCAGCAGCTGGAGTTGTTACGGCAATGGTCAGAATGTCAGCCAAGTTGCCTCTGATATTTGTGTAAAGAGCAAATTGATTGCCTAGATCAAGACTAAGCAAGCCAGATCCGCCTGAAGGAGCGGTGAAGCGGTTGACAACCTCTCCGCCAGACAAGGCCGTGGCGGATACATCACGTTCGGCAAAGGAACTGGGAGATCCAAGGCCGGACAGTGCAGCAAAGCTGGCGCCAGTCAGCACAATCGGATTGCCGGGTGACGACTGGATAACTTCAATCTGGCACAAAGCCGAAGCGGTCAGCATTAGGCCGCGTGGCAGGATCTGGCCACGGTTGATCAGGCCAATCGTGTAGTTCTGGCCCGCTACCGGTGCTGCGGCCATTGCGCCACCGGTAACAATGTCGGCGATCGTCAACGCGCTGGTGGTGTTGGTGGCGATCCTTGCCGTGTATGTGATGCCACCGTTGACGTAGGACACGAATCGCCCCTTCCACTGATCAACCGTCCAAGGGGTGCCAGTGGCCGTCAGGTTGGTGGTGGTGCCAGCCGTGATTGCAGAGGAGGCCTGGGTGTATTCAAGAGTCCCCATGATCCTGTTTCTAAAGCTCATCAGGGGATAGCGCACCGAGTTGGCGGCAACGGTGCGACGAGGGACCTGGGGAGCCATGCCGTAGCCAAACGTGAAACCCCGTTGTTCATCTTGGCCGCCGTCAGTTACGACAGAAACACCCCAGTGAATCATGTCCTGCACAGATGCAACTGACGTGATATTTCGCATCTCATAACGAACAGGCAGATTGCCAGTACGGCACCAGGGGACCGCGCTTAATGCCAAAGAGCTCGGGCTGTGTTCATGAAGAATGAAATCAGAGCCGTTAATTGTGATACCGAACCTGACTGAACCGCCGCCATACCAGGCATACTCAACAAAGAACATCAAAAGATTGTTCCAGTTGATGCCCGCGATCCGTCCAAGGTCACAGCTCCACGACGGAAGCGGAATCCTGTTCTCGTTAATGGTTCCGTTCACATCGGAGCGGATAACTGCTGCCATTCCGGACGGATTGCTGGTAGTTACCAAGGAACCATTTTGCTCGATAAATGCGCCATTAGAATCATCAAAGAAGCCAAATCGCTGCACTTGCCCTGTAAGCGCAGTGCCAAACACAATCGCTCCCGTGGCCCGCTGGTCCTTGCCGGGCTGGTAACGGTGATATGGCCGCGATTGCCGAATAGCAACGTCGCCAGCCGCTGTCGTCAGGCGCATCCTTACGCCGCCAAGCTGAGGCTGGTGGGAGATCGTGGCGCTGCCAACCGTCAGACTCTCCCATCTGGCCGGCTGGCTGCCGTACTCGAAATCAGCATCAAACATCCCCTGGTGCCGTGTCGTCTTAAGCCGCCCAAAAACATCGGTGTGATGGGGGGCGAAGGTGACGGCGGAACCCATGAGTTGCACGGCAGGTCTACGCCCCATGCTACGGGGGTGCAGAGCATTCGGCTAAGGGCCGGGTTAGGAGCCCTGGCGATCCTGCAGCGCCACGCCCAGGGCCACGTTGGCCGCCCCCATCAATGCCGTCACGGCGTCGCCCCGCGCCGACCGGCAAGCACTGCCGCCGCTGTTGCCAAGGCAGATAACCCAATCCGCCACGCCAACCGCTGCACTGGCCACCAGGCAAATGCCGGCAAATGCCAGGCAGGCCCCGAGATAGGGCTTCACGGCTTCATCTGCCCTTCAAGGGTCGAGATGCGGTGCTCCATCTCGTTTGTGCGCTCCCACAGCCGATCAATGGCTCCATCCAGCCGCCCCATCGTTTTGTCCAGGTGGGTGAGGCTCTGTGTCAGCAAGGCCAGCGCCTGGGCCTGCTGCGTGTCTGCGCTTGACCGGGTGGACGCCCATCGATCCAGCTTGCCGAGCAGCCAGCCAACCCCCAGGACCGCCAAGTCGTTGATGGGCTCAAGGAGTGCCATGGCGGCCTGACGCACGATGCAGTAACTCTACGGGAGTGGAGCGCAGTTCGCCACGTGGAGATAGCAAGACCGGCTTGGTTCAGACAGACCTGAATTCTGGTCGGTCAAGGATATCCCAGACCGCTGCTAGTATGAAAAATGTTAACTCTTCATACCTGATACCATATCTATCGGACCCATCCGATAGCTTATCCCAGCAAAAAAGTCCATAGTCGTCAGCATTAAGCCCTTCCGCCGCAAAAGCACTCTCAACCTCTTGGGCGGTTACGCCCACGTGAACCCTGGCCCGCTCGCCCTTTTTTTCAACGGCATCAATATAACGATACCTTGCAATGCGGGGCATAATTGCAAGTGCAACTCGTTTTTCAGCTGCGCTCAGCGCACTTATATCTTGCTTGAGCCGAGCGTCTGACGTGGCAATCGTGCCGGTGCCTGCGTAGACAGTCGACCACCTAAACGATGGCGTTCCATTTACGGTGGTGTTATCTGAGAGTGGGTGAACGCTGGCTTCAAGGTTTAGGTTAATAGCTAACCCGGCCCTACCTGCTCCATCGTTGTTTGCTTCAAATGTATAACTAAAGCGAGCGTTTGACCCACTGAAATTTGTTTCTTGCCGAACAACCATTTGAGCGCCGTCGAACTCGTTGGCGCCTGAGTTCCTGGCACTGAAAAACAAATGCCGGTAAACCTCCCACCCAGCGCCGGTGCTGCCGTCGCTTTTGATTCTACGGCTTATATCTTTTACGCAAAAGGATGATGTTGTGGTGTTAAATACTCTTTCATGTCTGTAGTTGTCCAGGTAGGACGCAACCCCGCCGCCCGCTCCCTGCGGATAATACCAAGCCCACCCAGAGTTAAGGCCAGATGCGACAATTTCGTTAAAAAGTGCTCCTGTTGTGTTAATAGCGCCATCGCGCACAACAAGCCCCCTCCGGTATGCCTTGGGGTTGGAAATTATACCAATAGCGACAGAAGCGTCGTTGCCGGTGCCTGCTAGCGGTGCAGAGGTGCCGCCGCCGGAGGATAACCAAAGGCCCGCAGTAATTCCAGTGTTAAAGACATTGCTTGGCGTAACTGACTGGGTGTCTCCTAGGTTAACTATATCCATCTCAAAATTTATCAGTCCCCCCGCTTGCGTCCCGTCAACAGGGGCACCTCGGAACCCTTCGCAGTAAGCAGACCAAGCGCCTTTTCTGCCGGCGCTCGTGTCATTGCTAACCCCTGAGAACATGGCGCCGATGGCAAACCCCAACCCGGAGGTGGGCCCCACGTAGCTGGAGAAATATGCGCCCGGCAGATTGTCGTCAGCCGATACGACCAGCCGAGGAGCAAAATCTGATGTGTATTTCCAATTCTTCATGAACCAGCGATTCGTGGCCCCTATGGTCACAGTGGGCCAGTAATGCTTACCGGGTAACTTACTATTGAATGCGAATATGTTGCCGGTCAAGCGGGACTGGTCCTGCATGAACCCGTTCTGGCCAGCGTCAGCTGCAGCAAGGCCGATGATGTTAGCTCCAGGCAGGAGGATCCAGTAAGCCGAATCCGTAGCCGCCGAAATAAAATAGTTGCCAGGTGGAACGATAACGCTTCTATCAGGCGCGGCATTGGCAGCAAAGTTGAAGGCTGCAAGATCATCCGTGGTTCCGTTTCCTGCAGCTCCAAAATTTCGTACGGTAACCATCTCTTTCAGCTTGCCCGCAACGGGTTGCGAAACTGCACCAGCGCCTGACTGAGTAAAATTGATGTCAGCGTATCGGCCATCGGGATCCAGCGGGGAGTAATCCACCCAGTTCCAGGTTGCGGCTACGGGCGTCCCGTAGATCATCCTGGCTTTCAGGTTGGTGCCCCCAACGAAACCGGCAGGCCTGCCAGCTACAGGGGAAAAAGAACCAAGCCCGGTGGTGTTGCCGATTTCGATTCGCTGGCCCGTTGTCGGCGATGCCGGGATGAGCGACACGGACGCAATGGGCTGATACGGCAACGCCGCGCTCACAGCATTGGCTGCAGATAATGCCATTGCTGCTGCCGTGATCGCGGCATCAACCGTTGATTGGTAGAGGTCGGATTGCTCTTGGATTGCGTATAGCGACTGCAGATCGGATATGTTTAGATCGGTCGGCGTGGGAGGGGACCCCGGCGCCCAGGTCACCAGTTGCGTGCCGTTTGGTGTTTTGCGGATGATGGTGAGCGTCGTGTACGTGGGCGGCGCAACGGTGGTTTGGATCTGGGTGTCGGAGAGCCACGTGAAGCCTGTGCTATCCACCAGCTCTGTTCCGGTCCCTGTGGCAACGTCGTAGCCCAGGTAGACCTTGACGTGGGCCCGGAGGATGAAGGGGAACGAGACCGAGAAGAGGCGGTTCGTGCCGTTGCCTGGGATCTGGATGTAGGCGTAGGCCAAGGCGATGCACTGCAGCCGTGTATCGCTCCATTGTGGCCGCTCAGGCGCTGCCTACAAGCTCATTGGGAGCCTGGTACCAGGATCTCGGTGATGCGGCGGAACTCGTTATTGGCCTCGGTGATGCTGTTGGCGTATTGCTGCGCAGCGAGGCCCTGCCACTCCTTCGCCCATGCGGTGTCGCTGCCTCCCAGC
>Ga0114980_10000316_pt1 | contig 34272 bp, 51 predicted proteins | sample S_140806_EF_Meta_FD_87018 | JGI IMG/M metagenome (GOLD analysis project Ga0114980, IMG submission 87018) | Freshwater microbial communities from Lake Simoncouche, Canada to study carbon cycling - S_140806_EF_MetaG | ecosystem: Environmental > Aquatic > Freshwater > Lake | place: Lake...
ATATAATACTGATGCTACTAAGCAATATATGGGTTTTGCATTTGCTGGAAATTCAGATGTAATGTCTATTTTAGGAACAGGCAATGTCGGCATCGGTACGACAACCCCTTCTGCAAAATTGCACGTTATTAGCACCACCGAACAATTTAGGGCAGGATACGATGCTTCAAATTTCCTTTCTACGACAATAGATATAAGTGGTAACGCAACCTTTTCACTGACAGGGACACTCCCAGAATTTAGTTTTACCTCTACATTAGGGGTATTTAAGTCAGGAATTAACGCTCAAGTTAAAATAGGAACATCGGCTTCTATTTACAATACAATATTTTGCAATAGCACAGGAAGGATAACTCACGATATTGTAGGTGGTACAACCGCTCAGTTTCAGTTCAATAAGTATATAGGGGTGATGATAGCACCTACCGCTCAATTAACATTGGGAGCAGGGTTACAAACCGCAGGAGGAGCGCCATTGAAATTCACTTCTCAAGCTTCGCCACTTACAACGGTAGAGCAAGGGACAATGGAACTTGTAGGAAATTCCTTACAGTTCTCACAATTAGCAAAACGTAGAGGAGTGGCAATGTCACAAGACGTAATCATAACCTCTACAACGGTTGGAAACACACTGACAGAATCTGCTACATTTATAACGGCCTCGCATGGTGCAAACTACCTTGAGGTAGGTAAAATGGAAGAGATTAGACTTACAGGAACTTTACAGCAAACATCTTCGGGAGGTGGTATATTAACAATAAGGACGAAATACGCTGGTGCTACCATACTGACAACAGTTACTGTGACAGGGGATATCGCTGCTGGTACACCATTTGAAATAATCACATTTGCAACGTGCAGAAGTACAGGAGTGACAGGAACATTGCAAGTAAACTCTCGCTTATGGATTGATGGAATTACAAATGCACCAGACGCTCAGGCACTTGTTACAATAGATACAACCACTGCACAAGATACAACGATAACCGCTCAGTGGTCAGTCGCTAACGCCTCAAACACAATGACCGTACAACAAGGTAGAGTGCTTTGTATAGAACCAAATAGATAATTTTTATTATATTTACAGTATGGAACTTAATTTTTCAGTCTCGAACTTAGACATTAAACAAGTTGAAGCAATGGCAATCATTCACGGATGGAAGCCCACAATCACAGTTGAGGAGGTAGAAACCCCTAACCCTATTGCAGCGGAAGAAATATTCGCTGAATATTTTAAAACTAAATGGGTAGCTATGCTTATCCATGAACTGACATTCCCTTTGATGGACACATTCGCAAAAGTGGACTTTGAAACATTGAAAACAACAACAAAAGATTCTTTATTAACAACTTTAACAATTATTTAGTTATGCAACCCAAAACAGAAATCAACTTAGAACCTCAAAAAGAGTACACGCTAATTTTAACCGGAAATGACATCGTGGCCTTATCACAAGCCATCCAAGAGTTGCCCGCTAAATTTGCCAATCCGTTAACGGCAAAGATTACAGAGCAGTTAGAACAAGCAACAAAAGAAGTAGAGAATTAAATTTAATTTTTTAATCCCGTGAAATAATGGCAGAAAAGGTAGATGTAGTAGTAGATATTAGCGTAAGTGCTAAAGATGCTGGGGCAAGTGTAAAGTCTATTAAGACTGAATTACGTGAAGCCAAGGCAGAAGCCATAGAGATGGCTCGTAGGTTTGGGGATTCAAGCGTACAAGCTACTAATGCTGCGAAAAAAGTAGCGGGATTAAAAGATGAAATTGAAGATTTAGGAATTAAAATAAAAGGAGTGAACCCTGATAAGTTCGCTAGGCTTGCTTCAATGGGGCAAGGAGTCGCTCAAGGTTTCGTGGCTGCTCAAGGGGCTATGGCTCTTTTCGGAGGCGAATCGAAAGACCTAGAGAAAACAATGATTAAGCTACAAGGTGCTATTGCATTGTCGCAAGGATTACAAGGACTCAAAGATACTCAACTTGCTTTCGGAGGATTAGGCACAACTATAAAAGAGGGAGTTGTTAAGGCTTTCACTACCCTAAAAGGTGCCATTGCTGCCACGGGGATAGGTGTGCTTGTTATCTCGGTCGGTGCATTAGTAGCTAATTGGAAAGAGTTTTCATCTTACATCGAAAAAACATTCCCATCTCTTAAAAAAATAACTGATTTTTTCAATAACTTCAAGCAAATTGCAGCGGGAACATTAGCATCTGTTGTAGAAGGATTTAAAATAATAGGTCAAGTTATTGGCGATATATTCTCAGGTGATTTCAGTAAGGCGATTGAAGATGCTAAAAGTTTAGGCGAAAGGACATCGGAAGCCTACAATAAAGCATTTGAAGAAAAAGACCGAGAACTTAAAATATTAGCATCGCTAAAAGATAGAAAATTTAAACTTGACTTATTAGAAGCAGAAGGAAAGGACGTATCACAAGCAAGATTAAAAATGATGCGGGATGAATTAAGTATTATAGAAAAAGGAAGCGAAGAGTACAATACTAAACTTATTGAGATTGAAAAATTTAAGACCGACCTAAGAAATAAGGCAAATGAAGCAAAAGTAAAAGCAGATAAAGAAGCATCAGACAAAAAGAAAATAGCAGACGATAAAGCCCTCCAACTTCAACGGGATCAACTAGCCTTACAAAATGAAATGTTCGCTGCTTCCGACAAAGAGGATAAAGACAGACAGAAAGTAAAAGAAGATGAATTTGAAGCGAGCCTACTTCATGAATTTGATTTGCTTGAGCAGTCGTATCAAGCAAAGTCCGACCTTCGTAAAAAAGAAAAGAAAGATGAAGAAGATTTGCAAAAAGCAAAATTTCAATTCGTAAAAGAGTCACTAACTGCCATATCTGATTTAGTTTATATATTCGAGGGTAAAAGTGAAGAACAACATAAAAGAGCCTTTGAAATTCAAAAAGCATTATCAATAGCTCAGACAATTATAAGCACTATTGAATCGGCTCAGGCGGCTTACAAATCAGGTGTTACGAATCCATTAGCATACCTAATACCAGGAGGAGGCCCAGCACTCGGTGCGATACAAGCAGCGATAGCAACAGTAGCAGGACTCGCACGTATCAAACAAATAAAATCTACCACTTATCAATCTACCACTACCCCAACAAGCCCATCAATAGGAGGAGGTGTTAATCCTCCAACAACAGCAACGACCCCGCAACAACAAAGGAATATAGTTGGAAATGCAACGGGAAGCACTGGAACCCAAACTCAAACAAATGATATAAGAGTCTATGTTACTGAGGGTGATATAAGCAGAACTCAAGGGAGGGTTGGAGATATAAAAAGAAGGGCGGTAGTTCATTAAATTGCACTTTACACGTAAAAATACTATTATGTAAAATGAGAGACTTACCAATTTATAAACTCAATATTTCAATGACCGATGAATCTTCGGGAGTTGAATTTGTCGCTCTCGTAGATAAGCCCGCTATTGATGAGATAGGATATGGAAGTGGACTATTCCTTAAATTTAGCGATGAAAAATATACTTTCAAGGCTACGGACGAAGAAAAACAAATTGTGTCGGGGCCTTTATTGGTTCCTGATGCACCCATCTACCGAAATGAAAAAGGGCAAGAGTTCTATGTAGAGTTTTCTAAAGAGTCAATATACAACATTATTAAAAAGTTCTTCAAGCAGGGTAATACTTCCAACGTTAATAAGATGCACGATGCTAAACAGATAGCACAAGACGTGTACATGATTGAGTCTTTTATAATTGACAGAAGTAAAATGTCCCCTCCAATAGGATTTGAAGATTTACCAGATGGGGCATGGTTCGGTTCATATAAAGTAGATGATGCTACGATATGGAACGAAATTAAAGCGGGAAAATTCAAGGGGTTTTCTGTTGAAGGAATGTTTATCCCCGAAGGAATGAAAGATGCTGCCTTGATTTCTCAAATAGAGGCTATATTAAGAAGTTAATTGCACACAACTATAATTTATACTATTACATATTATGAACCCATTTAAAGATAAATTAGACGCTATTAAATTACTTTTAGGAATTAAACTAGCAGAGGTTGATACTTCGGTTGAAGAGCCATCTACAACCACGGAGACAGAACAAAGCACCGCTACCGCTAAAGATGGAACGATTATAAAGTGGGATGGCGAACTTGCACAGGGGGTAGATATTTTCGTAGTTGGTCATACTGGACAAATGCCCGCACCAGATGGAAATATCGAATTTGAAGATGGCACTATTGTCGCAGTTTCAGCGGGAAAAGTAACATCTATCACCGCTTCCGTAGCCCCTGAACAAAGTGTTAACGATATGCCCGTGATGGCGAGTGTAGATTTAGAGCCTATCAACGCTGAAATTTTGGAACTGAGGGCTCAAATGGTCATACTTCAAAACAAAGCAAACGAGGTTAATGAGGCAAACAAATTAAGTTTCTCTAAAATCATTGAGTTGGTGGAACTTATGAACATAACTCCTGAGGTTAAGGCAGAGCCAATAGGAACCAATTTTGGTAAGCAAGAGGAAAAACAAAATAGAATAAACGCTTTAGCAGCAGCGATAAAAAGTCTGCCAAAACGATAACAAATTAAATCAAATTTAAAACATGGCATTTTCATTAGGAGGACTTACCGCTTACGTTAACGAACATAAGCTACCATTAATCACAGCTACCTTATTTGGTAGCAAAACAGGCTCAATTTTCACCCCTCAAACGGGTATTAAGTCGAGTGCTACAATTAACATCTTAGCTACATCAGCTCAATTCAAGGCGGCATCATGTACCTTCGCTGCTTCGGGAACTACCACAGTAACTCAAAGAGTGCTTACTGTTGCCCCTATTCAAGTGATGGAGACATTATGTGTTAAAGACTTGAACGCTTACTATTTCAATACTCAGTTGAAGCCGGGTAATGACGCTACCGATGTACCATTCGAACAAATGTATTCAGAATTAAAAGCTGATGCGATTGCTAAACAATTAGAGATTGCATACTGGCAAGGAGTTACAACATCATGGGACGCAAACTTAAAGCAATTCAACGGTTATATTTCATTGCTTGATACCGCTGCTGCTTCTGTTAACGGAAACCCAACAAACATCACCACAGGAACGGGTATTGTTGCTGCAAACGTGATAGGTGTTTTTGATGGAGTATACGGTTTAATTCCCGCTCAAATTTTACGACAATCGGACGTTGCGATATTCTGCGGTACTGATGTATTCCGTATTTGGGCTGCTAAAATTGTGTCTACAAACTTGTATTCTTACAATGGCCAATCTGATAGCTCATTCGAGCTCACTTTACCCGGCACAAACGTGAAGGTAATAGGTCTAGACGGATTGACAGGAACAAGCCGTATTTTCGCTGGACGTAAATCAAACTTCTACATTGGAGTAGATTTACTTTCTGAAGAAGAGCAATTCATGTTAATGCCTGACCAATACGGATTATCTTTGAATTTCTTAGCAGATTTCAAAGTGGGTGTACAGGTAGCATTCCCAGCAGAGGTAGTATCTTTTAAATTAGTATAAATTAACGGGGGTGTAAAAGCCCCCTTTTAAAAAACCCAAAAATATAAATATGGCTTGCTTACTGACAACATCATTTGCACTCGATTGTAAGGACTCAATCGGAGGTGTGAAAAATATATGGGTTATTGCTAACACACAAAAAGGTACAATAACCAAAAGTGTAAGTGGTACTGTTACTGCTTGGGCTCCTACGGCAAACTCTATTTTCAAATATGAGTTAATAAAAAACACATCTATGCTTGAGGTTGATGCAACTGCTGACCCAGTAGCAGGAACGGTACACTATCCGGGAAAGTTGAACATCAAAATGCGTAAGATGGATGTCTACAAAAGAAACGAACTGAAACTACTTGCCCATAACTTACTTATATTCATCGTCCTTGACAGGAACGGAGTGTATTATGTAGTAGGAGAAGATAGTGGATGTGATATGGTGATGGGCAAAGGATCAACAGGCACCGCAATGGGCGATTTTAATGGATATGATTTGGATTTCACCTTTGATGAACCCGATATGCCGTTAGTCCTTGCTGCTGGGGTTGCTGCATCTCTCGGATTAGTATAAGGGGTTGGATTGATAATGAAAGAAGGGGTGCATTCGTGTATCCCTTTTTTTTATTTGTTTTATTGAAAAAAGATAATTAAATTTGTTGAAATGATACTATTAGTAAAAGGACAATCTAACATAATAACTCTTACCTTGAGTGAGAAATGTAGTTTACAATTACCTAATTTTCTTTTTTGGTTTCGCAATGAAATATCCAATGAAGAAGTTAGTTTAGTTCTTACCGACACATCTCAATTCACCGATCGTTACAATAGATTTACTTTCGTAGAGCCTACAAACGCATTACTAATGGAGGGCTTTTGGGAGTATGAAGTATATGAACAAGCGAGTGCAAGTAATACCGATAAGACACTTGCTTCGACGCTTGTAGAGAAAGGGAAAATTAAAGTAATAAACATCAATACTCCCGCTGCCCAAACGGTATATGATTCACAAACTAAAATTAAAAAAGTTTACGAATGATTTTACACCTAATCCCCGAAAATGTAGATGGCTGTGCATACCATCGAATTCAAATACCAATGCACAATCTAAAAGGGTTCGACCTTGCTCAATCTACTGTCCTTGATGGGATAAGTGATGAAGATTTGAAAAAAGTTTCTTTGGTGATAATGAATAGGGACGGGTGTATCTCCGATATTGATAAGCAAATATCCCGACTGAAAAGATTTAAGATTCCTTTTGTTGTTGATGTAGACGATTTTTGGGAACTTGACAAACATCATATAATTCACAAAAACTATAAGGAGGTAGTATCATACCGTATCATTAAACTTTTAAAGGCTGCAACCGCAGTAACTACTACCCATGCTAGACTTGCACGGAAGATAGACCGGTACAATAAAAATATAGTGATAGCACCTAATGCGCTTGATAAGGCTCAATCACAATGGCATGAAGTATATAACGACCATCCTTCGCCCCGTTTCGGATGGGTTGGTGGAATACACCACGTAGAAGACATAAGGCTTCTATTACCTAGTTTTGCGAAGATTCACATGGAAGATAAAATACATCTAGCTTTAGGGGGTTTCACCCCTAATGAAGTTTACATGGTTTTCAACTCATGGTTTTCCAACGGTGGGAAATACGGCAAATATAAATGTATCAATTCACAAGATGTTTACAATTACGGGAATATTTATAATTCTTTAGATGTTTGCCTTGTCCCCCTACTAGATACAAAATTTAACAACTGCAAATCTAATCTCAAACTACTTGAAGCGGGATTCAAAGGTAAGGCTGCCATAGTGAGTAGATGTGCCCCTTATACAGATGTCTTCACCGATAAAGATGTTTTATTCGCTGATGACTGGTATTCTGCCATAAATAAGTTGCACGAAAACCCAAATATGACTATTGATTTAAGGGACTCTCTCAATGAGAAGGTAAAAGATTTTGAGATTAAAAAAGTAAATATAATTAGAGAGCAACTTTACACCACTATTTTACATGGAAAATAAATATCCTTTATTCAAGTTAGAATTTACAGACGATAAACTACCTAAGTTTATAGAGGTTAATTCACGGGACTATGTGACTAATGGCGAAGAAAACAACTACCCTAATCACTTAATCGACTTACTCAACAGAAGCGGGAAACACAATGCTATTGTTACGGGTGTCGCTACCATGATCGTAGGAGGCGGTTTTAAATCTGATGGGGTGATGACTCCAGACCTACTTAGGTTTATGGAGAATCCCAATGACTTTGAGAGCTTAAATGATATTTTAGCGAAGTGTGCTTTAGATTTGAAACTTTTTGGGGGTTTTTATTTAGAGAATGTATGGAGCCGTGACGGGCTTAAAATTGCTTCTATGTATCACGTTCCTTTCCAAGAGGTACGGGTTAACAAAACAGATACGGCATTTTTGAGAAGCGACAAGTGGAGTTTAGGAATGAATACGGGGAGTCTTAAACCTTTCAATAAATTTAACCCTTCAAATCACGTGGGGGGAGAGGCTCAAATTTTCTTCTATAAAGAATACCGACCAGGATTAAAACATTACCCTCTACCTGATTATATCGGAGGTATTCAGCATATCTATACCGATACGGAGATTGCTAACTACCACTATAATAACATTAAGAATGCTTTTTCTAATGGGACGATAATCACCTTCACTAATGGAGTTCCGACTCAGGATGAACAAAGATTAATCCAAAGGAAATTAGAGCTGAATAAGGCGGGCACGGACAATGCAGGAGGCATTACTGTTAATTTTGTGGACAAGGCAGACCAAGCTCCGATAATATCACGCATGCAACCTGACGAAAACGATAAACAATATCTTCAGTTAGAGACGGCAACGGCTGATAATATTTTTATATCGCACAGAATTACTAACCCTTCTATTTTCGGGGTAAAAGTAGCGGGACAATTAGGAAGTAGACAAGATTTAATAGATTCTAAAGAAGTCTTTTATGTAGATTATATCAAAATAAAAGTCGCTGAGATAGAACGTACTTTCAATTATCTTTTAAAATGGATTTCCCAAGGTTCAAAATTAATTATTGAAAAGGGAAACTCTACCGATAACTCAGGAGATACCAAGGTAGCAGATACTACGACTGCTATTCCCGTTAAACAATCGGCACAATTAAACGAAAGCGATATTTTACTTCTATTTGATGAATGCGGAGAGCCCGCATCGAACTACCGAATTATCAAACAGAAACGATTAAGATTCAACTCAGACATCGAAGAAGAAGATAAATTCAAAGATGAATGGTTCGCTGATTTTGAATTTGCCGAAGCCTTGAATATCGACATAAGCGTGATTCAATCAAAAGTCTTATCTGTCATCAAGGAGAACCCTCAACTGACTACGGCAGATATAGCCACGATTGCTAATATAAGCCCTCAGGAGGCAAATGATGCACTCCAATACTTAAGCGATGAAGGTGTGATAAATATCGACTCTAAAGCGGGACAAATTAAAATAACAGACAGGGGTTTAAAGACTATTGATGAAGGGAACATTATAAGTACTGAAATTTTCGTGAAGTATAAATATGACGGCCCCGAAGATTCAAAGAATAGACCTTTTTGCCATCAAGTTCTACAAAAGAATAAATTATTTACCAAGGATGACATAGATATGGTAAGTCAGAAAGCGGGATATAACGTGTGGACTCAAAGAGGTGGATGGTATCATAATCCTGATGGGGTGAACACTCCTTATTGTCGGCACTGGTGGAGCCAAGTTTTGGTTAAGAAAAAAGTAAGATAATGAGTATATATTTAATTTCAGAACAAGCCATAAAAGATAATACGATTCTTAATGAGAACGTTGATCCTAAATTGATTGCTCCCGCTATTTTAGAAAGCCAAGATATCCACATCCAATCCTTGATAGGTTCGGGAATATATAATAAGATTTTAAGTTTAATTCCTTCCGGTGCTATTTCTCTCCCGGCAAATATCAATTATAAAACACTTTTAGACTCTTATCTCCAACCTACCTTAAAATACTACGTGCTTAGTGAGTTAGTTCTCCCTATGACGATTAAATTAATGAATAAGAGTGTTTCTACTCGTTCTGCTGAAAATTCAAGCCCTATAAGTATTGATGATATGGCCTTAGTTACTGAGTCCTTTAAGAATAAAGCAGAATGGTATGGACAAAGAATGATTAATTACCTAAAAGATAATTATACTTTATTTCCCGAATACCTTACAATAATTCAGTCGGCTTATTCTACTATTATACCCAAACAGAACTCATACACTTGCGGTATGTTCTTAGATAATGTAGATGAAAAATGTAAAATGATATTTCCTATTCAACCATGATAGTAGCAGGAAGAAAAAAAGGGACGAGCAATGATAAAAACAAATTATTGCTTTTAGCTTTCATACAAAAAACAGATAAAAAGAAGTATAATGACATCGTTAAACTACCTACTAAAAAAAATAAGTGATATTGTCGCTAACCATGCACAGATAAATCACTATGCACAAGGTAATAAATACGATTGGAGTGCTTCTGATGCTTTGACTTATCCTTGCTTGTGGGCTATTCCTAACGGGGGTAGCCCTGACATTAAAGGTCATAAGTTCGACTATCGTATAAATTTGTTTATGATGGACTTGGAACTTGCCGATGGAAGTAACCAAATAGAGATTTTAAGCGATTCTACACTTCAACTTTTTGATGTGATAGCGAAGATTGAGAATGAGGCTAACGAACCTAATGAATGGGAATTATCAAGCGTGGGAGGTTTTGAGCCCTTCACAGATTCAGGGCTTGATACTGTGAGTGGGCATTCGTGTGAATTAGTATTTAGTGTATTTTACGCTGGGGATATTTGCAGCGGGATAATTTAAAACAAACAAAAATGACTACTGAATCGATCGTGAACTTATTAATGTGGCTTACGGGTGGAATGATAGGGGGATTGATTTTCCTTCTCACCTTTGCCTTTAAAATTTCAAACTTTATGATAGCAATTAGTTTAAGGGTCGAGCAAGAGGAAGGTTACACCAAGCACTTCATCAAGACGGGTGAGAATATAAAAGAACAACTTGCTCAACATAAGTTAATCGTGGCTGATATAAGAAATGACTTAAAATGGCTCAAAGAGTCTCAGGAAAGAATATTAAAAGCTATTGAAAAATGAACTTCGTGAAATTAACCTTAAAGAGATTAAAAAGTGAAACACCTATTTATTTCGCTCGTATCAGGGTTTTTTGTGCTTGGTATGTTGGTAGTGCTGGTGCTTGTTTGGTGGCTAATAATGCTTTATCGCTCCCTACTCCCGAGAAAATAGTTACTATTATAGGCTATTCTATTGTGGCTGCTACGTTCTTAGGGTTTGGTGCAAGCCTTACGACTACTGACAATTCCTTAAAGTAGTTTGGCACGGGTATTGTATGTAAATTGGAAACCAAATAACCAAATGAAACTAATTACAACCTCAATCTTCCTGCTGATTTTCGCTTTTAGTTATTCTCAACCTAAACGAGATTCTAAAAACTACCACGATTCACCACTTCTTAACTTCCGAAGCCAACACGATGAAGTATCCTTCGGTATTCAATGTGCTTTGTTTGGGGTTTCGGGAATCGCCAGGGGAATCAAAGACTTGGCTTCCTTCAACTACCCTAAATTAAAAGGTCGGTTTCCTTCGATAAATGACCAATTTTGCAATCCATCTCTATCCTACAAAAACAAGTACAAGGATGGTAATAGGGATTTAGGGGCGAAGTATCCATTGAGTACGACTGCCTTAGTTCCCTTCACCGACTTGTACCATCTTAGCCAGTTAGTCATTCACACGACCTTGTATGTGAGTGCCGTTATTCCCTTGTGTTCTAAGGATGAAAGTCTACCTATTAAGAATGTAGTTGCCCGGTACATAGTCCTTGTAGGCATCAATTCACTTGCTTATCATTTTGCTTACGATAAATTATTCAGATTATGAAAAAAATAAAAAATTTAACAATGGTGGATTTATGGATATACGCTTTAATGGGTGCGATAATTTCCTTCTACTTTATGGGGTGTAAAAATGTGGCTTACAACCGCGTGAGTACTGATACTGAAATTTCAGCGAGAAATAAAAAGGTATTATTGGGTGCTTGTGATAGAAACTTCCCTCAGCAGTCTATTTTCGTGGAAGGACAAACAATTTACAAAACTGATTCTATCTTCTCTACCGACTCATTCACTATTACCAAAAACGATACAATCATCAAAACCATTATCAAGATGCAAAACTACACGGCTACGGCAACAAGACATGATACCATATATAAGACTAACACTTATCACGAGATAGCCTTAAACGACCAAATAAGGGTAAAAGATAAGGAAATTGATAAACTCACTAACCAAGTTGAAGCGGGAAAAGAAACCATCGCTTCACTACGAATAAAAATGTGGGTTGGATGGATATTCTTTTTCGTGGGTGTGACTCTGTTAGTGTTAAAGAAAATTTATTTTAAGTAACGCATGAAAAACTACTAAAATATTATGGCAGACATTCAAAAGTTAATACCGTTTATCCTTCGCTGGGAAGGTGGATGTGTTAATGACCCACTAGACAAGGGTGGAGCGACAAATAAAGGTGTCACCATCGCCACTTGGAAGGAAGGAGGCTACGATATTGACGGTGACGGTGATATAGACGAAAACGATGTGAAGCTAATTAGTGAAGCAGACTTTGGAATAATTCTACGTAAATACTATTGGGACAAATGGAAGGCTGATTTAATTATTTCACAGTCTATTGCTAATATCGTGGTGGATTGGACATGGGGGAGTGGTGCTTGGGGTATCAAGATTCCACAAAGGATATTAGGGGTAAAAGAAGATGGGGTAGTCGGACAAAAGACTATTGATGCAATTAACGAATCCGACCCGTTCTTTCTTTTCTTGAGGCTGAAAGATGAAAGGATAAGATTCATCGACAATATTATCAAGAACAACCCTAATCAGTTGCGATTCAAAATGGGTTGGTATAATCGAATCAACGCACTAAAATATGCGTATTGATATGGTAGAATTAACAAACTAAACACAAAACCAATATGAATAAATCAACAATTGCGAAAGAGTACCGGGCAAAGTATGGAAACGAAATGCCTACCCTAAAACTTGCACGTATTATGTATGCCGAAAACAAGTTACTTTTTTCTAACTTAGACGCTGCAAGGGAGAAACTACGATACATCGAAGGTAAGGTAGGTGCTAAAAATTTAACAAGCAAAATGGTTAAAACAGAGGACAGACCTAAAAACCCTTATTCACTCCCTGACTCCGAAAAAGAAACCTTCCCGAATTTCGTTATTAAGGGCCATAAGAAGGGGTTAATTCTTAATGATATACATTTCCCCTACCAAGATAACGAAGCACTCACAGCGGCGTTAGATTATGCGAAAAATGAGAAGCCTGACTTTATCTTTCTGAATGGGGATATTATAGATGTTCACTCCCTTTCGTATTTCATGAAAGACCCTCGAAAAAAAAGGTTCAGCGAGGAGCTTCAACTACTTGCCGACTTCATCGCTACCTTAGATAAGCAGTTTGGGTGTAAAATATACTACAAGTTTGGAAATCACGAAGAGAGATACGATAACTTCCTATTTCAAAAAGCACATGAATTGCTAGGGGTAGAGGAGTTCACCCTTGAAGCTATCATAAAAAAACGTATTCCAAATGTTACGATAATAGGGGCAAGGAGAACGGTTATTATAGCGGGACTACCTTTCCTACACGGCCACGAATACGGAAGGGGTATGATGGCACCGGTGAACGCAGCCAGAGGGTTATTCCTCCAAGCAAAACATTCGGCTGTAAAGGGTGATTGCCATTCTACAAGTGAACACGTGGAGAAGGATATCATGGATAAGATGATGACAACGTGGTCGGTTGGTTGCCTTTGTGGGCTTACACCTTTCTTTGCCGTTAAGAACAAGTGGAATCACGGATTTGCAATGATAGATATTGGCGGAGATAAGAAATACAAGTTTCGTAATTTCAGAGTCTTTAATGGGGAGGTATTGTGAAAATCAAGGTCGTATATTCGAAACTTGGTAGAGATGGGGTGTGGGGGTATGCTCACGGGGATGATAATTCGATTGAGTTAGATACCAGGCTAAAAGGGAAAAAGCACCTAGAAATACTTGTACATGAATCATTGCATATTCTTCATCCCGAAATGAGTGAAAGTGAGGTGGAAATAAAAAGTATAGCCCTAACTAATTTACTATGGAAGGAAGGATATAGGAGGGTAGATAATTCTAATACTATACCGATGCAAGATGGAAAGAAATAGGGTTTGGTTGCCCTGATATTGATTGGTTTTGGAGAGGAGGGCTTTGGCTCTCCTTTCTTTTTGTCCTTTTTACTTGAATTTTTGTAATTTAAACTGTACACTTCCTTTTTTCACTCCCGTTGAAATTTCAATCTGAAATAAATTATACCTATATTCTATTGGCTTTGAGCCTTGTTTTAAAAGTTTGGCACGGGAGTTGTAATATAGTTCGTATAAACCAAATATAACATGAGCCAAGCAACAGTAACAATCGAAGGAGTAGAAATGGAAGTAGAGTATGTCTATAATCCAAAAGAAGCCCAAACACTAGAACACGAAGGATGCCCAGCATCAATCGAAGTGGAACAAATTTACATAGGGGGAGTTGATGTTTCGGAACTTATTTACCCTTATTATTCAAAAAGAATCATTAACGCTATTTATTCGCTATAATTATGACACCTAACGAACTAATAACTAAAAGCAGAACCTTACAGAATCGCAAACTGATTAAGTACACGGCAACCCCTTATAAATATATTAAGGGGTACTCATATCAAGGAGTAACCATCTTCTTTGCTAACATCTCCCTGGAAAAATTAAAATGGAGTAAAATGTTTACTAGCGTGAGAGATGCTGCCATTGCGGTAGATATGAAGTTCATTGAACATAATTTAAACCCAGTTAATATTTTAAAAAAGAAATGAAAGCACTCAATATACAAAAAGTAGTACACCCCGATAAAAAACCAAAAACCCTTAACGGGTGGGTGAACTACATCAAGCATACTCACAAGATTCTAATTAGCAGTAAATCAAAGGATTCTCAATACCAACCTAAAATATGAAAACAATGGCAGTGATTAACGAAGTAAGAAGGTTCTACACAGAACTAAGAAGCCATAACGGGAATATTCTCTACGAGGTAGAGTGCCTTGGAATGGTATGGTACGAAATACATTTTTATAAGAACACGAGAATCCAACGGGATTATAATTATTTCACAGCAATTAAACAATTTAACCAACTTTAATCATGAAACTCATCACACACAAATCAGTACAGGAAGAACACGAAATTGAACTACCTCATTATCGTGTATCAGGTAATCACTTTTTCAGGATTATATCAGAAGAAAGGTCAGTAATGGTACATCTCGGATGGGATAAGCAAGGTAATGGATGCTCGGTAGGAAACTGCTTTACTGGAACGGCATTCAACGGAACATCAGAATCAAATGAAGAAGATTTTAACAAAGCCTTCAATACAACATTTTCTAAACTAATCAAACAAGTAAAATGAGTAAAATTGAATTAATCAAAGAAACCTTCCCTGATGGGACTGAAAAATTTTGGATTTATAAAAATGGATTCCCGGTAGATGGTGCTGAAACGGAAACTATGGCACGTATATTGTATAAGACAATATGCAACCGAGAACATAAGACCATCGAAGTCCTAGAATCAACAACAATCAAATCATGAAACAAATATCAAAAGCAATTTTAGAGGCTCAGAAAGAAATGGGCAACGCTACGAAAGGAAGTTCTAACCCTTTTTTTAGATCCAAGTATGCCGACCTTAATTCTATAAGAGAGGCTTGTATGCCAGCACTACATAACCACGGAATAAGTGTTCTTCAACCTACCGTATATATCGAAGGTAAGAACTTCATTAAGACTATCTTGCTTCACGAATCAGGCGAAACTTTCGAGGGACTTACCGAGATAATATATGCAAAACAGAATGATGCACAATCACAAGGAAGTGGTATAACCTATGCCAGAAGATATGGGCTTCAAAGTTTGCTTAATATAGGTGCCGAAGATGATGATGGGAACAAGGCAAGTGTGAAAGCAGAGTCTAAAAACAACTGGGAACTTCTCGAAAAGGAATTTGACTCAAAAATAAACTCCATGACAGAAAAGGACATCGAAAGGGCAAAGAGTGTAATCGCATTAAAAGAAGATTCATCGTATTCGAAATTACTAAATTATCTAAAATCACTATAATGAACACCAAAGGAAAATTAATCAAACACCTTCCGATTCAAACGGGAGAAGGCAAAAAAGGAACTTGGCAAAAAGGGGGATTCATAATCGAAACCACTTTAGGTAAATTCACAAAGACGATTATGTTCAGCACTTGGGGCGAACTTGTGGATAGTACTAAGCAAATTACAACGGGAATAAATGTAAATGTAGAATTTGACTTAGAGAGTCGGGAATACAATGGAAAGTATTTCACCGATGCTAAAGCATGGAAGGTGGAAGGGGTAGATTCTACTCCTACTCCCGTTAAAAAATCAAATAATAACTCTGACGATTTACCATTCTAACCATGGAAATTCAAAATAATAGAGTCGGCAATTTCACATCTTCCGAAATATGGAAACTTACAACCACCGGTAAAATAAAAGGTACATTTGGGGTTCCTTACTATTCCTACATATCTGATAAGAACCACGAGCGTAGAGCATGTAGGTCGCTTCAATCAAACGCTTTCTCTTACCCTACATCATGGGGTAATATCATCGAAAAATATCTCTTTAATGAATTAGAACTTGAATATACACTATGCTCGTCTGACGTACTTATACATAAAGATATTCCTTTTTGGAAAGGTACTCCCGACATCACAACAGAAAACTTGGTAGGTGATATTAAATGCCCATTTACGCTTACTTCATTCTGCGACCTTGTAGATATGATGGAAAGTGGCATCGAAGCATTTAAAAAAGATTACAGGGAATATTACTGGCAGTTGGTTAGTAACTCAATTTTGACTGGCAGAGATGAAGCAGAATTAATTATCTTTTGCCCGCTGAAATCTGAGCTCCAAAAGATAAGAGATTTTGTAGACGGATACGATAGTTTCGATCCTTTCCAATACAAATGGATAATTGACTCTGACGATAGAAAACTTCCTTACCTTATTGACGGTAAAGGATATGAACGGATAAACAAATTTAGGTTTGTTGTAAGTAAGGAAGATAAGGACTTATTAACAAGCAGAGTAATTTTAGCGGGAAAAGATTTATGGCAAAGCAAAAAGAAGTAAAACCTAAACCCATCAACTACTCTTTAATGTACGGTGATGTATTTATAATCCGAAACGCTGCATTTATAGTATGCAGAATGAAACAATCCGAACTATCAGGGCAAGGGCACGACTGGCAAAAGTTCAATATAATACCGAACTATTAACCTATAGCTAAAATAAATTTGCACAAGTAAAACTAATTCACTACTTTTGTTTTTTTTATTGATATTATTACATCATAGGGCATTATGATGGTTCACAAAGTAAGCCGAAAGGATTACATATAAGAATAGCCTCTTTTAGTCATGCCCGACTATTTGGGGCTATTTCTTTTTTAATTACATTATGGCTAAAGATACATTCTATTTCTCACACGATTATAACGCTAGGCAAGATGAGAAAATTAAACGACTTATCCGTAAACACGGGATGTTAGGCTATGGTATTTTTTGGTCAATAATTGAAGATTTGTACAATAATACGAACGTATTACGAACGGATTACGAAGGTATAGCTTACGAATTACGAGTTGAAACTAACACCTTAATATCAATAATAAATGACTTCGATTTGTTCTGTTTTGAAGGTGAAATGTTTGGTAGTGAATCTATCGAAAAGAGGCTAAAGGAACGTAACGAAAAAAGTAAAAAAGCAATAGATTCTATAAATGCTAGATGGGAGAAACATAGACTGAGTAAAGGAAGTGATACGAACGTATTACAAACGTATTACGATAGTAATACTATAAAGGAAAGGAAAGGAAAGGAAATAAAGGAAAGTATAGATGGGCGAAAATTAAAATTTTCTTCCACCCTAAAACCTTTTTTAGAAATTTACGGTAAAAAGTTATTGAATGAATTTTACGCCTACTGGACAGAACCAACCCAATCTGGAAATAAATTTAAAAAAGAACTAGAACGAACTTGGGATGTGAAGCGAAGATTGGATGTATGGAGTAGAAATTCATCTAAATTTGAAAAACCAATAATATCGGCACCATCTTTGAAGCCATTTATAAAACCTGACCTATCAAACTTTTAAAAAATGGAAGTAGAAAAATCAATAATCGGCTCAATCATTTTAGACAAAAATGCAATGTCGGAGGTATCAGACTTTTTAAAGCCCGAAATGTTTGTTGATCCCGCTTTAAAAACGATTTATTCAGTTTGTTACAGAATGGCACTTTTAAGCGATCCAATCGACTTAGTTACACTAACACACCAACTAAGGGTAGATAGTTCCTTAGAATCGATAGGAGGGGCTTATTTTGTAACATCCTTGACAGATAGATTAGTTTCAGTTGCGAATATTTCATTTTACGGTAGAATTGTGCAAGAAAGATACCTACTTCGGGAGGTCGCCAAAATTGCTAAATTAACAGAACTTTTAACTTTAGAAACAGATGCCGACTGTTTTGAAATTTTAGAGGGATTAGATAGAAAGATTTACGACCTTACAAAAGATAGTTCTACTAGGCAAGTACAATCAATTAATGACCTATATCAAAAGCAAATTAAATCGATTGACAATAGGAAGGAAGGCATTTTAAGCGGGATAATGACAGGGCTTAGATGTGTTGACTCTGTTTTGATGGGAATAAAAGCTCAAAACTTAGTAATAATTGCTGCAAGGCCTGGACAAGGGAAGACGGCTTTCGCTTTATCGGCAGCACGGAATATCTCAATGGGTAATATTCCAGTTGGTTTTTTGTCGATGGAGATGTCAAGTGAAGAACTATGCAACAGATTCACTGCTTTAAATTCTAGTATCCCGCTGGACTATCTCACAAATAAAACCGTAAAAGGGGCTTACTTTGACAGAATGATGGAGGCTACTGTGCAAGTAAAGAATACAAAACTATACATTGATGATTCACCTTCCTTGAGTGTGATGCAAGTACGAAATAAGGCACGTAAAATGATTATAAAGTACGGGATTAAGTTATTGATAGTTGATTATTTAGGTTTAATGAAGCCTGAAGGAGGTAAGAACAGAACGAAGGAAAATGAGGTAAGCGAAATTTCAGCGGGGTTAAAATCTATCGCCAAAGAGTTAAATATACCAATTATAGCCCTTTCTCAATTGAGTAGGAAGGTAGAGGAGCGACCAAGTAAAGAGCCACAACTTAGCGACCTAAGAGATAGCGGAAGTATTGAGCAAGATGCTGATATTGTTATTTTCTTGATGCGACCTGAGTATTATTCAATGAATGTAGAAGTGCCAGGAGAAACAAACATCTACATTGCTAAGCACCGAAATGGAAGCACTGGAAGTGTAAAGGCAAAGTTCACCCCTGAGCTAACTAAATTTTCAGACATCCAAACGGAGTACCAAACTGATTATTCAGTATATGGTAGTGATGTCGAAAATAAAGATTTATTTTAGTTTGGCACGTATATTGTATGATGATAGTCGATTCGCGAATTGCGAAGTAACCATATAACTTGACAAATGGATTTAAAAAGTAAATTTATTACTTGACACTAACGTTTTGCAGCTTTAAGAAGTGGCTGCCTAAAAATTACTTCATTTGACAAACAATGCTTATGGCAGCCATTTTTTAAAGGTGCTGTTAGCGGTAGTTATTTTAAGATTATGGAAATAAAAATGCCTTTAAGAAGTGCTTCGATTGATGCAACAATAGAAGATTTTAATGAAAAAGCGGAAGTTTATGTTTTTTCGGACACACACGATTTGTTAGTTTATAAAAACAATGAAGAAGAAATGGACGATACTACTATTTTTTCAATGTGGATTAATTGCGGAAAAGACAAACAAAAAGCAATAATGTTTGATGTTGAAATTGATGAGCTTGAAGAATTTGCAAATGCAATTTTAAAACAAATAGAGATTGTCCGCAAAAACTATTCAGAACAAATTAAATTTCAAACGGATAAAGGGTGTCGTGTATAATTACCGCTAACGTTTTGCAAATAGGCTTAGGTTTTTAAACAGTAAATGAATGAACGAATCAATTACAAAGGAAATAGTAAAAGAAGCAATGAGAATTACATCAAAAGAAGTAACACCGCCATTGTGTGTAAGGTTAGGATTAGTTAAAAAAGAAAATAAAATGGAAACAATTTTAGATGCTGTAAAAATGGTAGCCGTTAATTTTGCGGAATGGTTATCAAAAAACGAATGGAAGAAAAAGGCAAAAACTCACCCGAAACATATAGGTAAATATTGGTCGGATATTCATTGTGAGTATAAGACTATTAATGATTTATACGAAATGTTTTTGGTTGACGAGCGCAGGCGTTTAAAAACTTGAGCCTATTTGCTGTTATAAGCTGGGGCTTTGGCCGTGTGTCGGCTTGTGTGGCACTTGCTTATAACGTTTTGGCGGTTGGCGTTCGTTGCCGACTTTGGAACACAAAACTTTAACTTTAAAAATAAATTTGATATGGAACACAAAACTTCAATTAACCAAGAAAACGGCAATGACGCTAACCGCTTGTTAGCGGCTGCTGCTTCTTGGTGGAACGGATTAAGCGTATTTAAAAGAGAATTATACATTGGTAGGCATTATGCTGATGACACTCCGACAAATGATAAAATTAATACACTTTACAAAATGTATAATGATTGGTAAAATGAAGATTTGGAGCAGGTCAGCAGTTGCAGCTAACACGTGAGTTACGACAATTGCCCAATATAAAAATAGGGGGAAACAAATTAAAAAGAAATAAAATGACAGAAATATCAATAATAATCGAAGATATACTTTCTCTAGACGTGGCTAAATTCCTTAAAATTAGCGGGTATAATCCAATCGTAAAGCCATTAACCATCACCAAGTCTCAGATGGTACTTCATGAAGTGTTATCAGTTATATGCCGAAAGTACAATTTCGAGCAAAGTGATATAATGGGATTCTCACACAAAGCAAAACTTGTAAGGGTGAGATATATTTTCTTTTACGTATACAAGACTCTATACCCTTATACTACATGGGTGCTTCTCGCTGAATACATGAACAAAAGAAACCATGCTACCATCATTCACGGGTTCAACTATATTGATGAAAGGATAAACGGGGCATTCTCCCATACCAAAGAGAACAGGGAGTTTAAGGACGAAGTAAATTCAATAATCAATCTGTTCAAATGAAGGAAACTAAAGATATAAAAACCTCGGAATTAAAAAAGAATGCACAGGTAGTATTTAATAAGTTCATTCGTGATAGAGATAAGGAATGTCAATGTATTTCGTGCGGGGCTTCGGTTCAACAAGCGGGACACTTCTACTCTGCTGGGAAACACAACTCAATGAGATTCAACGAGGATAACGTACACGGGCAATGTATCAAATGCAACTATTACGAACACGGGAACCTAATCAAGTACAGAATCGGACTAATAGAAAAGATAGGACTTTCAAGGGTTGAAAGGCTTGATTATTTAGCAAGTGATAAGTCTGCATCAAAAAACGATAGATTCTTTTATTTAGAGATTTTGGAAAAGTACGGGGTAAAAAAATAAATTTGGTAATATCAAAACAGATAACTAATTTTGTTGCAATGGATAGCTATCAGGTAATAAATGGACTAGCCAATAACAAAAAGCTAAAAGGAATTGCTTATAAAATAGCTGGTCGGCTAGGTGACGATTTATGGCAGACTTTATTTCTTATTCTGTGCGATATGCCAAAGTTTAGAATAATTGAACTTTATAAAAATAAATCAATCGAATACTACTGCATCAATATCCTTTCAAACGAGTTCCATAATAAAAAGTCCTTATTCTCAAAGGAAACAAGACATCAAATGTATGATGAGGATATCGAAGACTATAAACTACCATCATGCGATTACGAAATAGAGAGAGAGAACATTGCCAAGATGGAACGGATAGACTTACAAGAGAATCCTATTTATAGGTTCTTCGCTCAGAGGGTTACTCAGGATAATTTCTATAAAGTGGAGTTGTTGAGAAGGTGGGCAGAAGGAGAAAGTTATAGGCAGATATCAAAAAGAACAAATATTCCGATGCGTTCCATAGCCCACGAAATACAAAAGACAATAAATGAACTTAAAGAGCAATGCTTATCTATTTAGAAATTATAGGGTTTTGTTTAGGATTGGAAAAATTCATACTCCCATTGCTTCGTATTTTGTTTCCTATCTTTAGAAAGTTGGGTAAACCATTTACTTGTGCCCCTTGTCTTTCTTTTTGGGTATGTTTATTTTTCAATCCTTATATGGCCTTTTTTTTATATTTTTCAATGTCGATAATTTCACGGGAATATGACCGAAGCAAACTATAATACCTTAAAGCATCATAAGCACGTTTACGACTTCTATTTACAAGTTCAAACGATTAACACTGCCCATCCATCAATAGGGGCTATCAATGCAGTAATAGTAGATGAAGGAGGGCAAGCGATGAACTTAGGATGCTCCGGATGTGTGATTGAAGGTCTGAATACTATCTACCAACGATACAAAGAATACGAATCAACCCACTTATAATATGGCACTAATAGCAATGGCGGTGTATTCCACCGAAGAAAACAAGAAAGATGATTGTCTCATACGGACACTTGAATCTTTATCAATGACAGTCGATCTTAAAAAGCATCGACTAATTTTATCGATCAATGCAGAAACTACCAATACCATGCACTTGGTTAACGACTGGAAAAGACAATGGGGGCATGATGTAGCAATCATTAAAAACTATAAAAATATCGGTACTGCGGAGGCCATTAACAAATGCTTCAAGTTGCGGGAAGAAAAAGAGAACTGCATCAAAATGGATGATGATGTAGTAATTCATTCAAGCGGATGGATAGAAGTAATGGAAGATGCAATAAGGAGAGATTCTACAATAGGAATAATAGGATTAAAAAGAAAGGATTGCATAGAGAATGTGAACCATACGGATAGTTACTACCGATCTAAACTTATTCAATTACCTCAGGTTCCAGGGGAGAGATGGATTATTGTCGAGGATGTTCACCATGTGATGGGGACTTGCCAAATGTACTCAAGTGCTTTGCTTGACAAAATAGGCTACCTCTACCAACCCAAGCAGTATGGATGGGACGATGTTCTTGCTTCATCCCGAAGTAGGGCGGTAGGATTTAAAAACTGCTTTCTGCCTCATGTAGAGATTGACCACATAGATGAAGGGGCTACCCCTTATCAATCGTGGAAGGAGAAACACGCGACACTTGACATTGGCACTATAACCAAACTTATGGAAGGATATTCTAGCGGGACAATATCAACCTATTATACACCATTCCATGAATAAATTACTAACCACATGCAGTAAAGAAGATTATCACAAGTGTAAAATGCTTGAAAAGTCTTTAGAAAAGTATGGATGGGACTTCCACATAATTCTGCATGAGTGGAAAGGGTTTGGTGATAAAATTATTAAAACTTACGAATACCTAAAAACACATCCTGAGATAACCCATTTCTTTTATACGGATGCTTGGGATAGCCTTGTATTCGATACGATGGAAGCGACTCTTAATAAAATTAAGGATAAAGATATTATATTGCTGAGTGCAGAAAAGAATTGCTACCCTCACCCATCTAAATCGATACTTTATCCAGAAACAAAAAGCCCGTTTAAATACGTGAATGGGGGAGGATGGTTTTGTAATTCTTCTATCTTCTGTGCGATGATAGATAAGTACCCTTTAACTTCTATTGATGTAGATCAAGTATGGCTCACTGACTTATATTTGAATGAACCCGAAATAGTAAGGCTTGACACGGGATGTGAAGTGTTCCAAACTATTGCTTTCTGTGATGAGGATGAGTTTAACTTAGATTCTTTTTCGGGAAAAGTATGGATAAGAAATAAGGGCACCGATACTTTCCCTACTTTTTTTCACGGCAATGGGCATACACCTATGAATAAATTTAATGAATTAATATGACAACCGAACACTTTGATGAACACCACAGGCAAGTATTGGATTTATTTGCTGTTAGTAGGCGAAGCGAACAGTTATTTTGCGATTGTGAAATAAAAGGCAGTATAATTGCTTATAACGGATTAGAATATGAGAAGTGGCGACCTATAAATTGGCAGCAAACTTCATTAAGTGCCGAAAATTTGAACAAGCGACTAACGATAATATGAACTCTTAGCCATTTCTTATATTATTTGTTATAAGTCTGTTATGTTTTGTAGTAACGAAGTAAGGTTTAAGCTGACAATAATGATACAAAACATAATTGCGTATAACGTTTTGCGGCTTTGTGTCTGTTTGCCCCTTGCACAAAGTTTCAAGTTTTAGATAAATTTATAGGCAAAATAATAGCAGCTACACGATGCCAGCCTATGCGGTTGCGTTGATTCGCTGGTATTGTGTAGCTGCTGTTATAAGCTGGTGCGATTAATTAACTAAAAATATAAATATAATGAAAGACGAAAAAGAATTAACATTGATGCCTTACGGGAACGGAAACGGTTTATTAATTTATTGTAAAAATTGCGGTAGTGAATTTGAAGAAACTGCTGGAGGTTATTATGATCCAATAAAATACGAAAGCGATAAGTATGACAGAGAGTGTAGAAGATGCTTAACTGAATTAGGAATGTTCTCGTAGCACTTGCTTATAACGTTTTGCAGATTGGCGATAGTTGGCTTTTTTCAAGCCAATTTTGCCAATCTGCTGTGTGTAGTCTGGTTTTATTTAAAGTTTTTTTTTGAGGTGGGGGTGCGTTGGACATTTAAATTTTAAAATATGATAGTAGTAAGTTTATTTAATGGAATGAATACAGGCAGACAAGCCTTAGAAAATCGTGGTTACAAGGTTACAAAATACTATTCAAGTGAATTGAAACCATACGCTATTGAATTAACGCAATTTCATTTTCCTGATACAATACAAGTAGGAGATGTAACGAAGTGGAGAGAATGGGATATTGATTGGGAAAGTGTTAATATAATTTTAAGCGGAAGCCCTTGCCAAGATTTAAGCATTGCCGGGAAACGAAAAGGAATAAATGGAGCGAAAAGTAGTTTGTTTTGGGTATTTATTGAAATATTGGAACACGTTAGAAGCCTTAACCCTAATGTAATATTTTTTCAAGAAAATGTTGGAAGTGCAAATAAAAAGGATATTGGAATTATGAGCCGTGCAATGGGGCTTTATCCTGTAAGAATTAATAGTAGTTTGGTAACGGCACAATTAAGGGATAGATATTACTGGACAAACATAAGAACGAAGCAAACAATGTTTGATGTGGTTACTGATATTCCACAACCAGAGGATAGAAAAATAATGTTTAAAGACATTTTAACCGATGGTTATACGGATCGAGATAAAGCAAGGGCAATTTTAGAAAGCGAAGAACGATTAAATACCGATTTAGGTAAAATGCACGATAGATATGCGAAGTTTGGAAATGTAGTTTACTTAGAAAAATATAAGGATTTAATAAGTATTGAAAATGCAAGATTGAAAGTAAAAACCAATACAACCGATGGCTACCAATATGCTACTGAAAATGATTGTTTGAACTTATCATTTCCTACAAGCAAAACCAGGAGAGGAAGAATAACGAAAGGCAAAACACCTTGTTTATTGCAAGGGAACGAACCACTATTTGCATTTACAGGCGATAATATTAGACCATTAAATAAAATTGAACTATGCAGATTACAAGGTTTCCCTGATGATTATTGCGATATATTGACAAGGAATAAAGCAGCGAGTTTATTAGGCGATGGATGGACTTTACCGATTGTAGAGCATTTTTTTACCTTTTTAACTTTTGAAAAAAGTTTAGAGAGCGTGGGCAAAAAAACTTTAAATAAAACTTGCCACTAACGGTTGGGTATTTGCGCTCGTTTTAATGGCGCAAATACTGTGTTATGCTCTCGTTTTGCGTGGGTGGGATTAACGAAATTATTAACTTAAATAAATACTAAAATGGAAATAGAAGAAGTAATTAAAATTTGTAAAGATAGAAATGAATTAAATTTTCTGTTTTCAATTACAAAACAAATAGCCGAAGCAGATAGCATTGGAGAATGTTATGGATATTGTAGGGAATACAAAACAGAACAATTTAATAATGCCGAAAAACATATACAAGCAGAGGAATATAAGCTAAGAGGATTCAAAGATAAATATTGCCAATGGTTAGAGTATGGAGGCATACCTATTTACGAATTGTATCTTTATCAAATTGGTGCGGTGGTAAAGCAAAATGGAGCATAACACGTGAGTTACGGCAATTGCCCATTATAAAAATAGGGGGAAACAAATTAAAAATTATTAATATGACAATAGACGAAGTAAGTTACAATTACGGGTTCCGAGACTATCAATCTTGGGTTAACGAGTTATTCACAAAGAATGTCGATTTTACTCCTGAGCTTAAAGAATTAAGGGACTGGGTAGAAAAAAATGTTTTCGGATTTGGTGAGAGGTCGTTCTATTGGCTATGGAAGTTGATAGTTGACGAGATGCCGGCTAATTTTACCTTTTTAGAAATTGGTGTATTTAGGGGTCAGACTCTTGCGCTTGTGAAATTACTCGCTAAATTAGCGGGAAAAGAATGTATCTGTTACGGTATCACTCCTTTAGATACTACCGATGGCCATTGGGAAAGTAACTATGCTTCCGACATAAAACTCATACACGACACTTTCAAACTTCCTCAGCCAAAGATAATAGTGGGACTAAGTACGGACTTAACCATCATTGACGAGGCTAAATATTTATCACCGATGGATATTGTCTACATTGACGGTGGACATAGTTACGATGTGGTAAAATCTGACATGAGCAATTATCCCCAGCTATCAAGCAAGTTCTTAGTAGTGGATGACTGCTGTAACGACATACTTATGCCCTGGGGATATTTCGCGGGAATATCATCAGTAACAAAAGCAGTAAACGAATGGGAATCGGAACAAAAAGACTTCAAATTACTATTCAATGTAGTACATAATAAATTATATAAAAGAAATGCACCCGACACGAATATTTAAAAGCGAATCAGAAATGCAAAAAGCATGGGATAACTTCAAACTGAACCTAAAAGAACAGTCCAAAGAATGGCTCAAAGTTCAATATGTAGGTAAGGAAGGAGAAAGAGTTGCCGACGGGCAAAAGGTACCAATGACCCTTGAGGGATTTAAACGCTATTGTCGTGAGAATCACGGGGAAGTAGAACAGTATTTTAGTAATAAAGATAATATTTATACCGACTTTGTTGGTATCTGTTCGCACATAAGAGGTGAGATTAGAGAGAATCAAATAATTGGCGGGTTGCTTGGGTTCTACAACCCTTCCATCACCCAAAGACTGAATGGCTTAGTAGAAAAGACAAACAACGAGAACACGGGAGAAACAACTATTACAGTAGTATATGCCGAGAAACCTAACGATAACACTTAACAAAGCCCATGAAGGACAACAGAGTGTATTAAACGAGAAGAAACGTTTTAATGTTTTATGTTGTGGGCGTAGGTGGGGGAAGTCTGCACTTGCTACAAATCTACTTTGCGAGGTTGCCTTAAACGGACATCCAGCGGGATACTTCACTCCCACTTACAAACTGCTCGATGGGACATACAAAGAGTGCCTTGCTATTTTAGAACCAATAATCAAAAGGAAAAATGAACATCAGTTTATCGAGCTTATCACCGGAGGGGTTATTGACTTTTGGAGTTTGGAAAATGAACTTGCTGGAAGGTCAAGGAAGTACAAGCGTGCTATCATTGATGAAGGAGCATTTACTAAAAATCTATGGCAGTTGTGGACAGAGTCAATACGTGCTACCCTTGCCGACCTCAAAGGGGATGCTTGGTTTCTGTCAACCCCGAAAGGGAAAAATGACTTTTATAAACTTTACTGTAAAGGTAAGACAGAGGCAAAGTGGATGTCATGGCAGATGTCCACGTACACCAACCCATTTATTGATAACGAAGAAATAGACGATGCGAGGGCAGACTTGCCTGAACTTGCTTTCAGTCAAGAGTACATGGCAGAGTTCAATGATAACGTAGCAAATCCTTTCGGGACGAACTTTATCAAACTTTGTGTTAAACCATTAAGCCACAAGAGTCCCGTGTGTTATGGTATTGACTTAGCGAAGTCTTTTGATTATACTGTCATAATAGGACTCGATGAAGATTGCAACGTGTGCTACATGGATAGGTTTCAGAGTGATTGGCAGAATGTAATACAAAGAATAAAAGACTTGAATAATGGAGTCCCTATTGCCATCGATAGCACGGGAGTAGGTGATCCGATTGGAGAGGAAGTTTCAAGGGGAAGATATGTCAATCTAATAAAGTTCACATCTCAAAGTAAGCAACAGATGATGGAAGGATTAGCAATGAAAATACAGAAGTTAGAGATAGGATTTCCTGATGGGATAATCAAAGATGAACTCGATAACTTTGAATATGAATACACGAGAACAGGAGTAAAGTATTCAGCACCATCAGGACTGCACGATGACTGTGTTTGTGCGCTAGCTTTAGCGATAACAGAATTTAAGATAGGAAAAACCTACGGGAAATATACGATAATATGAAAATACCAAAGACATGGAGCGACCTAACCATCGCTCAATTCCAAAGACTTACATCCGTTCAGCATGGGGTTTTTGATTTCGCAGTAGAGCAAGAGATAGCCGTACTGTCAGTTCTTACCGAACTAACTACCGAGCAACTTGAATCAATGCCTAAGATAAGGCTTGTCGAGATGGCAAGAGCAACCGACTTTATAAAGCATCCTATAAGCGACAAACTGAACAAAAGATTTAAGATAGGGTCACGGGTATTCGATGTTCTTCTCAAGGCTGAGGAGATAACGGCAGAGCAGTTCATAATACTTAATAAGTACACCGAGAATGATGATACCACTACGGATAACTTACATTACATACTTGCGGTACTGACTAATGAACGAGCTGGAATATGGGGGAGAAAGAAACCTTTTGACTTCGACTTCGAGAACAAGGCTTTACTATTTCAAGAGTTTTTAAGTATTGATAAGGCTTTCGCACCGAGTGTTTTTTTTTGCGAAGTCTACAAAAGTTGGTTAGGCGTTGGGGAAACCTATTTACTTCAGAGAGCGAAGGAGTTGGAGAAGATGGCGAAGATGGAGCTCAAGGAATTAGGGAAGAAGTAGTAGGGTTTCGGGTTCATTGGGGATGGCTTACCACCATTGACGAACTATCCAACGGGCAACGGAAAGAATGGGAATACTATTTAAAAATGAACATCGTGGAGTTTTTCAATTGTATAGCATTTTTAAAAGACAAAAAGGAAGATGAAAGTGATACGATTAGGAAACTTATAAAAGGTAAGACAAACGAGGAGGCACAAACGCTACTTTTAGCTCATTTAGTATCAAAGTTAAGTAGTTGATTATCAATATTGAAATAACAATACTCCACCGCACGGAGACAAAGATATGGCAGTAGAGAACATAAGCAAATTACAACGGGCAAATAGCAAGTCTATTAGTGACTTCTTAGACTCTTTAGATTCTAATACTGCGAATAACAGAGGTGAGAATAATGGAGTCGATTCTAAGATTGAGCAGATACTTTATGACTGGGCTGATAAGTTCATTATTGATGTTAAAGAGTCGTTGGAAAGTAAGGGTTTCAATACTAAAGGTGAGTTATATGCAGGCATCCAACCTTACGTAGTAGATAGAGCGGGAGTATTAAAAGCCCTTCAAATAGTGATGCCAGATTCGTGGGTATGGGCTGAGAGAGGAAGAAAGAAAGGTAAGAGGCCACCGGTAGAACCGATTGAAAGATGGATAACTTACAGAGGTATAGACGTAAACAAAGTTAAGAATTGGGAACGAAAGATTACAGATAAAGAAGGACATACTAGGCTAATCAAGCCATATAAAAATATTAGCAATACGTTAAAACTAAGGAATATAATGGCAGAGGCTATGTCTAATTCAATCGGTAAACATGGTACACTAAAGAGATTCGGAGGTAAAGGAAGTAAGTTTTTAAGTGAGGTCGTGAATAAAACAAAGTACGATGACCTCTCTAAAGAATTAAGCATCGCTTTAGGATATCAGGTAGCTGTAGGTATGGCACAAAGTATCGAAGAACTAGCACAAGATAAAGCATCTCAAATTTGGAAATCTCATTACAAATGAAATGGAAACCGAAGAAAAACCTAGACAAATACATGACAACAACTCCCAAAAAGGTAGTTTTCATAGATTTACAGATTATCTCATTCAAAGAGAACAAGATAGCAAGGCATCTACGAAGGGAAGATTTGGCAGATTTATTAAGCAGGCCGAAGTTAAATTAAAAACACAAATCATTGATTTAGACTATTAATATCATGTCAATAGGAATTTTACAGATACCTTCCGTTTGTGATCCCGCTTATTCACCTCTTTACTTTCTCGTGAGTGGTTCTATGTCGGCACAGAACAACTATAAGATAATTGCTTTAATCAAAGATTTAGGGGGGAACACCTTAGCCAAAGTGAAGCAACCTACTGATTCTGTATATACCACTAAGGCTGCATTTGACCTTCATAGGATACTAGAGAACTATGTCACCCATACAATTGACATGACAGCAGTACAAGTAACAAAGGCAAATAACAATTACATCGGATTCGTTGTTGAGTTTGGTGAAGAATACGGAAGCCCTACGACTGCTGAATATTATTACTCAACTCAGACCGCCACTTTGTTATCCCCAAATATAGCATTAAGCCCAAAAGATTTCTTATCATTCGACTCTAGCACATACTTTTTAGGGTCAGGCACCCGTTTATTTTTAAATAAATTCAAAGGCACTCGAAAAGTTTTTACTACCACTAAATCATTTCTTTACTTTATGCAAGAGATGAACTCGGCTACTTCATTAGTTACGGGAATTAAAGTGGTAGCGAAGAACTCAGCAGGTGCGACATTGGCAACAACGGTAATCGGTCAACCATGGGACGGGACTCAAGACGATATGGTATTCTTGTATTTCCCTTCAGGACCTGCGAATCTTAATTTGATTCCACAGGCACAATTAACAAGCGGTACAGAGGGTTCGGTTATTCCCGCTGCGACATCAACCTATTTAATAAATTTAGTGTTCAACTCCGGGCAGAATAGCGAAATTCTAACTTTCAGTATCGAGGATTCGTGTTCTAAATACGACAATTACCCTATTTATTTTCTAGGTCAATATGGGCAAGTGGAGACATGGAACTTCAACAAAAAGAGTTATAAGTCAAGCGACATACAACGTTCTACATTCAAATCTACTTTAGGGGGATTCCTTACGGCTACGACATACGGATTTTCTCAGGGGGAAAGACAAGAGACACAATATAATACTGAGGTAACGGATTCTATTGTCATTAACACCGACTTACTTAACGATGCTGAATACTTACTTATGAAGGAGTTAATTCAGTCTCCACAGGTATGGGTACTCGAAGGGACTACATTAGTGTCTATTGTAATCAAAGAAACCAACTACTTACAGAAAACAAAGGTCAACGATAAGATATTCAACTTTACTATCTCGTTCAGTTATTCAAGCACATTAGAACTTCAAAGATATTAATGGCAACTCAATTATTTATAAATGATGTATTGGTAGACTTAATAGAGTCTGTTGATATCCCATTGAATAAGCAAATTGCCGATATAGCCACTCCCGAGAATAGAAGTACATCGTTCACTAAGACGGTAAAAATACCTGGCACAAAAGCAAATAATAAACTTTTTGGATTCATATTCGATGTTAATTGTTCAATCCAAAATACGAGCAGTACAGTTAATTTCTTTCCTGACTTTAACCCTAATCTGAAGGCTTCATGTTCTATATACGTAGACTCAATCCTTCAAATGAAAGGGTATATCCACTTGATACAAGTAAATGTATTAGGAGTTAATAATATAGAATATGAGGTAGCCATATATGGTGAGCTTGGAGACTTATTCGGGGCTATTGGTACAAGCAAGCTAATCGACCTTGATCTTTCACAATACAATCACACATGGAACGCTACCAATATTACGAATAGTTGGGACACTTCGATAATGGATACTGCTGGGGTTTCGGGAGTTACTTCATTTGCATACGGCACAGGTTATGTTTATCCGTTTATAGACTATGGGATTACTGATAACCCCAAGGTTATGCTATCAGAGTATTTCTTTCCCGCTATTTATGTCAAGACTATCGTTGATAAAATCTTTAGTTCAGCGGGATACGGATATAGCGCAGGTTCATTTTTTAATACTGCATTTTTCAAGAGGCTGATTATTCCGTTTACGGGTAGCGGGTTCACTTTAAGTTTGGCTGATGTAGGACTTAGGACATTTGAAGTATCAACTGCTACAAGTGTAAATACGGTAATCGGAAACCCTATAATATTCGATACTAAGGCAGCAGATACTTATAGCCAGTACGACACAGGAACAGGACTATTCACTTTCAACAAAGCGGGCACATACAGTTTTAATATAAGTCTCGTTTGCTTGAATGTTGACGTTCCTTTTGTGGGAAGCGAGGACTTGCAGATTACAATACTTATAAAAATTAACGGGGCTTTATCAAACACGTTAGTACTTGCAAACTCTGATGTATTACCTTATGTCAATAATCTAAACTCAGGTAATATACCGCTTAACTATGGTGATATAGTTAAATTTGAATTAGCAAGTGTATTCTCAGACGGAACAGATTACACATCAACTTATTCTATTAATACCACAGGTACTATTTTAGTAGAAGCGACAAGCGTTAACGGGATAGGTTCATCGGTAGATATGAACAACGTTCTTCCACCTACTATCCTTCAACGGGACTTCCTTACTTCTCTAACTAAGATGTTTAATTTATACTGGGATAATACGTCCAATCAAAACGAGATGGTAGTGAACCCACGACAAACATATCTAACGAATAACGTATTAGATTGGACAAGTAAGATAGATATATCGAAGCCCGTTAATATTATCCCTATGGGAGCTTTAGATGCCAATCCGTATGTTTTTACTTATAAAGAAGATAGCGACTTTTATAATGACTCTTATTTTAAGGAGTTCGGCAGAAGTTACGGGGATTTAAAATATTATATTAATAACGACTTTGTAAAGGATGAAAAAAAGATAGATTTAATTTTCAGTCCTACGGTGATGGCAAACGAACCCGCATGGAGTACGAACATGGTTCTCCCTTCCATCAAGACGTATGATAGTAGTGGTGTAAGACAAGCAAAGGCCGCGAACATAAGAATACTTTACTACGGAGGATTCAAGGCTTCCAATGGGTTCTCTTTAGATGGAAACCCTTTGAATTATTTTGTTTATCCTTTTGCAGGGCACATGGATGATCCGTATAATTTAACAGTAGATTTAAGTTTTGATGTCCCGCAGAAATTATACTATGGGTCGGTAGGGGGAACGGTGATGAACTACCCTTCCAATATCAATTTGTTCGATGACTATTACAAAGTGTTCATTGACGATATTACGAATAAGGATTCAAAGATAGTACGTGCATATTTTAATTTGAATGCTCAGGACATTAATCAGATTGATTTCTCGTATTTGTATTTTTTCATGGGTCAGTATTTCAGATTGAATAAAGTGATAGACCATATAATTGGCGGTAAAAATGTAACTCAATGTGAATTTATCAAAGCCCCACTTTCAGAGACTGGAGATGTAGCAATAGGAATAGGAGTGATGGCAATAGGAACAACATTTATAATAGGATAAGACAATGGCAATATCAGATAATACAACATTAAAAACATACTTCCAAACGGGAGATGTTCCAACAGAATTACAATTCATCGACTTAATAGACACTACCTTACCACAAACGGCAAAGGGTGATTTGGTTACATATAGCACTCTTCCCGCTATTTTATCGGTAGGTGCTAACACTTATATACTCACGGCAGATTCAACGACTGCTACGGGCTTAAAATGGGTAGCCCCTGCATCAACGGGAATAACCATCGGGACAACTGCCATCACGGGAGGGGCAACGACACAAGTATTATTTAATCTTGCAGGGGTGGTCTCTTCTAATGCAGGAATGACTTATGTAGCGGGAGGCCTATTTAAACTAATTTCCACTACACAGCAGTTTTCGGCTCAGTACGATGCTAGTAATAGATTAGATTTAACGGTAGGTATTACAGGTAACGCAACACGAAATTTAACCGGTACTAATCCCGTAAATATTTTCAATCAGTCAGTAGGGATTAATATGACACCTACACAAAAATTATGTGTTGATGGTAACGTTAAAATTCAAAATGGGTATATTACAATTAACCCCTCAACTTCAACGGGTAGTGATTTCGCCTTAAAAGGTCGCGCACTTGCCTTTCCTGTTCCATATCTAACACCAACATTAAATAACACTTA